>JACCDS010592143.1_pt1 | contig 11355 bp, 15 predicted proteins | sample 7446441 | NCBI WGS metagenome assembly JACCDS01 (sample SAMN15323445, study PRJNA562643) | freshwater metagenome | isolation source: river surface water | place: USA:Blue River Watershed | collected 2017-08-17 | reverse complement strand
TGTTCCTGGGATCCACCGCCGCGAAGGTCTCCGCGCCCACCAGCCCCTCGCCCGCGCTCATCACGTCCAAGGCCTGCGCGGCGTGCGCGCCGGGCGCGATGGTGAAGCTGCCGGCGTCCGGGTGGAGCTCGAACAGAACGCGGACCCCCGACAGCGCGGCCAGGTAGGTCCAGATCTGGTTGACCTGCTCGATGGCGTTCAGCGCGTGGCCGTCCAACGGGTGGAAGCCAACCTGGTCGAACTTCAGCGCCCGCAGCAGGCCGATGCCGTCACCGCCGAACGAGGCGATCCAGGCCTGCAGCTGGTTGGCCGACGCCGTCACCTGAGCGGCCAGCTCATCGGCTTGGGCCGCATCGTGGACCAGGATCACGCCGGGTGTCATTCATGAATGATAACGTCCTTTATCAATCATAATGACAACACAAAAAAGGCCGAGGTCACCCTCGGCCTTCCACCCGCGTCGGTCAGCGCTTCCGGTTGGACTGCGACACCACGGAACCGGCCAAGGTCTTGGTCGTGTCGGCAGATCGCGATCCCGACAGCGCGCGCGATGCGGCTTGCTCGACCGCTGCGCTGGTCTGCTTGCCCGTGCCGCGCTGGGCCAGGGCCGAACCGGCCAGGCTGCGCTGCACGGCCGACGCGTTCGGGTCGCTCAGCGTCCGGCCCGCCAGGGTGCCGACCTGGGGCGACGTCGCTTTGGTGTTCTTGCTCATGGTTACTCCGATCAAGCAAGGAATGCCCCGGACTCAGAACACCACCGGATGCCAGAACTACGCCGGTAGGGCATAGTCCGAACATGCCATCTGCACAAGGTGGGATGGCTTCGCCGGGGAACCGGTGGCCAACCAAGGCCGCTCACGGACTGGACCTCCTGAGCGGCTTTTTCTTTGCCAATGATACTGGATGAATGAACAGCCGTGCACTATGGGTAGTGGACTCTACTGTGCGGAGCACTACCGGTAGTGTTTGTTACAGCGAACGCTGCTCAATCGGAGACGCCTGTATCCGGCGCGGGATGAGCCTTGGTCAGCGTGCCCGGGTTCGTCAGCCAACCGCATGGCTCGACGGCGTCAGGCCTCGAAGAAATCCTCGTCCACCTTCTTGATGTGCAGCACGTCCTCATCCCGGCAGCCGACGTTGTAGCGGATCATCAGCCGCGAGAGCTGCAGGCCGTCGATCAGCACGATCCGTGATCCGAGCCCGCGTGCGGTGTCGACCGCTGGCTGGCTGAAGGCCGAGGTCGTGACGAAGATGCCCTTGTGGGCCTTCTTCAGGCTCAGGGCGCCGAAGAAGTCGCGGATGGCGCCGGCGCCGATGTTGTTGCCTTCGGCGTAGCGCTTGGCCTGCACGAAGATCTGGTCGACGCCAAGCGGATCCTGGTCGATGACGCCGTCGACGCCGTCATCCCCGCTCTGGCCCAGCGCACGCCCAGCCTCTTCCGAGGTGCCGCCGTAGCCCATGGCCAGCAGCAGCTCAACGATCAGCTTCTCGAAGAAGGCTGGCGTGGCCTTGCGCACGCGGTCCAGCAGGTCGGCCGCCAAGGCGCCAGTGATCGCGCCGTGGGCCTTGCGCAGGGCCTCGTCCGGGGTCTCGGTGCTCAGTGGGGCTGACGGCTGCGTTGCTGATGCCGAAGAGGTCGCACCGTCCGCCTCGTTGACCTTGGCTTTGAAGTCCTGGAACTCCTTGAACTGATCGAGGTAGGCGTTGTTGATCGTGACTGCGGCATCCGCCAACACGGCCTGACCGCGCGGGGTGATGCGGTAGTAGCCCCGGCGGGTGCCTTCGGCCAGGCCCGCCTTGACCAGGTAGGTCTTGGCCCAGTGCACGCGGTTGGCGAACATGGTTTGTTTGCCGCTGGGCAGCAGCTGCGCGCGCTCCTCCGGCGTCAGACCCAGCTTGTCGGCGAGCTGCTCGACAGCGTCGCCGATCTTGGTCTCCCCGGCTGCCGCAAAGGCCAGGACGGGACGCATCAGTGACTGGTAGTCCGGGATCATGCAACCGCCAGAGAACGACCATTGCGGTCGCAAAGCACGTAGTCGGCCTTCGTGCGATCCGGCAGTACGTACTCGAAGCGCACTGCGTTCGTGTTCGTGATCTCCCAGCCCTGGTCGCGAAGCTGGGCGTCAATCTTGACGCGCGAGAACGCCTCGTTGGTCACCCGCCCTGCTCCCTTCATTCTTGTGTGTGTTCTTTATAGCTTGTCTTCATATGGCCGCCTGCTACGCAGTCCGGGGGGGTGTCGCTGTTGTCGGCCTGTAGAGATCGTGATCGCCGGTCAGGTAGTACTTGTTGGCCCCGAAACTCGTACTGATCCCTGTTTTCTCGCGCTCGACGTTTCGCAGCAAGCCGACACCGATCAGGATCGTGATCGCGCGCCGTATGTCCCGCTCAGGGATGCCCGTCTTCCCGTAGATCGTCTCGTAGCTGGCTTGGGCATAGGTTTGGCCACGACCGATGACGCTGGCGAGGTACAGGTACAGCTTCATGGCATGCAGTTCATGCTTCGATCGGAGCTTGAAGTGTGTGAGCGGCACGATCACGCCACTTCTGACGATCGCGCGGCATGGCAGCTTGAACCAACCGCTGTCCGACCATGCGAGCACATAGCTGCGTCTCTGGGTTGACCCCTGTGGCTGGATAAGGTCCAGCGATTGCAGCCGCTCCAGCCCTTGTCGGATGAGGCTTCGCGACAGGCCTGTCGCTTCGCCGAGCACTTCGTAGCTGGCTTGCGCGATGTGCTTCGTGACCTGCGCCGGCACACCGAGTTGGTCGTCGTCGAGATGCTCCTCCTTCCGCATGAAGAGCAGCGCTACGTAGAGCATCAGGGCTGCTGTGTCGCAAGCAGCACTGCGGTGATCCTGCTTGTGCCATGACAACTTCGGCAAGGCCTCACTCACGATCGCCCGAGGTGCCTGCTGCCAGAACAAGGTGGTTATCACTTCTTGCCTTTGCCCTGCAGCTTGCTGACGACGTGCACCGCATAGCCTGCCACGCAGACCGACAGGACGGGTGCCAATGCCAGCAGCAACACAACCAACACCGGTGCGTTCTCCACCAGCCACAGCATGCTGAAAACAGCGAGGTCGGAACTTTTCATGTCCGCTACTTCCCGAAATTTTTCACAGCCTTCGTTTTAATGAATTTTTGACACTGTATCTAAATATCGGTGCAGCCAACTTTTGCAATGTGTTCAAAAAACTCTTTTATTTACAATCACTTAGCATCAACCATGATGGTTCATGGAAGTCATATCTTAGTTCATGAAACGCTATTTTCTTACCCGATCTGTGACGGCTCACAGGTCTGACGGATGCCTGAGCAACCTCGGTTGGCGAGTCTCGAATGGCTCTCTTGGCAAGCGTTGTACTGTCTAGTAGTTACATCGCCGCTTGCCTCGTGCCGGCAACTGACATCCGACCTAGCTGACCCGGCGCCCTAGGCGCCTGGGGGCTGGGGCGGCGCCCCAGTACGCCCGGCCCGGCCCGGCCGGGCCGGGCGAGCCTGCACCCCCTGGCCATGGGCTGCAGGCAGGCGCAGGCCATGTGAACGCGGGCGCCGGCCACCGCACGCCCGGAAGCCAGTTCGTGTCATCTGGACAGCCGGTGAAGGCCGTAGGCCGAGGGGCGCAGCCCCTGGGGGGATGCCGGGGGGGAGCGCCGCAGGCGCGGGCGGAGGCCGAAGGCCGGAGGAGCCGGCGGGGGGCTTGCCCCCCAAGAGGCGGAGGACATGGCCTCGGTCTCTGCCTCTGGGAGTTTGTTAGAAGAGTTAAAGATAGAGTTACGCGAGAACGCCCCTGCGCCAAGTGCTTGTCGCACAAAGGTTTTTCGGGCTTTTTTTTCTGCTTCGGTGTGTGATAACACGTTCGCTGGTGTGTAAAAACACGAATGCGGGTGTGTGTTAACACGTTGCCCGCTCACCCCCAGGCTCGAAGTTGTCCACAAGCCAAGCGATCCCAGTTCAATCGCTCGATTGGGTTCTCTCTGGTGTGTGAAAACACGAGCGTCGTTGACACGGTGTGTGAAAACACGAAGACTGCCCGGATGGTGGGTGAAAACACGATAGACCTGCTGAGCGTCCTTCCCGAGGTCGCTCCAGCCGATCAGGGGGCCAGCAAGCCGCGCAAGCGGCGCGCAGCAGCCCCGCGCGCGGTCGATCCCGTGTCACCCCCTGCCGCCAGCCCTGCCCCGGCAGAAGCCGTTCTGGTGGGTGAGGTGGTGGGCCCAAGCGAGTCGGTGGGTGATAACACGAAGCTCCCGCGCTCGCCCCTCCTCCCCGTGCGCCACCAGCAGGACTTCTTCGTCTGCGACATCTTCGACGCAGCGGTGAAGGGCGACAGCGCCGGCATGGAGCATCCGATCTTCTCCCTCTCGAAGAAGCCGGACATGAAAACCCGGCGCTACGAGAACGGCGACAAGTGGGCCGAGATCCGCCCCAGCGCCAAGGGCCTGGCCACGGTCTTCGACCGCGACATCCTCATCTACTGCATCAGCCAGCTGATCGCGGCAGCCAACGCCGGCCGGACCGTCTCGCAGCGCCTGCGCCTGCGCGCTCATGACCTCCTGGTGGCCACGAACCGCGACAGCAGCGGCCGGGGCTATCTCCAGCTGCGCGAGGCGCTGGAGCGCCTGCAGGGCACCCAGATCGCCACCAACATCGTCACCGGCGGGCGCGAGACGTTCGACGTCTTCAGCCCCATCGACAAGGGCCGGATCGTGCGCGAGACGCGCGATGGCCGGATGCAGGAAGTCGAGATCGTCCTGTCCGACTGGGTGTTCCAGGCCATCGAGGCCGAGGAAGTCCTGACGCTCGATCGCCGCTATTTCCAGTTGGCCAAGCCGCTGGAGCGTCGGCTCTACGAGCTGGCCCGCAAACACGTCGGCCAGCAGGCCGCGTTCAAGATCGGGCTCGAAAAGCTGCGCCTCAAGTCCGGTTCCCAGTCCACGTTGAAGGAGTTCCGGCGCTTGCTGCTGGCCATCATCAAGGACGACGAGACGCACAACCACATGCCCGGCTACGCCTTCAAGCTGGTCGACGACATGGTGGAAATGCGCCCCAAGGTCCAGCCGCAGCAGCTCTCGCTGCTGGGCACGCCCGCCACCACCCTGCCCCTCTCACCCGACGCCATCGAGCGTGGCCGCGAGCTGGCCCCGGGCTGGGACATCTACGGCCTTGAAGCCGAGTGGCGCGACTGGATCGCCAAGAAGGGCATCACGCCCCGAGCACCTGGGCAGCACTTCGTGGCGTTCTGCAAGAGGCGCGGAAAGTATCCGGGGTTCAGGTGAATGAGCCGATGATCATAAGCTCATAAGCTCACATACCCATAAGCTCATTTATTCAATGTCTGGAAGGCGATTCTCAGGCGTCCGCTTGACCGGCAGCCTTGTTGCGCAGTCGCTGTCGAATCGACTTCACTTGCTGCGCCGCCACGATCTGATCGGGCTGCAGGTTCAGCGCACAACTACCGAGGCTCGCCAAGGTTTGATCGGTGGGCAGATAGTCTTCCGGCACGAAGCCCCCGCGCTTCGTCGACCGTTGCGCGATCGCCTCGATCAGCGCCTTGAAGAAATCGGCGGTACCACTGCGACGCCTGCTGGCAGTCGCAGCGACCGTAAGTGCATCGACGGCCTCAACGGTGGCCCGCTCAGCATCGTTCGCCAGGACTTCGATACAGCTAGCCGGAGAGGGCCAGTACTTGTAGTCAAAGCGATAGCGCAGCGCGTCCAGGCCCTCCCACAGGTAACCCTTGAAGAGAGGGTTCGATTCGGAAGCCTCCTCGATGAGGTCGACGATGTGGTGATGCTCGCCGGTCGAGAGTCCCGAGGTGTTGCACAGCTCCTCGCGGCGACGCAGTTGTTCAGCCAGCTTATGCCCAAGGCTCGCGATGACGGCATTCGTCTTCTCGAGCTCGTCGCGAGCACGGTGCGCCTCGTTGATCTTGTCGCGGTTGTAGAAGGCGGCGGCAACCAGGACCGCATCGAACAGCATGTCCAGGGACCGCCAATCAGGCAGATCCCGATGAAGTTCAGCGTAGGCGTCGGCCAACTCCAGGCGGCGAGACAGCAGCCGGTCGATGACGTTGACCAGGCTGGGCCACACGTCACTGCCGGCGTAGCGCGCTCGCACGTCCTGCAGGCACGACTCACACGCCGTGACCGGATCGGTAACGCCCGGCACGGGTGCGGGCATCGGTGGGGTGGGATGAGTGTTCATGTACGCCAGCGTAGGGCAGGGCCCTTCGCGCGTCGGTATCGCAAGTGGGACTCGGATCGCGGCCGTTGCGATACCCGGCACAGAGCGCACCACCTGTAGGAGCGAGCTCAGGAGACGCTCAGAGCCTGATCCGAAGTGGGCTTCGGCATGAATGCTCATATACTTTTATGAGCCGATACTCATAAACACATTCAACCGCACAAGGGATCGACCATGACTGTGGAAATCAAGTTAGAGCTGACCGACGACCAGGCCGAGGCGCTCGCCCAGTTCGTCAAGCGAGTGGGCTGGTCAGAGTTCCGCGCCTGCGCCGTCGACGACACAGAGGCGCACGAAATCCGGGCGGCAGTGGACCAAGTGATGCGGGCGCTGAGGGATGCAGGCTACGCGCCTCGGTGAACTGGTTGGGAGCGTGACGCCTGTAGGTGAATGAGTGAGCAAATGAGTACCGACTCATATACTCATAAGTAGGCGCACTCACGAACTTTGCCTTGCGAGGCTGCATCGACCACATGCGCAGACCGTGCAAGCGATCGGATCGACAGAGCCAGCTTGTTCGTATGCCAAAAGACATATTTTTTTATGTCATTGATCGTACAAAAATCCGATCAACACGCAACGAACAGCCGTCCGTCGACATGAACACGCCACTCACCACACGCAAGCCGGGCAAGCGCCGAATCATGGTTCAGCTCTGGGGGACCCTCGACAAGGCGATACGCCGCGACTTCGCAGCGCTCAACATCAAGCGCGACCGCTACCTGAACGACCTGCTTCGCACCGAAATCGAAGAGTTGGCCCGCGAAGTCACCTTCCGCAACAGCGACGCAGTGCGGGCCCGGATGCAGGAGAAGAAGCTCCCAGATCGCGTCAAGCTCACGATCGAGTTGGACGTCGAAGTCGTCGACCGGATCGACGCGGTACTGACCGAGAAGAACATTCCGAGGGATGCGTTCATCAATCGGATCCTCTTCTTCCTGGTTGCGAAGGATTCGATGCTGGATGCCCTGGGCATCGAGCGAGACGAGCGCGCCGAGGCCACGGCCAAGCCTCTCGCGGAAGTGAAGGAGCGCCTCTACGACCCGTTCGCCCACATCCGGGATGCCAACGATCAGCGCTTCTACACGCTGGCCTGTTTCAACGACGGACCGTTGGGAGGAACAGGGCCAAACCTCTTCGGAATGAACACCGCGATCTCCGAAGCGGACTGGACCAACCTCAACATGAGTACGGAAGACATGCTCGCCGAACTCGGGCTGTTTCCCACCGCCGGGAGTCAACAATGAGCAGCACCACACACGCCGCAGCTCGCGCCCAGCAGCGCGCACTTCCGCCGTTCGTCGACTTCCTGCTCGACGAGTTCGGCGAAGAAATCCACGACGGCCACGGCGCGATCCGCATCTACTTCAGCCACAAGAGCATCCGGCGGATGGAACAGGCCTTTGGCCACCAGCCCGTGACTCTGTTCAAGCGCTACTTCCATGCCTACAAGGTCGAGCGCACCGGCGACGGCTGTGTGATCACCCGCGGCTGGCGGACCGGCCGCATCAATCGGAACTGACGGCCAAGCGATGCGCTGGACATCGCTCTTCGGCGAACGATGCACCGGCTTGCCTCATCTACTCATTTCCTCATCGGCTCATCGAGATACCGATTCATGGCCTCGGTCAGCATCTCGGTCAACGGCCGGTCCGCCTCGGTCGCCGCGATCTTCCAGCGCTTGCGCGTGCTGGCCGGCACCAGGAAATTGATCCGCACGAGCTCTTCCTTCGTGACCTCGTGAACCGGCACGCTCGGCCGGACCGCTTCCAGCGGCTTGGACTTCAGAGCCATCTTGCTTCCTCCAGTTCGGCGATCACCGCGTCCACCTCGGCGCGGGCGTTCGTGTCGGCCAGGTCATAGACGCTGAGCCCATCGGTCAGGGCCTGCGCGAACGCAACCCGGTTGCCAATCGTGGCCGTCAGCTGCTCTAGCCCGTACTCGTTCCACTCGCCGTCCTTGATGAGCTTGGACAACTTGGTGGTGCCACTGGTGCGGTTGACGACAAACGCGGCGTCGATCTGGCCACCGACCTCCGTCTTCTGCCGAATCAGCTTCACCGTCGCGGCAGACGCCCACACATCGGCGCCGCTCGGCTGGATGACCACGAGTGCGACGTGAGCCACCCGAACGACGCCGGCGGCCATCGACTCGGCCTTGGCGGGCGTGTCGATCACCACCACGTCAGCGGCCAGCGAAGAGATCGACGACAGCATCTGCGGCCGGTCGAGCGCCACCACCATCGGCAGGTCAGCCCCCTCGGGGCTCGCCGCCCGCCAGTCGCGCGCGGTGCCCTGCGGGTCCGCGTCGACCAGCACGACCTTCCGGCCGCGCCTGTGCAGCGCTGTCGCCAGGTTCGTCGCCAGCGTGCTCTTCCCAGAGCCGCCCTTCTCGTTCATCAAGGCAATGATCTTCATAAGCTCATGTACTCCTATGAGCTCATGAGTATCAGCTCATTTTGATTTGATTGCAGATTTTTCTCGCCACACATCACCTCCCTGAGCATTGACCCCTCGGTCATCTACTCGCACCCGTTGCCGTCCACCGTCTACGCCGTCCTGGTCCTCGCGATCAGGACGGCGTTTTGCCGCCTGGACGCAACCTGACCGATCTACCTGGAGGTGATCCCATGCCTTTGCCCTGCATCCCGTCCCCGATGTCTCACCTGAAGACGTTTCTCATCTGCTACGCCCTGGGCGTCCTGACCGGATGGTCCGTGCGATCGAACCCGTCCGACCCCGACACGTCGCTCACCTCGTGAAGACGGGCCCTCCATGACATGGACCTGTCCCTGCTGCGGTTCGCAGCGCACGGTGCCCCAGCGCACCGCTGAGCGCGTCGGGGGTTCCATCGGCCTCGTAACCGGCCTAGCCGGTGGCTTCTCAGGTGCGCTGCGTGGCGCGACGACCGCCGCCCCGGCGGGACCCTACGCCGCGATCCTCGGCGGCCTGGTCGGCGGGGCCATCGGCTGTGGTCTGGGTGCCCGGGTCGGCAGCACCGTCGACGACCACATCCTGGGCAACTGCGTCTGCCAGGACTGCGGCCACACCCACAGCCAGCCCCGGACCTGACCGGCCAGCACCGCGCGTTCCCGCGCCGATCGCCCAAGCCCGCGATCGCGCTTACCCGCTTCCCCCTCCTTTCGCCCGCACCCTGGTGTGCGCCGCACGACCGGACTTCCCGTCACCGGGAGGCTCGGTCGTGGGCGCCGCCTGGGCGGACGTTCTTCGTCATCTGCTTCCTGGAGATCTTTCCATGGCACACCTCATCGAGAACATGGCCTATGTCGGCCAGACCCCCTGGCATGGTCTGGGCAACCAACTGCCGGCCCAGCAACCCATCGAGGTCTGGGCCGATCGCGCAGGCATGAACTGGACGATCGAGGAGGCACCCGTCCAGTACGTCGTGCGCCAGGTCGGCTCGCTCACCGAGATCTGCTCCTTCGACGACCAGAAGGTGCTTTTTCGCAGCGACAACCACGCGCCGCTGTCGGTGGTGGGCAGCCGCTACCACGTGGTGCAGCCGCGCGAGGTGCTGGAGTTCTACCGCGACCTCACCGAGGTGTCCGGCTTCGAGCTGGAAACCGCTGGCGTGCTGAAGTCCGGCAAGAAGTTCTGGGCCCTGGCGCGCACGGGTCAGGAAACGGTCCTCAAGGGCTCCGACGTGGTCAAGGGCTACCTGCTGCTGGCCACGTCCTGCGACGGCACGCTGGCAACCACCGCCACACCCACCACGGTGCGCGTGGTGTGCAACAACACGCTGAGCATCGCGCTCAACGGCGCGAGCACGGCCATCAAGGTGCCCCACAACACCAGCTTCGACGCCCAGGCGGTCAAGCGGCAGCTGGGCATCGCGGTCACCCAGTGGGACGGCTTCATGTACCGGATGCGCACGCTCGCCGAGCGCAAGGTCAAGAGCCATGAGGCGATGAACTTCTTCCTCAAGGTGCTGTGCCAGGCGCCGGACGATGCCGCGCTGGGCCTGACCAACGAGCGCGCGCTCAAGAAGGTGCAGGCCATCTACGACGGCCAGGGGAGGGGGGCTGAGCTGGCCGCCGCCAAGGGCACGGCCTGGGGCCTGCTCAACGCCGTCACCGAGTTCGTCGACCACGAGCGCCGGGCGCGCAACCAGGAGTACCGGCTCGACAGCGCGTGGTTTGGCCAAGGCGCGCAGCTCAAGCAACGCGCCCTCGACCAGGCGCTGCAGCTCGCGGCATGACCGGCTGCCGGCCGATCTCGCCGTCCTTGCGCATCCGCCGTCCGGCTTCTCCGTCACGCCCCGACCGGTCCTCGCCGGGTCGGGCGTTTCTGCCTTCGTCACGTGCACTCGCTGCGTGCCATGCCCCCAGGAGCATCTCCATCATGAACCACCCGTCATCGACCGTCCGCGCATCGCGCGCGCCCCGCCCGGTGAAGCCGCATGCCGCGCTGCGCCTGGTCAACACGACCGAGATCGATCGCGCGGCCTGGCTGCAGGTCCGTCGCAGCGGCATCGGCGGCTCGGATGCCGCCGCCGCCGTGGGCCTCAACCCCTACAAGTCGCCGCTCGAACTCTGGCTGGAGAAAACCCACCGCGACGCCGAGCTGCCGCAGGTCGACCCCGACGACATGGACAGCCCGATGTACTGGGGCACGGTGCTGGAACCGCTGGTGGCCAGCCAGTACAGCCGCAAGACCGGCCGCCAGGTGCGGCGCGTCAACGCCGTGCTACAGCATCCCCAGGAGCCTTGGATGCTGGCCAACCTCGATCGCGAGGTGGTTGGCTGCCCCGAGGTGCAGATCCTGGAGTGCAAGACCGCCGGCCTGAACGGCGCACGCCTGTGGAAGGACGGTGTGCCGGAGTATGTCCAGCTGCAGGTGATGCACCAGCTGGCGGTGACGGGCAAGCAGGCGGCCGACGTGGCGGTGCTGATCTGCGGGCAGGACCTGCAGATCCACCGCATCGAGCGCGACGAGGCGCTGATCGGCCAGCTGATCGAGCTCGAACGCCGGTTCTGGCACCTGGTCGAGACCGACCAGGCCCCGCCGGCCGATGGCAGCGAGTCGGCAGCCACGGCGCTGCAGGCTCTCTACCCGCGCGACACCGGCCAGGTCGTCGATCTGCGCG
>JACCDS010312022.1_pt1 | contig 11356 bp, 10 predicted proteins | sample 7446441 | NCBI WGS metagenome assembly JACCDS01 (sample SAMN15323445, study PRJNA562643) | freshwater metagenome | isolation source: river surface water | place: USA:Blue River Watershed | collected 2017-08-17 | reverse complement strand
CGCCCCAGCGCATCGCGCGCCGCCAGATGCGCGAACACCATCCCCGGCCCGATCGTGATGCCGGGGCCGGGGTAGGTGCCGCCCATGATCGACTGGGCGTCGTTGCCGACTGCGTAGAGGCCGGCGATGGGGGAGCCGTGGGCGTCGAGCACGCGGGCGCGGTCGTCGGTCCGCAGGCCGACCGCCGCACCGATGTCGCCGGGGTAGACCTTCACGGCGTAGAACGGCGCGGTCGCGATGGCACCGAGGTTGGGGTTGCGGCCGGGCCAGTTGGCATCGCCGATGTTGCGCTGGTAGGCGGTGCGGCCGCGTCCGAAGTCGGGGTCGTGGCCGGCCTCGGCGTGGCGGTTGTGGGTGGCCACGGTGGCCGCCAGCGTGGCGGCGTCGAGGCCGAGCTGGCGGGCCAGGTCGGCCAGAGTCGCGCCTGCGGTCAGGTAGCCGTCGGCGATGTAGGCCGCCAGGCCGGTGCCTCCGGGGCGGACCATGCCCAGCCCGTGGCGCTTGAGCGCCGCCGCGTCGCAGACGATGAACGACGGCAGGGCCGCCGCCGCGCCGGGCTCGCCGCGGTCGCTGCGGCGCTGCTCGGCCTGCATCGCCAGGCCGTAGCGGTGGTAGGACATGCTTTCGTTGAGATAGCGCCGACCGGCCTGGTTGACGGTCAGCATGCCGGGCTTGGCGCGGTCCATGACGAAGTGCGGAAAGACCGCCGTGCTGCCGTCCGCCCGACGGCGCAGCGAGACCGGCGCCCAGAGGGCCGGACTGGCCGCGCCGTCGCCATGGCGGGCACCGAGCTGCAGCGCGAGCGCCTGCGCCTGCCCCGTGTGGCCGGGCGCGCCGGGGCACCAGTCGATGGGAATGCCGGGCAACGTGCGTGCGCGCCAGTTGGGGTCGCGGTTGATGCCGCCGCTGGCCAGCACCAGTCCGCCACGCACGGCGACGCGACGGGTCTGGCCGGCGGCTTCCAGCGTGACGGCCTCGATCACACGCGCACCGGCGGCATCGGTGCCGGCGTGGATCTCGCGCAGCCCGGTGTCGACCAGCAGGCTGACGTTGGGGCGCTGCGCCAGCGAATGCAGCAGGCGCGCGACCAGCGCATTGCCCATCACCAGCCGGGTGCCGCGCGGGTGGCTCAGGCGGTCGCGTGCGTGGCGGCCGATGATCGATGCGGCATGGCGCAGCGAACGCCACGAGCGGCCCATCGCCAGCAGGTGGTTGATGTCGCTGCGGTCGACCATCATGCCGCCCAGCACGGTGAACTCGGGGATCGGTGCGCGCAGCAGTCCGAACAGGTCACCCAGCAGACGGCCGTCGAACGGCAGCGGCTCCAGCGCCCGGCCGCGCAAGGTCGCACCCTCGATGTCGGACTCGTAGTCCGGATGCAGCGCATAGGGCCGGTAGTGGACGTGGGTGTGCCGCTCGAAGCGTTCGACCGCCTCGGCACCGTGGGCGAGGAAGGCGCGCCGCAGCGAGGCATCGGCATGCGCTCCGACGACCTGGTCGAGGTAGCGCGCGGCCTGCTCGATGCTGTCCGCGCCCGCCACCGCCTTCGCATGGCGGGTGCACGGGATCCAGGTCGTGCCGGCTGACCAGGCGGTCGTGCCGCCGACCTGAGCGGTGCGTTCGACCACCAGCACCCGCGCCCCATCGATCGCCGCGTGCAGCGCCGTCGACAGGCCGGCACCACCGGCACCGATCACGACCAGGTCGAAGGCGGCGTCCGGGGGCAGCGCGGCAAGCGTCGTGAGCAGGGCCATGGGGTCGGCGCTCCAGAAAAACGGAATCAGATATCAAACTGGAATTCTATTCCACTCAAGACGGATTCAACGGGTGTCGCGATCCGGGCATCCGAGGGTTCAGGCGTCAATCTCCGACAATGTGTTGCCGATCGCCACGGTCAGCCCCTGCACGGAACATCAGGGCCAGCGAACCCCCTCACGCCAGGAACTCCGATGAGCACGAAAGAAGGCCATCCCGCCACCCGCATCGATCTGGCCACCCGGCTGTTCTTCAGGCTCTACCAATGCGCCAACATGATGCACAAGACCGGCACGCGGGCGGTCGAGGCCGAGGGCCTGACGACCCAGCAGTGGGCCGTGCTGGGGGCCCTGTCGCGACCGCAGGTGCAGGACGGCATGGGGGTGGGCGAGCTGGCGCGCTACCTGATGGTCAGCCGTCAGAACCTGTCGGGCCTGATCGGGCGGATGGAGCGCGACGGCCACATCGTCAGCGCCCCGGACGACCGCGACCGCCGCGCGCGCCGGGTGCGCATCAGCGAGTCCGGCCGCATCGTCTGGAAGGACCGGGCGCTGCCCAAGATCAACGCCTACTACGAGCAGGTGCTGGGTGACTTCTCGGTCAACGACATGAGCCACACGCTGCACTACCTGCTCAAGATGCTCGACCGCATGGCGCAGATCGACCGGCAGGCCGGCGGTGAGGATGAAGAGGATCCGGCGGCCTGAGACCGGTGGCCACGCCCTCCCCGATCAAGGTCAAGGGCCCGGCGCCGCTGCCGTCGCCGCTGCCGAATGGGCACCGCCCAGGAACAGGCGCTCGATGTGCGGATCGTTGAGCAGCTCGTCGGCCGGCTTGTGCAGCACGCGTCGACCGGATTCGAGCGCGATCGCCTCGTCGGACACCTTCAGCGCGCTCTTGACGTTCTGCTCGACCATCAGCACGGTGGTGCCCTGGTCGGCGAGCTGGCGCAGCAGCTTGAAGACGTCCTGCACGACCAGCGGGCTCAGGCCGATGGACGGCTCGTCGATCAGCAGCACCTTGGGGCGCAGCAGCAGCGCGCGTCCGACTTCCAGCTGCTTCTGCTCGCCACCGGACAGCGCCGCAGCCGGGCTGTTGATGCGCTCCTTGACGCGCGGAAAGCGCTCCAGCACCTCGGGGATGCGCTCGCGCGTGGTCTTCATGCCCAGCGTGATGCCGCCAAGCTCCAGGTTCTCGTAGACGCTGAGCTGGCCGAACAGGTTGCGGCCCTGCGGCACGAAGGCGATGCCGTGCTGGACCAGCAGGTCCTTGGCGCTGGCGCCGGTGATGTCCTGGCCGTCCAGCCGGATGCTGCCCTGGCGCACCTTGAGCAGGCCGAACAGCGTCTTGAGCACGGTCGACTTGCCCGCACCGTTCGGTCCGATCAGCAGCGTGATCGCGCCGCGCCTGGCCTTGAACGTGAGGTTGTTGAGGATCATGAAGTCGCCATAGCCGGCGACGACGTTGTCGAACTCGATGGCGTGATCGCTCATGTTCAGCTGCCCAGGTAAGCGTCGAGAACTTGCTTGTTGCCGCGGATCTCGGCGGGCGTGCCGATGGCCATGACCTCGCCTTCGACCATCACCATGATGCGGTGGCACAGGTCCATGACGAAGTCCATGTTGTGCTCGATCACCACGAAGCTGCTGGCCTTTTTCCCAGGTGCGTGCGTCTGGTTGAGCTGCTTGAGCAGCGTGCTGATGCCGCCCACCAGGCTGGGGTTGACGCCGGCACAGGGCTCGTCGAGCAGCACCAGGTCGGGCTCGCTCATGAAGGCCATGGCGATGTCGACCAGCTTCTGCTGGCCGTAGCTCAGCTCGCCGGCCTTCTTGTCGGCGACATGGCGGATGCGGAACAGGTCGATCAGCTCGTCGGCCTTGGCCCCCAGCCCCGAATCGGTGGGCGCGAACATGCGGCTGAAGAGGCTGCCGCGATGCTCCTGCGCCGCGACGATCAGGTTGTCGCGCACGGTCATCTTGCCGAACACCTGCAGGGTCTGGAAGGTGCGGCCGACGCCGCGCCGATTGAGTTCCAGCGGGCTCAGGTTGGTGATGTCCTGGCCCTTGAGCTCGATGCGGCCGGCGTCCGGCGTGATCTGGCCGAGCACGCTGTTGAACATGGTCGTCTTGCCCGAACCGTTCGGGCCGATCACGCCGAAGATCTCGCCGGGGCGGACCTCGAACTCGACACCGTTGACCGCGCGGATCGCGCCGTACGACTTCTTCAGGCCGCTGACCTTCAGCAGCGCGGGTCCGTGGACGGGACGACTCATGACTGACCTCCTTCGGCCGCGGCTGCGGCTGCGGCGGATGCCGCCCGCGCGGCCGAGGCCTCACGCGACTGGCGGCGGGCGCGGATGCGGTCGGGGATGCTCAGCAGGCCGTCGGGCAGCCACAGCATCAGCAGGATCACGGCCGAGCCGAAGACGAACAGGTACCAGGCCTGCGCGAAGCGCAGCCACTCGGGCAGCAGCACGCCGACCGCCGCCCCCAGCACCGGGCCGAAGAAGTAGCCCGAGCCGCCCAGCACGACCATCAGGTACATCATGATCGACGAGCCGACCGTGAACGGTGCCGGCTCGATGAAGCCCACCAGGCTGGCGAACAGCGCGCCGGCCACGCCGGCATAGACCGCACCGATCGCGAAGGCCAGCAGCGTGTAGGCCTGCACGCTCACGCCCAGGCTCTCGGCCCGGATCGGGTTGTCGCGCAGGGCGGTGAAGGCCTTGCCCCAGGGCGAGCGCAGCAGGCCGAACAGCAGCGCGCCAAGGATCAGCGTCATGCCCAGCACGAAGTAGTAGTAGCTCAGGTTGCTGTCCAGGCTGATGCCGAACAGGCCGGGCCGGGTGATGCCGTTGATGCCGAAGGTGCCGCCGGTGAGCCATTCCTCGTTGCGCATCACCAGCCAGACGGCGGTGTTGAAGCCCAGCGTGGCAAAGGCCAGGTAGATGGTCTGCACCCGCAGCGCCGGGAAGCCCACCAGCAGGCCGATGCCGAAACATCCGATGGCCGCCAGCGGCAGGCCGATCCAGAAGCTGATGCCGTGCTGCAGCAGGATCGCCACGGTGTAGGCGCCGATGCCGAAGAACGCGGCATGGCCGAGCGACTTCTGGCCGGCATAGCCGATGGTCAGGTTCAGGCCCATCGTCGCGATGATGAAGACCAGCCAGTAGGTGAACAGGTAGACGCCGTAGTTCTTGAGCATCGGCGGCACCGCGAGCATCACCAGGACGATGACGAGCAGGCCGATCTTGTGCAGGGGTTTCATGATCGTGTGCTCCTCAGACTTTTCTCATCTCTTTCTTGCCCAGCAGCCCTTGCGGCTTGAACAAGATCACGATCATGAAGAGCACCAGCGCCACCGCGTCCTTGTAGGACGGCGAGATGTAGGCCGCCGCGAGGTTCTCGGCCACGCCGACGATGACACCGCCCAGCAGCGCCCCGCGGCTGTTGTTGAAGCCGCCGATGATGGCCGCGAAGAACGCCTTGGTGCCCAGGCCCTCGCCCATGTCGAACTTGGCGAGGTAGACCGGCGTGACCAGCAGCGCGGCCGCGCAGGCCAGCAGCGCATTGATCGCGAAGGTGTAGAAGATCATGCGCGGCACGTTGATGCCCAGCACGGTCGCGCTCTCGGTGTTCTGCGCCACGGCCTGCATCGCGCGGCCGGTGACGGTGCGCGAGAGGAAGGCCTGCGTGGCCAGCACCAGCGCGAGCGCGCAGCCCAGCGTGCCGATGTCGGCCAGCGTGATGGTCACGCCAGCGATGTTGAAGAGCTGGTCGGTGAACAGGCTCGGGAAGGGATGCGCCTCGGCGCTGTAGCCCGCCCGCACGCCGTTGCGCATGGCGATCGACAGGCCGATGGTGGCCACCACGATGGGCATCATCCCGAAGCGCAGCAGCGGATCGGCGATGCCTCGCTTGAAGGCCCAGCCCAGCACGAACACGGCCAGCAGGCAGGTCGCCACGAAGGCCGGCAGCAGCGTCAGCCCGGCGGCCTGGAAGCCCAGCATCATGAAGGCCGGCAGCATGACGAACTCGCCCTGGGCGAAGTTGATCGTGCCGCTGGCCTGCCACAGCAGCGTGAAGCCGAGTGCGGCCAGCGCGTACACGCTGCCGGTGGCCAGGCCGGAGAAGAACAGCTGGAAGAAGTCGGTCATGGGGCACCGGAGGGTTGGACAGGCTCACGCGATGAGCCTGCGCGGCCGGACAGGGTCGCACCGGGTCGGACCCGCCCGCGCGGGTCGACCCTCGTGGCGGCGACGACCGCTTACTTGGACGCGTTGAGCGCCGGCAGGATTTCCTTGACCACCTGGCGGCCGTCCTTGACCTCGACGAGGAAGCTCTCGCGGTCGAGGTCGCCGTTGGCGTCGATCGACACGTCATAGAGCACGCCGGGGTTCTTGGCGGCCTTGATGTTCAGGCCGTGCAGCGCGCTGGCGACGGCCTTGCGGTCGAGCTTGCCGACCTTCTCGATGGCGGCCTTCAGGATGTACACGCCCGTGTAGCCCTTGATGCCGTTGTGGTCCGAGATGGTGTTGGTGGCGGCGAAGAAGTCGCCCTTGAACTTGATCATCTTCGGGTTGGGCGCATCGACCGTCAGGCCGACGTGGGCGATGGCGCCGTTGGCGGCATTGCCGGCCAGCTCGATGACCTTCTGGCCGGTCAGCGTGGTCTCGCCGACGATGGGCTTGTCATAGCCCTGCTTGCGCAGCTCGCGCAGCGCACGGGCCGATTCCTCTTCGTTGGTGTAGACGAACAGCGCGTCGGCGTTGGACTGCTTGGCCTTGAGCACCGGGGCCGAGAAGTCGACCTGGCCGCTGTCGGTGGAGATGTCGGCAACGACCTTCACGCCCAGCGACTCCAGCGACTTGGTGATGGCGTCGCGGCCGCCCTTGCCGAAGTCGTTGTTGACGAACATGACGGCCACCGTCTTGGCCTTCATGTTCTTGGCGATGTAGCGCGCGATCTTGGGCATCGCGGAGGCCTGCGTGAAGCTGGTGCGGAAGATGTACGGGTTGCCCTTCTGGGTGATCGCGGCGGCCTCGCCGCCGGTGAAGTTGATCACCTCGGCGCGCTGGGTCTCGGCCATGCTGACCATGATCGAGCCGGAGAACACCGGACCGAAGACCGCGAACACGTCGTCGTCGACGGCCTTGGCCGCCAGGCCCTTGGCCACGCCCGGGTTGCTCTGGGTGTCGGAGGCGGTGTGCTCGATCTTCTTGCCCAGGATGCCGCCGGCGGCGTTGATCTCCTTGACGGCCAGGTCGACCCCGTTCTTGAACATCGTGCCGGCGCTGGCGCCCGCGCCGGACAGCTCGTAGAGGCCGGCGATCTTGATGGTGCTCTGGGCCTGGGCGATGCCCGTGGCGCACAGGGCGGACAGGGCGGCGATGGCGACGATGTGGCGGCGGTTGAAGCTCATGGGTGGGTCTCCTGGGAACAAGAAGTGGCGTCAGGCGCCGGCGGGTTGGAGTCGGGACGGGACGGAAGGGACAGGCGGCTTGCTGGGCATCAGGTCGCTGCGCAGCGGCTGGGTGCGCATCAGGGCGCGCACCGGTTCGAGATCGGCCTGGGTGGCGCGGGCCAGCGCCTCGAAGCCGAAGAAGCGCAGGTACTCGGGCACCTGCTGGATCAGCATCTCGTGGCCCGGATGCGCGGTGATGCCGCGCGCCGTGCAGGCCCGCAGCAGCGGCGTGGTGTCGTCCTTCATCAGGATGTCGACCACGGCGGCGCTGCCGTCGAGCCGGCGCACGTCGAAGGGCAAGGGATCGGATTCGTGCAGGCCCAGCGGCGTGGCATTGATGACGAGGTCGTAGCCGGCGGGATCGGCGCTGGCCGGCGTGCTGACCTGGACCGAGCTGATGCTGCGCAGTCGGGCCGCGGCGGCGGCGGCGCGTTCGGTGTCGACGTCGTGGATGGACAGTTCGGCCAGCGCGCGCTGGACCAGCGCGCAGCCGATCGCGATGCCTGCGCCGCCGGCCCCGACCACCAGCACGCGCGCGCCGGTGCAGGCGATGCCGAAGTGGTCGAGCGCCTTGGCAAAGCCGATGCCGTCGAACAGCGCGCCCTCGATCGTGCCGTCGGCATGTCGGCGCACGGCGTTGACCGCCTCGGCCGTGCTGCCGCTCAGGTCGCAGTGGTCGAGCAGGCCCGGCAAGGCGGTCTTGTGCGGGATCGTGACCCACAGGCCGTCGACGTTGCGGGCCTGGAAGACCCCGCGCACGAAGGCGTCGAGCTGGCCGGCCGGCACCTGCATGGGCACCAGCACGGCGTCGACGCCATGCTGGGCGAACAGCGGGTTGAACACCTCGGGCGCACGCACCTGGGCGACAGGATCGCCCAGGATCAGGAAGACGCGGGTGGTGCCGGAGATGTGCATGTCGGGTCGCTGCAAGGTGCGCGAACGATAGGCAGCGAACCCGAGCGTCACAAGGCGGTTTCCGGCACCTTGCGCGACAATCGCGCAGTTGGCGCGATCATCGTGCGCTTCCCGGGTTAGTCCCGAGCCCACCCCGAAGGAGACGGATGGACACCCTGATCGACCGCAAGGACATCATCGACGGCCTGGGCAAGGGCCTGCGAGTGATCGAGGCCTTCGACGACGACCACCCCCGCCTGACGCCCAGCGAGGCCGCCGTCGCCACCGGCCTGACCCGCACGGCCGCGCGGCGCTACCTGCTGAGCCTTGTCCACTTCGGCTATGCCGACAGCGACGGCAAGCACTTCTGGCTGCTGCCCAAGGTGCTGCGACTGGGCCAGAGCTACCTCGGCGCGGCGCGCCTGCCCCGGCTGGTGCAGCCCTTTATCCAGCGGCTGTCGCAGGCGGCGGGCGAGACCTTCAACTTCAGCGTGCTGGACGGCCATGAGGTGGTCTACCTCGCCCGCAGCAACAGCCCGCGGGTGATCTCGATCGGCTTCCAGCCCGGTGCGCGGGTGCCGGCCCATGCGGTCACGCCCTGCGTGCCGATCCTGGCGACCTACACCGACGAGGCGCTGGCCGAATGGATCGCTGCGCACGAGTTCACCGCCTTCGGACCGCAGACGCAGACCGATGCGACCGCCTTCCGCGACTCGGTGCTGGCGTCGCGGCGGCTGAACTTCTGGGTCACCGAGCAGCAGCTCGAACCCGGCCTGCGCGGCATCGCGGTGGCGATCAAGGACCGCAAGGGCATCTGCCGGGGGGCCATCGGCTCGACCATGCCGATGCAGAACGAGACCCGCGAGGCAATGGTCTCGCGCATCCTGCCGCTGCTGCAGGAGTGCGCGCAGTCGCTGCGGCCGGTGATCTGAGGCGATCCGGGCCGCAGCCCGTCAGCGCCGCAGTTCGTCAGCGCCGCAAGGTCATGCGCCCGGGCAGCGGCACCGATCGGCGCAGCACCTCTTCGCCCAGCCACTGGGCCGAGCGATGGGCGCGCTGGGCGACCAGCGGCAGCGGCAGCTGCTGGTAGTCGTCGTTGAAGACCTCGAAGCTGTAGTCGCCGCGATAGCCGATGGCATCGAGCCGAGAGACGAGGTCGGCGACCTGCGCGCTGTGCACGCCCTCGCCCGGGAAGACGCGGAAGTGCCGGGCGGTGGCGATGCGCTCCTCCACCGAGCGGATCTCCTGCCACATGAAGTCGGCGAGCTGGACCAGGAAGATGCGGTCGGCGTCGAGCTGGTCGATCTCGTCCAGCGAGGTGTCGGTGGCGAGGATGTGGAACGAGTCGATGCCCAGCCCGAGGTTGGGCGCATCGGCGCGGCAGACCACCTCCCAGGCGGTCGTGAACTCGCTGACGGTGCGGCCCCAGGACAGGCCCTCGTAGGCGATCTTGATGCCCAGCGGCACCGCCAGCATCGCCAGCTTGCGCAGGTCGCGGGCGAGCGCGTCGATGTCCTGGCTGGCGTGCTGGCTGGTCGACGAACAGGCCAGCAGCACCGGCGCACCCAGCGCGTGGGCCATCTCCAGCATGGCCTTGGCGATGTCGACCTTGTAGTCGTGCAGGTGACCGGCCAGGCCCTCGAAGTCGCGCAGCACCTGGAAGCCGGTGACGCGCAGGCCGCTGTCCTTGACCAGCCGCACTGCCGCGTCCACGCCCTGCGGGTGGCCGACGATGTCGTTGGCCTTGAGCATGACCTGGGTGAAGCCGGCCTCGCGGATCGCCTGCAGCTTGGCCTCCAGCGGGCCGGCCAGCGAGATGGTGTCCATGCCGAAGTCGTCGATGTAGCCGTGTCGCTGGGTCATCGTCGCGCTCCGGCGGATCAGGACGCGGCGCCGGCATCGGCCGGCACGGCATGGTGGACCAGCTCGAACATCACGTCGCCGAGCCAGCTGCGGGTCAGCGCGCCGCGCTCGTCGGCATGGATCTGCCGGCTGGCGACGAACTCGACGCCCCGCGCGCCCAGTGCCGCGACGGCCGCCGGCACGTCGGGCGTGCCCAGGCCGAGGCGCTGCAGCGACTCGCTGCCCTCGATGTCGACGATGCCGGGCTCCGGCTCGATCAGCTGCAGGTAGAAGGTGCCGCAGGGACTGCGCAGGATGCGGCCCTTGGGCAGGATGCCGAAACGCTGCTCGTCGGGCAGCTCGGCGAAGCCGAACAGCTCGCGGTAGAACTCGCACCAGTCGGCCATGCGGTCGATGCCGATGTACTGGACCAGCCCGAACCAGTGCAGTCCGGCGAGCGCCGGCGGGTGCTTGTCGACGGTGGGGATGGGCACGAAGTCGACGTCCCAGATCGAGAACTCGCGGTAGCGGTCGACGAAGTAGATGCGGCTGGTGCCCACGCCGTGGATGGCCGGGATGTTCAGCTCCATCACCTCGACATGGGTGGGCACGGCCCAGGCGCCCCGGTCGAGCGCCCGGCGGTAGGCGGCCGCCGCATCCCGCACCCGCAGCGCAACGGCGGCGATCACCGGGGTCTCGGTGGGCTGGACCGCGCGCGGCACCTGACTGGTGTGGGCGTTGATGACGACGTTCATGCCGCCCTGGCGGTAGAGCAGCACCTCGCGCGAGCGATGACGGGCGATCGGGCGGAAGCCCATCATCTCGAGCACCTGCCCCAGTGCCTGCGGGCGGCTGGTGGCGTACTCGATGAACTCGATGCCTTCCATGCCCAGCGGGTTGGGCCAGTCACCCAGGTCTTCGCGGTCGGCGCTGTTGTGCATGTCGCTACGCTCCTCGTTCATCTCGTCGGTGTCTCGGGACCGATAGGTTAGCCGCTTGGCTTGGCGACCTTGGACGCGCCTGAAAAAAGCAAAGGGCCGCACGAGGCGGCCCTTCGATGCGCAGGCCACGCGGGCCTGCGACGGGGTTCGATCAGCGGATCGATCGATGCCCGATCAGCGCGCGGCGATCGGGGTGACGTCGCGACGGGCCGAGCCGGCGAACAGCTGGCGCGGACGGCCGATCTTGTACTCGGGGTCGCCGATCATCTCGTTGAGCTGGGCGATCCAGCCGACCGTGCGGGCCAGCGCGAAGATCGCGGTGAACAGGCTCACGGGGATGCCGATGGCGCGCTGCACGATGCCCGAATAGAAGTCGACGTTCGGGTAGAGCTTGCGGGCGACGAAGTACTCGTCTTCCAGCGCGATCTTCTCGAGCGCCATGGCCAGCTTGAACAGCGGGT
>JACCDS010634676.1_pt1 | contig 11357 bp, 4 predicted proteins | sample 7446441 | NCBI WGS metagenome assembly JACCDS01 (sample SAMN15323445, study PRJNA562643) | freshwater metagenome | isolation source: river surface water | place: USA:Blue River Watershed | collected 2017-08-17 | reverse complement strand
TCATGGTGATATTGATATCACTCGTTGAGCCAGTCGTAATCGTCATCGCTCCTGAAACAATCGTTGAATCTTTGCCACCTCTGGTGGTGTCGTAAGTAAGGTTCGCTACTGCACCGCTCGTATTAGCGGCCATCACTATCGAACCTGATTGATTAATTTTGCCATTTGCGTTGAATGTAATATTAGAACCGCTCACCAGAGTAATTTGATCTGTTTGGTAGAGTGCGGTGAGCGATGATGAACCGGTATTTGCGACCACATTAATATCAGTACCACCAGCCAGAATTGTCATGCTGGTCAGGTAAACAGCATCAGCGCCTGAAACTGTTGTCCCAGTAATATTGATTGCTTTAGCCGCCAGTAACCCGTACGTGCTGTTTCCAAACAACATACCCCTGCCCGTTGTAGCAGTCGAGGTCAAATTAATCGTGCCATTGCTGGCTGTTAAAGCTGCACTATACCAACCTACACCACTCAACCCATTAGTGAGTACCCAACTCGTTGTGCCTAGCGCCGTGATGTTAATGTTGCCATTTGCAGTTGTAATTGGACTTTGCAAGAAAACCGTAGAATTACCACCACTATTAATGCCATTAATCGTGACAGTTTTATTCGCATAAATTGCATTGTTAATTTGTACACCATAGTGCGTAGTCCCAAGTGTCCCTAAATTACTTGCTGTAATAAAACCTCTAGACGGCGAACAGCCAGAACCTGAACACCCATAGGTATTATCTATAGTTACCGTACCAGGTAAATCAATCGAACTGGTTCCAATGGCAGCGGGATTGAGAAATGCACCCGCAGATTTCATGGTGAAATTAATATCACTGGTTGAACCCGCAGGAATTGTTAATGCGCCCGCCACAATCGTAGAAAGGTTAGTACCTCTTGTGGTGTCATAAGTCAGATTGCTAGTCGTGCCACTCGTGTTCGGAACAAAAGTCACGGCGCCAGTTTGGTTAATCTTATTGTTTGAAATAAAGCTGATATTGCCACCATTCGTCTGTTGCGTAACCAGACCACTTTGAGTGATTCCGGTATTACTACCACCTGCTGTGTTATTGGCGGTCACAGTAATATCGCCAGTCGAAGGGACCATCACAAGGTTTTGCACACCATAACCGCCAGACCCTGCTGTATGAACTGTTCCTGTCGGCCACTGACTTAATATTTGAGCGTTAGTCAGTGTCGTAGCACTTGTTAAATATCTTGCTGCAGACTCATAACCATAGATTGCATTGCCTTGACGTGACAAGATCACCTGAGCAATCTTAACGTGTACCCCGTTATAGAACGCAAGCAGGTAAGTTGCTGAGTTGGCAGTCGAAGACAGCAATGCGAAATTGGTGACTAAGGTTGAACTACCAATTGAAGCACCATTCATATTGGCAGCGACCGGCGTTGGCACACCAACAGTTGAACTACTGACATTACCCAAGAAGGTAGGCGTTCCTGAGGTGATGCTAAGATAATTAGTGAGTCCCATCACACCTGCTGAGTTTGACAAGATATTAAGAGTACTAATTGTGCTGGCGGTCGTTGCATTCGCTGTAATAGTAATCCCGCTAGTCGCATTAATAGCTGAACTGATATTAACCGCTTGGCCAGTGGTTGAAGTCCCTACAATATTCACAGCACCCGCTGAGGTAATTACGCCACCGGAATCGTAAACTCCAAAAGCACCTGATGAAGCAATTCCCGTAATGGAAAGATCACCATTAGCCGTTGTGATGTTTCCAGTAATTGCGACCCCGCTATATGAAGTATTTACATAAGCAGAAATGCCTTTGATGGTGATACCATTCATCGCACCACTCAAATTATTAGCGACCAAAGCCGATGCAATTGAAACACCACTACCAGTGGTTGTGGCTAATGTTCCAGCATTTGCACTTGTAATAAAACCACTGGTTGCGCTTCCACCAGAACCTGCCGTACCACCGTAAGTATTGTCTAATGTGATGGTTCCAGGGACTGAAATCGCGCCAGGCGCAATGGTTGCCCCCGACGTTTTAACTAAATAATTAATACTACTGGTTGAACCTGCCGTTATGGTCAGCCCGCCGGTTGCGATATCTGAAGCTTTATTGCCTGAGCTTGTGTCATAAGTAATGGCACTAGCGACACCGCTGGTATTCGCTGCAACGGTAATACTGCCTGTTTGATTAATCGCGTTGTTAGCAACAAAATTGATATTACCGCCGTTTGCGTTTTGAACAATCGAATGAGTAATATTGATTCCGTTAGTGCTGGTCGGCCCCGTTTGGCTAGAGATGAAATTAATATCTCCCAATGCATTAGTAATAGAACCTGTTGCCATATAAAGACTATTATTTGGACCACCTGTGGTGCCATAGGCAGTCAAATTAATACCATTAGCAGAATTCAGACTTAATCCAGTGATGTAAATACTCGCAACTGCACCTGAAGAATACCCAGTCATATTAATTGGACCCGCAAGAGTAAGCGCGGTGGCTGTCGCCGAGCCAGTAATAGGATAGCCTGCACTACTATTTACACCAACAATCTTAATCCCTGTCGTGCTTGCATATAAACCAGCAGTAAGATTTTTAGTGATTGTGATTCCTGAGGATGCTATCGCTTTTGAAGCCGCATTACTGAGATTAATTCCGAGTGAAGTGCCACTGAGATAAGTATTATCAATATTAATATATCCAGGTACAGAAATGGCATCTAGGGTAATAGCAGCGCCAGAAGCCTTGGCTATATAATTGATGGCAATGTTTGAACCCGCAGTAACGCTTAAGGCGCCGCTTGTAATACTGGATGTCTTGTCACCAGCACTTGTATCGTAAGTAATCGTACTAACAGTCCCACTTGTATTAGCAGCTAGGGTAATCGCACCCGTTTGGTTAATTATATTATTTGAAGTGAAGCTGATATTGCCGCCATTGGCATTTTGCGTGATGGCACCAGTGGAAGAGATACCAGTATTAGCACCAGCAGCTGTATTATTTCCGGTGATCGTAATGTTTCCGGCAGCATTTGTAATAGTCGATGTACCAAGGCTTATTACAGTCGCTGCTGTTGCAGATGTTCCTGTGATCGTAACGCCTGTCGCTGCTGTTATAGCAGCAGAACTAGTAACTGCAATGACTGAACCGGAAGTGGTAGCGATTAAATTGACTGAACCAGCATGAGATCTTATTGAAGAGGTAATATCTATCACACCCTTGCCAGACGTAATGGAAGAGGATGTGTTATTGACAGAAATAGTAATATCACCAACAGCGACTATCGGCGACGTAGTTCCATAGCTATTGGTGACAAAACCCCACTTCGCAGTTCCGCTAGGGTTTGAATTAATATCAATTGAGCCACCGATATACCAAGCACCATTCGGCCCAAAGTTGGGATCAAGATTTTGTGATGATACAACTGTAAGGTTTCCACCTGTTGTGGCAGAGCTTACAGTCGTTGTATTTGTACTTGTAGTATTTAAAACGATAGTAGTCGAAGCAAGGGTAACAGTGCCGTTCCGAATAGCACCTTTGGTAATAACACCTGCAGAAGAAATAGAGCCACCGGTGCCATCTAGCGCAATAAAACCACCCTTCGTTGTGATGTTGGCAGCAATATAAATATTGGCGCCGGTAGCCGAAGCTGTTGTATTAGTAGTATGGAAAGATTGCGCTATTAAATTAACCTTTCCAGTGCTGGTGGAATTTATGGCGCCATTAATAATGACCTGACCACTCGATAAATAATTAAGTGTTAAATTGCCAGCTCCAGTATTAGTAGTCGTTCCATTGAGCGTGATGGATTGGGCTGTGCCAGATCGTGTGTCATAGGTAAGACTGACATTGACTCCTGAAGCTGGAGCAAAGCTTAAGTTAGAGGTTTGAGTGATGGTGCCAGAAGCGATAATGGTGACACTAGTTCCGGCATTAATTCTATTCTGAAGATCAGTTGCATTAATCACTGAAGAAGTTACTGATGCAGTATAACTTGGGAGGGTTCCACCTGAAGTGGCACTACTGCTGATTGTGATGTTATTGGGATCGATCAGCCACATTCCCCCACGACCTGCGTTGATCGCTGCAAGTAAACCAAGGGTTTGACCAGAAGTTTCAATGAAACCACCGGCAAGGCTGTGTGGATTAATTTGACCTGCATTAATCACTGATAAAGCATCAAGATGAGTATAAACAGAAAAAGGCAATGTGCCTTGTTCGACATCATTACCTATTAAAATTTTTCCGCCTTGCTCGAAACCAACCGCTGAAATTGTCGCAGAAGCTAGCAAGGTTTTTTGTGCGCCAGCAATTGAAATTGATCCACCACGACCATTCGATCCGTTGGTTTGAATTTCTGCATTTTGAATTTCAATGGTGTCGCTCGCAACCATTATTACTTCACCGCCATGTTGGCCATTGGCTTCAATTCGACTTCTTGGATTGAGCTGAATGTTGTTTGCGCTCACCCGCACTTTTCCGCCTTGGCCATGAGTGTTGTTGGTAGTAATGGCGCCAAACAAATTAAACACCCCGGCCAGAACATTGATAAATGGATTGCTACCCTGACCAAGCAAATTACCCCAAATACTTAAGGTACTGGTGGCGTTGATCGCTATATTAGATGCTGCAATATTCGTAGCTGCTTGCACTTCAATTTGGTTCGCGACCATTTCAACGGTGAGTGGCGAATTTAGTAAAGTCGTGATCTGACCTTGAATATCAATTTGACCATCCGCAGCTAAACTTAAAGTCGTGTTATTGGAACCTGCGGTTTTTTGAATCACGGCATCAGCCTCTTGATAAATGTTACCCGCGAATAGATGTTGAGCAATCGCCGCCAATGCTACATGGCCTTGATTTAAGGTTTGGCTAATGACATTCGCCATATTGCGATCAATATTCAATTGACCTGCCTGTACTTTCCAAGTGCCTGATTGACCGTTTGTTGCAGCAACATTGACTTCTGCTGTAGAACCGACTACCACACTTCCATTTGAGCTCGTTTGGATCACACCGCCATTACCTGAAATAGCGCCGCCGTTTGCAGCGATGATGCCGTGAATATGCGTTTGTTCTGTTGAGTGAATCTTAACCATGCCGCCATTACCTGAATTGATGGCAGAAGCAGTCACAACGGCAGTGCTTTCAACACGGACATTTTTAGCTGTTAGTGCAGGTTCATTATTGCTTGTATTCGCAGGTTTTGAACCGACGTTAATTTGACCACCACCCGCATCGCCATTAGCTGCAATTTTGCTACCTGCTGCGAGGGTAATATTTTCACCGGCGACATTGATTTGACCGCCTGTCGTGCCAGTGCCTTTGCCGTTCGCCAATAGCTTGCCAGTATTGGTCACATCAGCCGCAATGAGATCGATTTTACCGCCATTATTCACGGCACTAGAAGCGACGATCACACCGCTATTTCTTACTACCCCATTCATCAATTGACGTGCAGAATTTGCAGCCACAATCACAGTGCCACCATCCACAAAAACAAGACGTTTATTTTCAACTAATGCATTAATTGTTGAGACATCAACACGCACACCCATGAGCTGATTATTTTGGAAATTTAGAGTGATTTTCTCACCCGCTACCATGGCAATGGTATTCGCAACATTAGCTCGTGCAATCAGGTAACCTTCGTTACGAACTTCAGGTGCTAACAATGCAATAAAACCCTTAGCATCATGCGCCGTAATGCGGCCTTCATTAACCACTTTACCCGTGCCATTGCCTTGGTAAACATGCTTACCATCCATGAAGTCTTGGTTAGAAATATTCATGGTAGTAGCAACAACTGCTGCCGCATCTACCTGAGCACCTTTACCAAAAGATACACCGTTTGAATTCACAATAATCACTTGGCCATTTGCACGAATTGCACCATCAATTTGTGAAGCCCCTGAACCTGTGACACGGTTTAAAGTGACCGCTTGCGCATTGGGCTGGTTGAAATTCACTTGCGCATTTGCACCCACATCAAAACTTTGCCAATTCACCACAGCGCGCTGTGATGTTTGGTTGATATTCATGGTCGCAGCTGACTGCTCAATAGTTGCATGACCGGCGACCACTTGACCGCCAGTTGGAAGCGCATCAGCAGAGATGTCTGCTGCAAAAGCGTTTAAGGAAACACTCAACATCGCATAAGGGATCAAGCGCAATACATTGCTGCATTGCGCCTGAAAACTTCTAAAATTGAGTGCTTGTTTTGTCATTTTTAGAAGGTGTAACTACCATTTAACCATGCACGAGGACTCGTATCAGTGCCATCGTTATCTTGGGATAAACCCGTACCAGTTTTAAGTGGATTACTGCCGACTTTCCATGCAATAACACTTGATATATTCCAGTGGCCTGAATTCCATTTCAAACCAAATCCTGCCCCATACAACTCATATGAATTGTCAGCACTCGTATTACCTTTTAGCTCACGATAATCGCTATGATTTTTATATTGCTGCACTGTGCCTGCATCAAAAAAAGCGATCCCCGTGAGGTTGTAAGGCAGTCGTTTTTGCAATTCAAACGTTGCCAACATGCCCTGTGATCCATTGCCTTGTGCAACTGGATAAGCCCTGACGCCAAATGGACCGCCTAGATAAAACTGCTCAGCGGAATTCAAATTATCATCGCTCACTTGACCGCTGACATTGATATTGAGTTGTGTCCCATCCAAAGGTAAAACTTGAATCCTTGATGCATTAAAACTAACTTTTTGGAAATCACTCGGAACAAATCGACGATCGCCAGGAAGATATGAGAAAGTGGATGGTGTATCTGAGTCAATATCAAAATTACCAAGGGTTAAATTAGTGGTAACTGAAGTTAATCCACCACCCCAAATTGAGTCGTAGTGGTTAGCATTAAAACCTAAATTAATGTTACGAATGCTATAGCGGCTATTAATGACATCTAATTGAAGCTGACTATTGGTATAGGCTTTATGCTCATAAGCGGCAAGCAAGTTGATATTGGTCGATTGTGAGCGTTTAAATGGATAGCTGATATTAGCCGCTAAAGTTGATGCGTGACCATAACCACCATTGACTTTGTAAGAACCAATATTATCGTACTCTAGGTAATTACCAGTAAGACCCAAACGAAGACCACCATAGCCTATTGGTAAGGAATAACCCACTTGATTGAAGCTAGAGCCTTCTGAATAGAGACCATAAAACGAAGCTTGATCACCAAGTTTAAATGGGCTGTTGCTTGATAAAGATAAAACAGCTTGAGCCACACCGGTTGATCGATTACCACCATTTTTTGTTTCGACACGCGCATCAATCAAAGAAGTTCTTTTAAGTGAAAGATGAATGTTTGTTTCACCATCACGATCACCCGCTTCCAATGCTGAAACAACTTTAATCCCTGGTAATTCATTAAGCAGGACTAAGCCCTTAGACACTAAATTGGCATTTAATGGCTGCCCAACGGGCATCTGAGCTTTAATATAATTGGCAGCTTTTTCATTGCTTAACCTTGCCTGGTCGTTGATATTCTCAACTTTAACGTCGCCAAGCTTTGCTTCTAACACTTGGATAGTGACAATGCCGTCTTTATCAATACTTTGCTGAGGCAAGTAAGCTTGAATCACAAATCCGCGCTCACTATAAAAAGCAGTGACTACATCAACGAGTTTTTGTAAGCCTTGCAGGCTATAGGATTTTTCTAAACTTGGTGCAAGGCGATCTAAAAGCTCATGCTCGTTCACTAGTTGAACGCCTTGCAGACGAACACCATGAATGAGTATTTGAACGCCGTCATCTGTTTGAGGCGGTGCTTCAGGCGCACCGACGCTTGGTAGCGGACTTGTAAAAACGTCAGGCGCTTCTTTTTCAATTTGCTGTTGTAAGGCGCCAGCATCTAAGGTTGGATCTGCAAATACATTTGCAGAAAATCCAATCGCAACAGATGCTGATAAAACAGCAATTAATTTATTCTTCAAATAAACCTCAAAAATCCAATATTAACAATGCTTGCAGAGCAGTATTACGCTAAGCTCCGCGATTATCTTAGAATTCGCAATACTGGAATATCCCCAATTGGGGATAGCTGGCTATTTTTATTGGTTTTAAACTCAACCCCAGCAAAAATGTGACAGAATATTTATATTACAAACTCAGTACACAACATAAAGATCGCTTATGCATTTTGATCCAAACACTAGCACGGTCATGATTGGCCTGATGTACTGCTTCTTACCAATCGCCACCTATATTTTTCTAAAAAACTATAACGACGGCGCTTCTATTTTGTGGTGCCTTGGCGGTTTGTTAAACGGCATTGGCCTCACCGTTGTTGGATTAAGATCTTCAATGGAGATTCCAACACTGATTGCCTACAACGCTGCCAATACCATCATCTTCATTGGTATTCTTATGAGACTGCAGTCATTAAGAGTAGACCTCAAAAAAGCATTTAAACGCTATGTTATGGTCAGCATCCCGATTGCTTTTTCGCTACTTTATCAATTGGACTGCATCTATTTTGGTACCGACAAAGCGCGCGTCCTTTATGTATATATCATCTTTAGCATCACTTTTTTTCTACTTCAACAGATTGCTAGCGAATACGAAAGGACTTACAAAATCAAAATCGCTAAGGCGATTAGATATACCTACGCCCTCCTCACGCTGGTATGGACTACAAAAATTATGCTGATATTGATAGGGCTTGATGATGGTCAACCTTTCGGTGACAACCTGATTACCATGCTCATGACCCTTGCTATGTTTATCAGTGTAATTTTTAGTAATTTTGGCTATATTGGGATGCGCCTCGAAAAAATAGATAATGAGAAAAAACTCACCATTAATATCAATAAACAATTAATCAGCACGTTAAAAAACCGAGAAAAAGTTATTAAAGACTTTGGTCGCCTAAAAGCGTTTAGTGCGATTGGCGGTCATAGCGCCACCGTTGTGCATGAAATCATGCAACCCCTCACCGCCATGCGTTTTGGTTTAGAGAACTTATCAAGCTACGCGTCAAAAGAAGTACAAAATCCGGAGGTGACTAGCCGTATTGATTCGGTCAAAGAAACCGCTGAAAAAACCATCAAGATTGTTCAAAACTTACGAAGTCTCATGGTAGAACAAGATGTTCAAGTGCAAGCCGTTAACTTAAAAGAACAGATCGATGAGAGTTTGCTGATCCTTGGCGATCGACTCAAATCAAGTCGCATTAAAGTCATTACTAAATCCAGCGGACGCCTAAGTAATGTGATGGCAGACCCCAATCAAATGCAGCATGTATTGCTCAATATCATCAACAACGCCATTGACGCCATCGAACGCGAGTCAGCTAAAAATCCCAGAAAAATTGAAATCAATGTTTATCCTGTCGATAAGGATCGCCACATGATCCTAAGTATCACAGACTCAGGAAGTGGCATCTCCAATAAAATTAAAGACCATTTGTTTGAATGGCTCTCGAGTAAATCTGGCAATGGGATGGGGGTTGGATTAGCGCTTACCAAGCTCTTTGTGGAAAGTTGGGGTGGATCGATTGAAGCTAAGAACGCTGAACCTACTGAAGGAAAAGCAACAGGCTTAAACGGCGCAGTGATCGCGCTTAAACTTCTGAGGGCGCATTAAAAGTAATGAACCACGTCTATTTAATTGATGATGATTTAGACATTTTAAATAATGTCGCAATTTTTCTGCGCGATGAACATTTCATCGTTAAAACCTGTGCCAGCGTTTCAAACTTCAAAGCAAGTCTGCCGCTTGCTAAGCCATGCGTCATTGTGGCTGATATGCAAATGCCAGTTGAAACAGGACTGGATCTACAAAATTACTTACTAGAGTCAAAGATTGATGCGCCCATTATTTTTATGAGCGGCAATAGTCAACCACAGCAAATCATCAATGCTCTCAAACAAGGCGCCAACGACTTTTTGCTAAAACCGATTGTGCCGAGCGAACTATTAAAAGTGTTGCATCAGACTTTCGATCAATTAAAGAATCTACAACAAGATGAGAAAACCCAAATTCAAACGGAGCGACTCACTGAAAAAGAGCGCGAAGTAGCCGATTTAATTAAACAAGGATTTTCTAATAAATCGATTGCAGAGACTCTGAATCTTAAAGCAGATACGATTAAAAAAAGACGTGCTCAGATTTACTTAAAACTTCAATGCTCAGACTTCCCAGAATTTCTAAAACGCTTTAAATAAAACGTAGTAATTTTTTGTAATATTTCCCCAATTGGGGATTACATAATGCTCAAATTAACGATTAAATGTTAACCATGATGGTGAATTCAATCGAAACTTTATACAAATGAGCCAATGGATTTTAGACTCCATTGAGACCAAGCGCGATATGGTCAAAGTGAAGAACGTGAATACGCAAATGTTTCGTACGTTTTTTATTGCATTCTTACAAGATGCGCACGTGGATAACAACGTCATTGTTGCAATCACTGACAAATGTGGCTGGACCATCGACATCAATACAGGCAATCGAAAACGTTTTACTCCAGGTAAAGAATCACTTGGTATCCAAACAGATCAAACCAGCGACCTGCCTGAGTTTTTAAAAAAGAAATCCTGAATCTACCCATCACCTGGCAATCAAGACATACCTGCCATCTGTAGAAATTAGCATGCTTTAAATTTAAACAATGATTTAAATTATTTCTAATTCATTAAAATATAATAAAAAAACCAAAAGCATTGCTACTTTTGGTTTTTAAATGATGCAAATAAACTGACTAATTAATTATTGCTTGAGATCCAAGAAAATAGTTCTAATCTTGTCAGCATTCATACTCAAATCTTTCTTAACACTGAGTACACCGCCGCCAATCACCGCAGCTCTATTTTCCTCGGCGAACTTAGAAGCTTCAACATTGGATGGCGTAATTTCTAGACCACCTTGCTTCATAGAGACCGTGAATTCATAAGTACCGCCATTAGGATTTGGAACAGTCAGTTTAGTCGCGCCCAACAAATTACCTGGATCCTGGAAGTTTGGATCCACATCGTTCACTGGTCTTAAATCAACGCTATTACCTTTCACTTTAATCTCATAGCCTTTTTGTAACTCTGCTGCCTGACCTGGACGTGATACGACAAGCTGAGCGCCAGGATTAGTTGTTTCTAAAGCAGCAGCATTTAAGCTATCTGCGCCAGAAGATGGCATTGAAACATTAATCACACCATCAGCACGAGGAGTATAGGTAATTAGATTATTGGGTTGATTACCATTGTCAGAATTATCAAGGCCGGCACCTGGGTTGTTAGGACCTGGGTTGTTAGGACCTGGGTTGTTAGGACCTGGGTTGTTAGGACCTGGGTTGTTTGGTCCAGGATTATTTGGTCCAGGATTATTTGGTCCAGGATTATTTGGTCCAGGATTA
>JACCDS010459006.1_pt1 | contig 11359 bp, 7 predicted proteins | sample 7446441 | NCBI WGS metagenome assembly JACCDS01 (sample SAMN15323445, study PRJNA562643) | freshwater metagenome | isolation source: river surface water | place: USA:Blue River Watershed | collected 2017-08-17 | reverse complement strand
TCGCTAGCAATAGTGGAATTTTGAAGAGGTTGCAAAGCTTGTTTTAAAGCTGGTACATCTAATTCAAACAATACTGAATGTTCATTATCTTCTCTGATGTTTACACGCTCTATTAAGGAAATTTGAGCTCGAGAAATTCTTTTCCACGGCGATACATTTTGGGCTTGCATCAACGAAAAAGAAAAGATAAGAATTAAAAACAGAAAGTATCTTTTCATTGATTTGGTGTCTTTGGAATTCCAAAAGTAGTTTTTTTGATTTAAAATTAAAACGTAAAATCCTTAATTTTATTGGAAAAATAGCCATTTAATGCACTTTTGACAGATAGTTTAAAATTGTAATTAAAAGGAATTCATTTTGGCAAGAATTTTCAAATAGTTTAGTTTAAATTTGCACCCAAAATAAAGAGGAGACTGACTTGAAAATTTTTCATTCCATAAACGAATTTCATTCCAACAAGAAAACCATATTAACACTTGGTACTTTTGATGGGGTGCATATTGGTCATGCGGCAATTCTAAAAAAGTTAACCCAAAATACCAACAATGGAGAATTTGAAAGTACCGTACTTACTTTTTTTCCACATCCAAGAATGGTGTTACAAGGAAAATTCGATTTGAAATTACTGAACACCATCAATGAAAAAATGGAGTTGTTAGAAACCATCGGAATTGAGAATCTAATTATCCATCCTTTTGATGAGAGCTTTGCTCAATTAAGTGCCGAAGAATTTGTCAAAACCGTTTTAGTTGATCAACTACATATTCAAAAAATCATCATTGGCTACGACCACCGATTTGGAAAAAACCGAACGGCAAATATTGATGATTTAATCCATTTTGGTACACAATATGGGTTTGAAGTAGAGCAAATATCAGCCCAAGAAATCAACGCAATTTCAATTAGTTCTACCAAAATCAGAACGGCTCTTGAAACAGGAGACATCCAGTTAGCTAATGAATATTTAGGCTATGCTTATTTTTTAAGCGGAACCGTTGTAAAAGGGAAACAATTAGGTAGAACTATTGGGTTTCCAACAGCCAACATTGAGTTAAAAGAAGCGTACAAATTAGTTCCAAAAAATGGCGTTTATATTGTCCGTTCAGAAATAAACGGAGCACAAGTATTTGGAATGATGAATATTGGTTTTAATCCAACTGTTGAAGGAAAAACCAAAACTATCGAAGTACACTTTTTTGATTTTAATGATGACATTTACGATAGCCATATTAAAATTGCCATTTTACAACGCATTCGTTCAGAAAAGAAATTTGAATCCGTTGCATTGCTAACCAAACAATTGGAAGACGATCAAAATTTTTCAAAACAGTATCTTCAAAATCTAGAAAACAAGTAGCCTTCCTTTTAAATACACTACATTGCTTGTTTGAAACTATTTGATTACTTTTGACCTATAAAATTATACCCATGAGCATTACAAAACACGATTGGACCAAAGAAGAAATTATTGCAATTTACAATAAACCTTTGATGGACTTGCTTTATGAAGCAGCTTCTATTCACAGAGAAAATCACGATCCAAACGTGGTACAGGTTTCCACTTTATTGTCTATTAAGACGGGTGGGTGTTCTGAAGATTGTGGCTATTGTCCTCAGGCAGCGCGTTACAACACCAACATAGAAGGAAATGATTTAATGACGGTGAGCCAAGTAAAGGCACAAGCTTTGAATGCCAAATCAGCTGGATCTTCTCGCGTATGCATGGGAGCGGCTTGGCGTAATGTAAAAGATGGGCCCGAGTTTGACCAAGTGTTAGAAATGGTGCGCACCATCAACAAACTAGACATGGAAGTATGTTGTACTTTGGGTATGATTACCGAAAACCAAGCTAAACGCTTAGCCGAAGCAGGTTTGTATGCTTACAACCATAATTTAGATACTTCAGAAGAATATTATAAAGAGGTAATTTCGACACGCGGTTTCGAAGACCGTTTGCAAACTATAGAAAACGTTCGTAAAACTAACGTAACCGTTTGTAGTGGTGGTATCATCGGAATGGGAGAAAGTATCGAAGACCGTGCAGGAATGCTTGTAGCGCTTTCTACGTTGAACCCACAACCGGAATCAGTGCCAATTAATGCTTTGGTGGCTGTAGATGGAACACCTCTAGAAGACGAAGAACCGGTTGAAATTTGGGAAATGATTCGAATGGTAGCCACTACCCGAATTGTAATGCCTGAAACACAAGTTCGTTTATCAGCAGGTAGAACCAACATGAGTCGTGAAGGTCAGGCGATGTGTTTCTTTGCAGGAGCCAATTCGATTTTTGCCGGAAATAAATTATTGACCACTCCAAATCCTGATGTAAATGAAGACATGAAAATGTTTGAACTATTAGGATTGAAACCGCAAAAACCATTTACTAAAATGGTACAACCACCAACAGTAGAAGCCGAAGATTCTCAATATGCTGCCTTAGGCGAAAAACCAAAATGGTCACGCCCAGGACATACTATCGAAAGAAATTTAGAGGCCTCTATTAAAGGAAAATAAAAAATAGCATTCCTAATAAAAAGCTTTCAGCCATTACGGTTGGAAGCTTTTTCTTTTACAACAATACTTTACGACTGACTATTGCTCCTGTTTCCAATATAATTTGAATAATAAGTACTTTTGTTTTCCAAAATACTGCTTCAATAAAATGCATTTTTGTTTCCAGTTGTTGCGCTTGATACAATTGTTTACCATCTAGCGAGTATAACAACACTTTATTGATTGTCTCTTTTGAAGAATATATCTGAATTTGATTGTTTCGAGTTACAATTTGCACCTCAGCGGAAATTGCTGAGGGAACAGCATTTTTATTTTGAAAACGCACTACAAACCGATTGTCAAACGTGCCTTTGGTAGTAGTGAATGAATAGTCGGCTTTCTTTAAATTCTGTGTTTTTGCTTCTAATTGGTCTTCCAAAAAAATGTCTTGATTTGCAAACAATCCGTCAAAATCATCCAAACTAATCGTATAATTCCCTTCTTGTTTGGCTCGATAACCAATCGGAACCGAATCTGAATCATCAAATGGTAAAGCTCTCGCCTGAATACTGTTTTTATCTCCTTCGTTTAGACTATAAAAATCCAACCATTCGTTGCTATCTAACGAAAGTCCATCAAATTTCACGTCTTTTCCATTAGTCGCTCCTGTGGCATAGCCCAATAAAATTTGTTTGAAAGCCCCTTGTTTGTTAGATAAGTTGAGCCAAATTCGGTGTTTCTCAAAGGTAGAAGTAGTAATCGATTTACTAGCACTATTTTTAAAAAACAGATTGTTCCCACCTTTTAATCGCATTGCATTTTTAAAGACAATATTTCCTTGCTGATTGTTTCCTAAAATAAAAAAAGCTTGCCCTGATGCGATTTTACCATTTGGGATTGTGTTATTTATCCCGCCATTTTTAGCCGCTGTTCCTACTCCACCCAAAATGGTATACACCGCATAATCATCTGAAGTATATTGCCCATTATCAATAGGAGTATTGTGTGTCCAAAAATACAAGCTCCCTTGTAGCACATTCTGATTCTCCAGAATAAATGCATCGGCATTTAGTGATGAAGGATACGGATTTCCAATTAAATTGGGAATTTTGGTTTTAGCTATAGGCAGTGAAACCAAACCATTATTTGGTATTCCAGAAAAAGCAGCTTCGAAAATTGCCGAAGTCGTTGCTGAAAAACTTTCGGGAGCTTGAAAAATATAACCTTTACCTAAACCCATCGTATTAGTTGTCAATTCTTTGTGCCAATTATTGGAAATCGCATCAAAAGAATAAAAGGTAGAAGAAGGCGAATTCGGAGAAAGCAATTTCAACTGTTGACCTGCCACTGGCGAGGACCAATAGGTATAATCCGTTTTACGAACTGGGGTGGTTTTTCGCTTGAACTGAATAATTCCTGTATTTACAACGGAATCATCTGTTTGATATAATGAAGCGTTATTCTCGAAAACTAAATTTCCTGTTCCCGAATAATTCAATACCAATTCTAAAGTAACTGCAGTTGCAACCGTAACCTTTACCCCTGAATTGACTACACAAGAACACATTTTAATATCAGTCGAAATTTCATAATTGCTATTAAACATAACCGTTTTATCCTTCGTTGGCAAACCATTACTCCAATTTATACCGTCCCAAATTGTGCCTTCTTGGCAAAATAACAACTTAGCTATCCGATGTTTGGAAATTCCGGAAACCGAATTAAAATTACCCCCAATAACTGCTCCACCTTGAACCAAACAAATACTATTGAGTTGCCCATTCAAAATAATTGGAAAAGAAGCGTCATAAGTTCCATCAGGCAATAAGCGCACCATTCTTTTTACAGCCGCCCCATTATAATTCCCAGAAAAAGAACCGCCCACTAAAATCCTTCCGTTAGATTGTAAAACAATGGATCTCACTGTTCCTCCACTAAACCCAGTTCCTGAATTAAACGTTGCGTCTGAAGTTCCATTAGAATTCAATCGTATTATTTTGCCAATCGTTTGTCCGTTGTATTTGGATAGTGAACCTCCCACAAGAATTTTTCCGTCATTTTGTAATGCTATAGTATAAATAGTCCCTACAAATCCTGTCCCAATAGAAAAACTAAAATCAACCGAACCATTTGAATTTAACCGAATTAATTTATTGGAGGTGATTCCGTTAAAAATAGCAAAATCTCCCCCAACTACAACCTTTCCATCAGCTTGGAGAACCAATAAATTCGGTGTTGCATCAGGATTTACACCAATATTGAAACTGCTATCCAAATCGCCATTTTGCTGTAACCGAATCACTTTTTTTACTGACAACCCATTATAAGAAGTAAAACTGCCGGCCACTATAATTTTGCCGTCAGGCTGCAAAGCCAAAGCATAAACCATATAGTTAAAACCAGTACCAATAGTAAAAGACGTGTCAAGAGTCCCATCTGGATTCAAACGAACCATTCGTTTGATAGGAACACCATTGTATTTTGTAAAATTTCCCGCCACAAGAAGTTTCCCGTCTGGTAGTACCATTACTTCTTTGACTGTATTATCAAATCCAGATTGATTCGAATTGAAAGTGGTGTCCAAATCACCGTTTGCTGTCAGTTTTGCCATTCGATTAACTTGTTTTCCATTGAATTGAGTAAAACTTCCAAAAGCGATATAACTTCCATCTGCTAAAGGAACTATTTTGTCTACCGCTTTGTCAAATCCTACTCCAGCTGTTAAATAGCCTGAATCCAATTCGCCAACGGTACTAATTTTAGCTAACTTTCCCTGTTTCAAATCATCAAAAACAGAAAAAGAACCCCCAACAAAAAAACTATCTGTTGATTCACACAAACTGTAAACCGTTGCTGAAGATGGTCCTGCGCCTATATCAAAATTGGTATTCACTGTTCCGTTTGAATTTAACAAAACCAAACGATTGACAGCTGTCGATTTATAAGTACCGCTAAAACTCCCTCCTACCAGAATTCCGCTAGAAGTACTATGAATTGCATGAAGTGCTCCATTATTAAACCCCGATCCAGAGAGAAAACTTGTGTCAACAGTTCCATTAGCATTCAAACGAACAATTCTATTTTGAGGCATTCCGTTATAATTCAGAAAGCTACCGCCCACTAGAATTTTACCATCTGACTGAACTGCAATAGCTTCAATAGCATCATCAAATCCAGCACCTATAGAAAAAGTAGTGTCAATGCTTCCATCTGAATGTAACCGAACTAATTTGGAATAATTGTGATTCCCGTTAAAAGAACTAAACGATCCCGAAAGCACTATTTTACCATCAGGAGCAATCGCCACATCGTCAATTGTACTTGTGGTTCCTGTCCCTGTAACAAAACTACTATCCAAATCACCATTAGGTAAAATCCTTGCAATTCTGTTTACGGTAATTCCATTGAATTTGGTAAAACTTCCTACCACCAATACTTTGCCATCAACCTGTAAAGCCAGCCCATAAATAGTACCACTACTCGCCGCAATAGAGGTATCGAAAGTTGTATCTCTCGAACCGTCTGTATTCAACCGCACCAAGCGTCCTACTGGAATTCCATTACAAGTAGTAAAGGCTCCCGCCACAATAATTTTACCATCAGGTTGGATAACCGAAGCATAAATTTTTCCGTTGAAAGAAGTGCCAAGATTAAATCCAATATCTTTAGAACCGTCCGTTTGTAAACGACAGAGATACGGACTGGCACTGCCATTGTAATTTAGAAATTCACCCCCTACTATTAATTTCCCGTCGGTTTGAAGAGACAATGTTCGGACGGTTCCATCAAAACCATCGCCCAAAAGTCCGTCATCATAGGAGTTAAATTTAGGATCAAGTTGTACTTCTTGGCTGTAGCCAAAACAAGAAAGAAAAAAGAATAGCACCAAGACTACCCCTTTTTTGGGTTTAATTTGGGTAAAAGATAACATAAAGGGGGTGCTTTAAATTATGATTATTACGTACTAATTCAACTAGTTATCACAAACTTAACTTAAAAATAAACAGATTGAAATACCCACATTTAGTGATTTTTGGCAAACCGAAAGATGGCAATCCAAATAAAATACTTATTTTTCGAGTATAAAAACTACCTCAATGAGCGAAATCAATTCCGTTAAAGAAGCGATTCATAAAATAGAACATTTCTGTGCCTATCAGGAACGTTGTCACGATGAAGTGGTGCAAAAATTACGCACTATGAAAATGGATTCGGCAGAAATTGACGAAATTTTAGCTCATTTAATCCAAGAAAACTACCTCAACGAAAGTCGGTTTGCCTGTAGTTTTGCCCGAGGAAAACACCGCATTAAGTTGTGGGGCAAAGTACGTATCGTCAACGAATTGAAAATGAGAAACATTACAACTTACAACATCAATTTGGCACTCAAAGAAATTACCCCCGAAGAATATGAAGCGAATTTCAATGTTTTGGCCGAACGAAATTGGCATTCCATTAAAGAATCCAACGGACTCAAAAAACGTAAAAAATGTTGTGATTTCTTATTGCGAAAAGGCTACGAAAGTACTATGGTGTACGAAAAAGTGAAGGAATTAGAGTCAGTCAAAAACTAAATTGACAACAAAACACTCACCGCATTTCCCCCAAAACCAACGGCATTCACCAATACTTTTTTGATAGGTTTTGTTGGTGTTTGTACTTTTGCAAAAGGAACGCCTACTTATAATTCATCTCTAATATCTTTTCAGCAATTTTACTTGTCTCAGCAGACGAATATATCGGTTTGAAATAATTTATATAATTCATTAGCTCGTTGAGGGTTAAAATCTTAACATATTGAAACTCCTCATTTGGTTTTGAATTAATCAAAACAATTAAGTTTTTAATCGACACTTTTTTAGTACCCCAATGATGTTTATTTAGTCGAAGTTTATTACTACTCAATTCATTATTTAACAAATAAAATAATGCGAAACTGGTCCTTTTGATTTGTTCAACGGGTGAACGTAGGTTTATACTATTAATTGACTTTTCACTCCAATTTTTTGTTTCGATCAGAAAAATTCCAGACGGTCCTACAAGAATATGATCAATTTGAACTGACTTTATATAATCATTTTCTTGCCTATTATAAATTGCTTTAGAAAACGAAACATTAAAGTCATTAATTAAATAGTACTCGTCGGATAAAGATTCTAATGTCTTAACAACTTTTTGTTCTCCTAAAGCACCGTAAATAAAACTATTTAACCTGTCAATTATTTCCTTTTTTCTATCTATTTCCGATATTGAAAGTTGACTACTTATCCTTACTGCTTCATTGAAACAATTAGATATAAACTGATATCGATCATTTTTAAAATTATATTCGTCAACAATTTTAACTATTGATCTTTCTACATCTTTTTCAAAACAATATTCTTTACGCTTAATTTTTCTTTTATAGTTCCAATATTTTAAATCTGTAACAAGTTTTTGAAGAAAATTAGTAGAGGTGTTATTATTCAACTTTTGAAGTTGATGTTTTAAATTATCTATTTGCTCTGTTAATATTTCTACTGCTCGTTGTCTTTGTAATTCTACCTCTTTATACAAAATTGGCAAATCAACATTAAGATTATTTTTTTCTTGTTCAATTAGGCTTTCATGATGAGAAATTAATTGTAGTCTTAAAGTTGAATATGATTTTTGAAACGTAATTAGCTCATTTAAAGACTTGAAGTCATGAATATTATTCTGCTCTAAATTGGATTTTAAAGTTGTAAGTGAGCCAATTGTGTTATAAGTTCTACACATTCTATTTTCTGATTGTTATTAGCCGGTTGTCCATACTTCTTACATCTTCTTACATTTAGTTATAAGACATGAATGGCAACATTGTAATTTATGTAAATATAAAAAATTACAATTTATGAAACGAATTCAAATTTGAAGTAATTATCTGAACTTATAAAGATGTAGCTTTCAACAACACACTCACCGCATTTCCCCCAAAACCAACGGCATTCACCAATACTTTTTTGATAGGTTTTGTTGGTGTTTGTGCTTTCGCAAAAGGAACGCCCACAAACTGATTGCGTTGCAACATTAAGATGGCCAACTCCAAACTCAAAATGCCCGAAGCACCAAACGTGTGTCCTATTTTCCATTTGTTGGTGGTCAATAAAGGGAGCTTGCTGCCAAATACTTTTTCAATAGCTCTATATTCTGTCAAATCGCCTTTGATAGTTCCAGGAGCGTGCATTACAATGGCATCTACTTCGGATACATCTGTGTTGGCCAAAGCCATTTTCATGGATTTTTGGAAACAATCTGCCTCCGCAGAAATGGAAATATTGTGTTCTAAAATTTCGGTAGCATAACCAATGCCTTCGATGTAAGCCAAGGCATTTTCTTTTTTTCCAATTTCCAAACAACAAACGCCAGCACCTTCGCCCAAAATCATCGTATTTTGCGTTTTATCTAAATCCAAAGCGCGATTCGGGTAGTGTTCTTCGCTTCGAGAATAGATTTTTAAGGCACGCATTTGGGCAATGGTAAAATCAGTCAAAGGCGCTTCGCTACCGCCAACCAAAAATTTATCTGCCATTCCCGAACGCAACCAAGCTACGCCATTCAAAACCGAATGTAAAGCGGTAGAACAAGTGATAGAATGCGAAATTTCTGGACCCTCAGTTTGTAAATCGTGCGCTACCCAAGAGGAAATATTGCCTAAAGTAGTGGTGGGTGAAGCCAAGGTTTGTGCCTTGCCCGTTGTGATGTATTCTTGAAAATGTTGTTCAAATAAATCAGTGGCGCCGCGAGACGAACCGATATTAATTCCGAAAACATCGTTTTTTGACCAACCCGCTTTGGCAATGGCCTGACGCGAAGCGAGCATAGCATACAAAACCGAATTGTCTAAAGATTTGTATTTGATATCGGATTGTCTCAAAGCCGCAACTTGCGCTTTTGAATCTTCATCCAAAGGACCTACCCAAGTTTCCTTTTGATCCAAAAACCGACTTTGAAAACACGGATTAAGGTTTTGGTACTTATTCCAAATAGTTTCTGGTTCATTCCCCAAAGGAGAAACAGAAGCAATGGCCGTTATGGAGATAGTTGGTGACAAAGGACTATTTTTATACAAAATTACACTATTTCAAGAGCACTTTCGATGACTTGATAGACTTTTTCTAATTGCTCGTCCGTAATTATATAAGGAGGCAAAATGTACACAATATTACCCACAGGGCGTAATACCACCCCGTTTTCAATAAAGAAATTATACAATTTGTTACGCAAATTTCCGTAATAACTTGCAGCCGATTCGGTCTTGATTTCCAAAGCAAAAATAACCCCTAATACTCGGGTAGTTACTACTTTTGGATGTGATTGGACTCTTTTTTCAAAAGCCAAATGTTTTGCATTTACTCGCAAAATATTGGCTTGCATTTCAGGAGTTTGTAACAATTCCAAACTCGCTAAAGCCGCAGCACACCCCGTTGGATTCGCCGTAAATGTGTGTCCATGAAACAACGCCTTATTAATATCTTTATCATAAAACGCATCGAAAATTTCTTGAGTGAAAGTCGTAATTGCCATCGGAATCGTACCACCTGTTAAGGCTTTGGACAAACACATCATATCGGGTTGTTCTGTTAGATAATCCGAAGCAAAGGTTTTTCCTGTTTTTCCAAAACCTGTCATCACTTCATCAGCAATCGTCAACACGTTATTGTCTTTACACATTCGGATTAAGGTATCCAAAGCAGCGGGTTCGTACATCACCATTCCTGCGGCACCTTGTACCAAAGGTTCGTAGATAAATCCAGCGCAATGGTGTTCTTTTAGGACTTTGACCAAAGCGTCAAAACTGGATTTTTCTTGTCCAACAACTGGAACAGGAATCCGAATTACATCAATAAACATTCCTTGAAAAGCATCGGTAAAAAAAGAAATTCCGCTCGCTGCCATAGCTGCAAATGTGTCACCGTGAAACGCATTTTCGAAGGCAATAATTGTTGTTTTCTTTTCTCCTTTATTGAAAAAATACTGCAATGCCACTTTAATCGCCACTTCTACAGCGGTAGATCCATTATCTGAAAAGAATAATTTTTGTTGGTTTTTAGGCAAAATCGTCATCAATTTTTCAGCCAAAACCACAGCAGGTTCGTGTGTAAATCCGCCAAAAAGCACGTGTTCTAAAGTAGTCAATTGCTTGTAAATCGCATCAGCGATAAACATATTGGAATGCCCGTACGGATTTACCCACCAAGACGCAATCGCATCAATATATTCTTTATCATTTTCATCCCACAACAATGCGTCTTTTCCTTTTGTGATGGAAATAGGAGCCGAAGCGGTCTTATGTTGTGTATACGGATGCCAAAGGAATTGACTGTCTTTTTCGGTTAAACTCATAGTAGATTGAAGATTTTTGATTGTAGAGTAACGATTTAGAAATTGATTTTTGATATTGTGATTGCTATTGAATTTTCAAAAGATTCTCTCGAAACAAATCGGCATATTCTACTATGACGTTGGTATCAAAATACGGTTCTTGGTCAATTCTGCCAATGCACGGCAAACCCGTTCTGTTTAAAATTATAGATTCAGAACTTGTGTTTTCTTCGCCAGAAAAAACAATTCCTGCAATAGACAACTTTCGGTTTTGCAAGGCTTCTACCGTCAATAAAGTATGATTAATACTGCCTAAATAGTGTCTAGAAACTACAATTACTTTATAATCGGGCTGAATAATATCCACCACAGATTGCATTTCATTAAGCGGAACCAAAATACCTCCCGCTCCTTCAATGACCAAGTGATTCTTGGTTTGAGGCTCTTGAATTTGGTTCAAATCGATAGTTATTCCGTCTTTTGCAGCAGCTAAATGTGGACTTGCCGGAGTTTGCAACGCATA
>JACCDS012457207.1_pt1 | contig 11363 bp, 10 predicted proteins | sample 7446441 | NCBI WGS metagenome assembly JACCDS01 (sample SAMN15323445, study PRJNA562643) | freshwater metagenome | isolation source: river surface water | place: USA:Blue River Watershed | collected 2017-08-17 | reverse complement strand
GCTATCTCTTTGATTGATAAAGAGATATTTTCTTTTTCTTTGTCAATTTTGATAATTTTTACTTCAACTTCATCACCTTTTTTGTAAAGTGATTTACATTTTGCATTTGGTTCCCATGAAGCTTCTTCATTGTGTAATAATCCATCAACATCACCAATACTTACAAAAGCACCAAAATCAGTTAATGTAGCAATTTTACCTTTTATAACATCTCCAACTTTATGCTCGTTAGTGAATTTTGTGAAAGGTTTTTCTTGAAGATTTTTTAATGAAACTCTTAATCTTTTTTGAGCAATATTTAATTCAATAACTTCAACATTGATCTCTTCACCAATAGTTAAAAGTTCTTTTGGATTTTTAAGATTTTTGTTCCATGAAATTTCAGAGATATGTAATAAACCTTCGATGTCATTTCCTAAATCAACGAATGCACCATAAGATTCAAAATTAGAAACAGTTACAGTAATTGTATCTCCAACTTCTAATTCATCTTTAATTTCTTCCCAAGGATTTGAAAGCGCTGCTTTGATTGATAATGATAAGTGTTGTTTCGCTTTGTCATAAGATAAAACGATAACAGAAACTTCATCACCTTCGTTATAATAGTTTGCAGGATTAACAGGACCTTTGTAAGAGATTTCATTGTAGTTTACTAAACCATCAATTCCACCTAAATCTACAAACATTCCATAAGAAGTAATTTTTTTGATTGTTCCAACAATAGGTTCTTTATTATCTAAAATTTCAGTTACTTTGTTGTCTTTTACAGATTTTGATTCTTCAATTAGTTTTTTTCTAGAAACAATAATTGAATTTTGAGCTTTGTTTATTTTGATAACTTTAGCTTTTACAATTTTACCAATTGCACCAATAGCTTTTAGGTAAGATTGAGCCATAGGCATGAAATATTCACAACCATCACTATCTTCAAGGATAAAACCACCTCTTTGTTTAACAGAAACAATTTTAGCTTCAATTGTTATATCTTCAACATTTTCGCCATGAGTTTTTACAAACGAATCAAATTTTTCTTTTTGTAAAACTTTTTTGTGAGAAATACTTGGTCTTTCACCTCTATTTCCCATTAACATAACAGGAATAGTGTCACCAACTTTATACTTAACCTCTCCACCAATTGTAATTTCAGAGATACTTAATTGACCTTCTATTTTTTGACCAACATCAACTAAAACTCTTTCATTAGAGATTTCTACAATTACACCATCAACCACACAGTTATTTTCTGCATTCTCGAAAGACTCATTAAGCATTTGCTCAAAATCAAAGTCTTCACCTAAATCAATATCTTCGATACCCATTTTATTCCTTCATATTTACCAGTTTTATTAAATGGGACGATTATACAAAAAATTGACTTAAAAACTCTTATTCTAATGTTTTTATTTTATCTACAACTTGTTGAATTATCCAATCTGGTGTTGAAGCACCAGCTGTTACTCCACATAATTTTTTATTTAAAAACCAACTGTTTTCTAACTCAGTTTCATTTTCAATTAAGTAAGAATTAGGACAATTTTCTAAACAAATAGAGTGTAATTGTTTTGTATTTGATGAATTTTTTCCACCAATGACAATCATTATATCAACTTCTTTTGATAATTCTCTTGCTGCATCTTGATTTTCAAATGTTGCATCACAAATGGTATTAAATACTCTTACTTCTTTGTTTTTTAAAATTAAATAATTAACAATTTCAAGATATTTTTCTTTCTTTTTTGTTGTTTGTGCAACAGTAGCAATTTTACTATTTCTAAAAGTTATTTTTTCTAAGTCTGAAGGCTCAATAACAATATGAACATCATCTTGATATTCTGCATAGGATTGTACACCTTTTACCTCAGGATGATCAGAGTCTCCAAAAATTAAGATTGAATAGCCTTCTTGAGACATTCTTTTTACTATTTGTTGAGGTGTTGTTACAAATGGGCAGGTTGCATTTATAACTTTTGCATTTAATGCTCTTAAATTCTTCAAATCATTTTTTGGAATACCATGGGTTCTAATAATTACAGTGTCATTATCTTTAACATCAGACAAATTTGAATATAGACCAACATTAAAATCTTTTTTTAAACGATTAATTTCATCTTGATTATGAATCAATGGCCCCATTGTAGAAGAATTTTCATAATCTTCTGCAATTTTTATAGCCCTTTTCACACCAAAACAAAATCCATAATTTGAAGCTAATTTTACTTCCATTTATTACCTTTATTTACTTAAAGAATCTAAAATTTCTTTAAAGTTTGGGAAAGATGTCTCAATACATTGAGTATCTTCAATATTCATATCGCAGTTTAATCCAGCAATTGCAAAACTCATAGCAATTCTGTGGTCACCATGTGAATTTATCGTTGCTTTTTGCATTGTTCCACCAACAATTTCATAACCATCTTCAAATTCAGTATATGTTACACCACAAAGTTTTAAGTTATTTACAACTGAAGAAATCCTATCTGATTCTTTAACTCTTAATTCTTTTGCATTTGATACTTTTGAAGTTCCATTTGCTAAACTCATAGCAATTGATAATGCAGGTAATTCATCAATTAACCAAGAGATATTTTCACTAACAACAACCCCATTTAATTCATTATTAATAATTTCAATATCTCCAATTGGTTCGTAAATATTCTCTTTTTCAATAAAGTTTACAATAGCACCCATTCTTTTTAAAACTTGATAAGCTTCAATTCTAGTAGGATTTAAAGTTACATTCTTTATAACTACCCTTGCACCTTTTGTAATAGCAGCAGCAACAGCAAAAAAGAATCCTGAAGATGGATCTGTTGGAACTGTAATATTTAAAGGTTTTAAATGACCAGTTAGTGGATGAATATTTATAAATCCATCATTATCATTTTCAATAGTTGCACCCATGCCCTTTAACATTCGTTCTGTATGATCTCGTGTTAGTTCATTTTCTTTATATTTTGAAATTCCATTTGCTCTTAGAGCTGCTAAAATCATTGCTGATTTTACTTGTGCTGAATCAACTGGTGAATGATAAGTAAATGGTTGAAGCTCTTTTACACCTCTTATGAAAAGTGGAGCTTTATTTCCATTCTCTCTTCCATCAATATTTGCTCCAATACTTCTTAATGGATCAGCAACTCTTTTCATTGGTCTATTTCTTAAGTATTTATCACCAGTCAATGTAAATGCTCCATCAACACTTGCAAGTAATCCACAAAATAGTCTCATTGCAGTTCCAGAGTTTCCACAATCAAGAACATCAGATGGTTCTTTTAAAATAGAAGTTGGAGTTATCTCTACAGTTGAACCATCTCTTTTAATAATAGCCCCTAATTGCTCAACAATACTTAATGTATTTAAAGTGTCTTCAGCAGTTAGATAGTTTTTTATATAAGATGTTTCATTTGAAAAAAGTGAAAACATCGCACATCTATGTGATATTGATTTATCACTTGCAATTGAATCTATCTCTATATCAAATGATTTTGTTAATTTTTTTATACTGAATTTTTCCACTTTTAACCTTTTAGTTATTGTCTTAGACCAATAGATAGTTCTTTATTTAATACATCTAAAATTGAATTCATTGTTGTTGTAATATCTTCTTCATCCATAGTTTTTTCATCATTTTGTAAAACAAATCTGATAGTTAAACTCTCATTATCACCCAATTTTTCATCATTATAGATATCTATTAAATTAAATTGTTTAATATTTTTATTATTTAAAGAGTTAATTACTTTTTTAATCTCTTTATATTCTAAAGTTTTTGGAGTAATAATAGTTAAATCTTTTTTAGAAGATTGGAATTTTGAATAAGATGTTGTTTTTACAAGATCATTTTGTATTGCTTCAAAATCAATTTCTGCAATAAATGTATCGTTTAAATCAAAATCAGCACTTACACTTGGATGTAATTTACAAATATAACCTACAACTTTTCCATCTATTAATACATTTGCATTTTGGAAAGGATGAATAAATGAGTTTGAAATTTCATTCATTGGTTCTAATTCAAATTTTCCAATAGTATTCAATATCTTTTTAGAAAATGAGAAGAAATCAACATTTTTTGGTTTTCCAGCATTTGAAAAGTCTTCAAGCTCCAATGAACCAGTTTGAATAAATGAGATTTTTTTACTCTCATTTCTATTTTCATCAAAAATTGTACCTATTTCAAAAAATGCAGTTGAACGAGATCCAATTTTGAAGTTATTTGAACATGATGTAACTAAATTTAATGCAATAGTTGTTCTGTAAGTATTTAACTCTTTTACTATTGGATTGATTAATTCTAGTTCATCTTTAACAGTTTTAAATCCATACTTTTGTAAATCTTCTTTTGAACAAAATACATAAGTTAAAGTTTCAAAGAAACCATTCTCAATTGCTTTAAATCTTAATTTATTTTTTTTAATCAAATCATTTGAAGTTTTATTAACTCTATTTACTTCATCAATTTGTAAAGGCTTTGAAATGATATTATCAATACCAATAATTCTTACAATTTCTTCTGTAACATCGGCAATATTTTTAATATCATGTCTATAATAAGGAACTTTTATAACTAATACTTCACCTCTATCTTTTACTTCAAAACCTAAAGAGACTAATATTTTTTCGATTTCAACTTTTGAAATTTCTTGCCCAATAATTGAATTTACTTTTTTAATATTTACATCTAAAATTAGTTTTTCTTTATCTTCAATGAATGTTTCACTTCCTTTGTAAATAAATGCACCATATTTAGAAACAACATTTGAAAAATAATCAATTCCAAAATCAATATCAGGTTCACTTCCCCTTGATGCTTTATAATAAACTTCTCCAGTTTTTACTTTTGTATCATAAACTTTTTTAGAGATAAATTCTGGATTTATATACGATGCTTCAATTATGAAATTAGTTTCATCTACATCTATTTCTCTTTGATCAACACAAATTTTACTTAAGTGTTCTGTTCCATAAACATTGTCAAATCCATCAGAATCTTTTTTAACATTAATTAAACATAGATTGTCTTTTGATATTGCTTTTTCTTTTGGGTATGCATTTAAAATTACACCTGTAGCATGAGATACATATGTTAATATATTTTTAATATCATTAGAGTCTTGATATTTTCCTAAAATAGAAGTTCTAATTTTATGTAAAACAGGTAATTTAAATTTTGTAAAGTCAATTGCTTTAAATATTAAAGAAGCATCAATATTATTATCACACTCTACTTCTAATACTTGACCAATACCTAAATTATTGTAGTTTATTTGTTTTTCATATTCAATAAATGGGATATTATAAAAAGCACTTAACTCTCTTGCTATTCCATTTATACTTAAACAATCACCTCTGTTAGCAGTTAATCCAATCTCTATTATGGCATCATTTAATTTTGGATAATCTTTTAATTCTTTACCTAAAATTAATTCTCCTATTGAATCATCAAGTTCTAATATTCCATCATTTACTTTTGAAAGTCCTAATTCAGTTGCTGAACAAATCATTCCATTTGACTCAACACCTCTTAATTTAGCTTCTTTGATGATAAAATTATTTCCTAAATCACAACCTAATGTAGCAACTGGTACAAATTGTCCAGCATCAACATTTTTAGCACCACAAACAATTTGTACCTGATTTGTTCCTAAATCAACTTGGCAAATAGACAATTTATCAGCTTCTGGATGTTTTACTCTTTCTAAAACTTTTCCAACAACAACTTTTGAAGGAATAGATATCTTTTCTAAACTATCAACTTCCAATCCAATAGAATTTAATGTTTTACAAATTTCTTCTGTTGATATTGTTGAAATATCTATAAATTCTTCTAACCAACTTCTTACGATAATCATTTGAATTGTCCTAATAATCTTGTATCACTTTCAAATAGTGACCTTAAATCTCCAATATTGTGAATTAGCATTGCAAATCTTTCAATTCCTAATCCAAAAGCATAACCTGATTTATTTTCATATCCAACTGCTTTAAATACATTTTCATCTACAACACCACAACCTAAAACTTCAAGCCATCCTGTTTGTGAGCAAACTCTACAACCATCACCTTTACAGAAAACACATGAAATATCAACTTCAGCAGATGGTTCAGTAAATGGGAAAAATGAAGGTCTAAATCTTACTTCTACTTCTCCAAACATATGTTGTAAGAATTCAACTAAAACATGTTTTAAGTTTGCAAATGAAACTTTATCTGCTTCATCAACAACTAGTGCTTCAATTTGGTGAAACATTGGAGTGTGTGTAATATCAAAATCTCTTCTAAATACAGTTCCTGGAGCTATCATTCTAATAGGAGTTTTTTGACTTAACATAGTTCTAATTTGAACAGGAGAAGTGTGAGTTCTTAAAAGTGTATAATCTTTGTTATAAAATGTATCTTGCATATCACGTGCAGGATGATATTTAGGAAGATTTAGTGCTTCAAAGTTATGAAAATCATCTTCAACAAGTGGACCTTCTTCAACTGCAAAATTAAGATTTTGGAAATATTTAATAATTCTGTCCATTGTCTCAACTACAGGATGAGTTGCCCCACAAGAAAGTTCATTGTTAAATCTTGTTACATCAATCTTTTCACTTTCTAATTTGTTGTTTAATGCAACTTTTTCTAAAACAACTTTTTTAGCATCTAAAGTATCAGTTATCAAAGTTTTGTTTTTATTTAAATTTTCTGCAAAAGCTTTTTTTTCTTCATTTGGAACACTTTTCATTTTAGCAAATTCTAAAGTTAAAATACCTTTTTTACCTAAAGTATCTATTCTAAGATTTTCTAACTCTTCAAGTGATGTCGCATTGGTAATTTTTTCAATCCACTGTGTCACTTTTTTCTCCCTAAATTTATAAATAATTCTCTTGGATTTAAATTATTTGTTTCTGTATTTTTGGGATTATACTTAAAGATTTATTAGAGTTTGGTTATAATATTTTACTATTTAATTTCAAGGAAAAATAATGTGTATATTCTGTAAGATTGTAAAAGGTGAGATACCAAATCAAACTATTTTAGAGGATGAAAACTTTTTAGCATTTAATGATATTAATCCTACTAGAAAAATTCATGTATTAATTATTCCAAAAGAACATTATGCTTCTTTTGATGTAACACCTCCAGAAATTATGTCAGAAATGACAGCGTTTATTCAAAAAGTTGCTGGTGTTTTAGGTGTAAAAGAGAGTGGTTATAGATTAATTACAAATATTGGTGATCATGGTGGACAAGAAGTTCATCATTTACATTTTCATTTAATTGGTGGAGAACCTGTTGGTAGGTTAGTGAGATAACAAGAAGTTTAACTTCTTGTTTCTAGGAGTTTATTTCTCTAGAAAAGAACCCAAGTTCATAATTTTTTGATATTTTTTTTCCAATCTTTGAGTTGGTGTTAATTTATTTAACTGTTCTAAAGATGTTAAAAAATACTCTTTTAAAGCTAAAATTGCTAACTCTTTTTGTCTATGGGCTCCAATTAATGGCTCATTGATTACATCATCAATTAAATTTAATTCTTTTAAATTTTCAGCAGTAATTTTTAAAGCATTTGCTGCCGTTTCAACTTTTGATGGATCATTCCATAAAATTGCACTACAACCCTCAGGTGAAATAACAGCATAAACAGAATATCTCATCATGGCAAGTTTATCTGCAACAGAAATAGCTAATGCACCTCCACTTCCACCTTCTCCAATAACAACAGAAACAGTTGGTGTTGTTAAGTCTGCAAATTCGTAAAGATTTCTAGCAATTGCTTCACTTTGATTTCTCTCTTCTGCTCCAATTCCAGGATATGCACCCGGAGTGTCAACTAACATTAAAATTGGAATTTGAAATTTATCAGCCATTTTTGCAGCTCTTAAAGCTTTTCTATATCCTTCTGGGCTAGGCATACCAAAATTTCTATAAAGTTTATCTTTTGTTCCTCTACCTTTTTGTTCACCAATTACTAATACCTTTTGAGTTCCTATAAAACCTAAATAACACACTATTGCATGGTCATCAACATAGTGTCTATCACCATGAATTTCATACGCATTTGTTAATAAGCCATTTATATAATCCATTGAATATGGTCTATCTGGATGACGTGCTAGTTGAAGTTTTTGATAATCACTTAAATTCTTAAAAGTTTTTTCAACTTCTTTTTCTAATTTTTTTTCTAAAATTTCTACTGCATGTTCATCTGATTTTGTTTTTGCTGTAATAATTTCATCTTCAATTTTTTTGATTTTATCTTCAAATTCTAAGTAAGTTGCCAATTTTTTCCCTTTGAAAAAAAAAGGAGATAATAGAAAATTATCTCCTTTAAATGTAGGTTATATTTTAAATTATTTTTCGTATTTTCTAAAAATTACAGAACCATTAGTTCCACCAAAACCAAAGTTATTGCTCATAACAGTTGTTAATTCAGCTTTTCTAGCTACATTTGGTACAACATCTAAATCGCAATCAGGATCTTGATTTTCTACATTTATAGTTGGAGGAATGATTCCCTCATTTAATGCTTTAATTGCCATAATAGCTTCAATAGCTCCAGCAGCACCTAAACAATGACCAATTTGCCCTTTAGTTGATGATATTGGAGGACAATTTTCTTTTCCACCAAATGCTTCTTTAATTGCAGCAGTTTCATTTTTATCTCCAACTGGAGTAGATGTTCCATGTGTATTGATATAATCAATTTTTGGATATTCACCAGTTAAAGTTTTTGCCATTTCAAAAGCAGCTTTCATAGCTCTTAATGGTCCATCAGTTACTGGAGAAGTAATATGATTTGCATCCCCTGATTCCCCAAAACCAATAATTTCACAGTAAATTTTTGCACCTCTTTCAAGTGCTAATTCTAAATCTTCAACAACTAAAGCTCCTGCACCTTCACCCATAACAAAACCATCTCTACCAATATCAAATGGTCTTGAAGCTTTTTTAGGATCATCATTTCTTGTAGATAATGCTTTCATGGCAGCAAACCCACCAACTCCAGCTCCACAAACAGCAGATTCAGCTCCAACAACTAAAATTCTATCTGCTCCGCCTAGAATGATAGTTTTAACAGCATCATTTAAAGCATGAGTTGAAGCAGCACAAGCAGTTACATGAGATAAAGAAGGACCTTTTAAATTATGCTCAATTGAGATAAATCCGCTTAACATATTCGCTAATGACGAAGGAATAAAAAATGGAGAAATTTTTCTTGATCCTCTTGTCTCACAAACAACAGAGTTCTTTTCAATAGTTGAAAGACCACCGATTCCTGAACCCGAAATAATTCCAAATCTATCAGCTATTGATGCATCAACTTTTTTATCTTCTTGTGAAACATAACCTGAATCAATCATCGCCTCAAGAGCTGCTTTAATACCTAATTGAATAAATCTATCAGCTTTTTTTACTTCTTTTTATCCATTACAGTTTCAGGATCAAAGTTTTTAACTTCACCAGCAATTTGAACTGAAAAATCACTAATATCAAAAAGTGTAATAGTATCAATACCACATTCACCATTTACTACTGCTTTGAATGATTCTTCTACACTATGTCCTGTTGAATTAATAGTTCCTAAACCAGTTACAACAACTCTTCTCATTTAAATATGCTCCATGTTTTTATTATTTGAATTATTCAATTTTTTTATAAAAAAACTCAATAGTTAAAATTTAAAATAGAAGAAATTAATCTTCTATTTAAAAATAGCGTAGAAATTACGCGATATTTTCGATGTATTTTATAGCATCAGCAACAGTTTTGATTTTTTCAGCATCTTCATCAGGGATTTCAATGTCAAATTTTTCTTCTAAAGCCATAACTAATTCAACTACATCTAAAGAGTCAGCACCTAAATCTTCAACAAATCTTGAATCTTCTTTTACTTCTGCTGGATCGCAATCTAATTGCTCAACAACTACTTCTTTTACATCATCAAATAATGCCATATCTATGTCCTTTTATAAAATTATTCTTGTATTATATCAAAAAAGTTTTAAAAACTCTTTTAAATCCTATTTTTATATCTTTAATGAAAAATTAAACGTATAATCCACCGTTTACTTTTAATATTTCACCAGTAATATAAGAAGCATGATCACTCAGTAAAAATGCAACTGCATCAGCAATTTCACAAGGTTGTCCAAATCTTGAAAGAGGGATATTTTTTTCATATTCAGCTTTTACTTCTGCTTTTAGTTCATGAGTCATATCAGTTTGAATAAATCCAGGAGTTACGGCATTGTATCTTATACCTCTTGATGCAGCTTCCTTTGCAAACGATTTAGTCATAGCATTTAAACCACCTTTTGAAGCAGAATAATTAGTTTGACCAGGATTTCCCATTTCCCCAACAATTGAAGAGATATTTACAACTGAACCAAATCTTTTTTTACTCATAGTTTTTAAAGCTTCTCTACAACCAATAAATGCAGATGTTAAGTTTGCATTAATTACATCATTAAAATCATCAACACTCATTCTTAAAGCTAATTTATCTTTTGTGATACCAGCATTATTTACTAAATATGCTAATTCACCATCTGCATCAACAATAGTTTTAATTGCAGCTGTAAACTCATCTTCATTTGTAACATCAGCTTTTATAATAGCAGCTTTTCCACCAGCAGCTTCAATCTCTTCTTTTATAGCCTCTGCAGCTTCAGCTCCACTTCTATAATTTATCCAAACTTTTAATCCAAAAGAACCAAGAGTTTTTGCAATTTGAGCACCGATTCCTTTACTTGCACCTGTAATTAATACATTAGAACCTGTAAATTTCATTTTTATCCTTTTTAAATTTTACATTAATTGTTTATTATATCAACACTTTTATAATAAAAGCATTTTTATAAAATTAAACGCCTCTTTTGTTGTTCCAAACCCTAATATGTAATCTATCGCAATATTTAAAACCATTTTCAATTGCCATATTGATTACTTCTTCGCAGTTCTTATTTATTTCATCAGCTGTGTCACCAAGTGGCATAAGATAAACTTCACATTTTGGAATTTCTTCTAAAATTGAATTTATTTCTGTTTTTGCATTTTGTAAAAAATCTTTTCCAATTACAAATTTCAAATAAGACTCTTGTGTATTTGTTAAAATTTTTGTTAATGTCTCTTTATTTACTCTTTTTTTCAAAGGCTCAAGTGAATTACTAAGTTTTACACTCATTGAAAATAAAATCTCTTTTTGATAATCAAATTGAAAATTCAGATTTAAAGAGGCATTAGTTTCAATAGTTACTTTATGCCCATTTCCAATGTAGTGTTTTAAAAGTTTTTGAAACTCTTCTTTATTCCAATAAAGTAAGGGCTCCCCACCTGTTATTACTATATCAATCTTATAATTATTTGGATAACTTGAT
>JACCDS012033688.1_pt1 | contig 11363 bp, 10 predicted proteins | sample 7446441 | NCBI WGS metagenome assembly JACCDS01 (sample SAMN15323445, study PRJNA562643) | freshwater metagenome | isolation source: river surface water | place: USA:Blue River Watershed | collected 2017-08-17 | reverse complement strand
TGCCCGAGCTTAAACAGTTCACACTGGGGCTTCTAAATATCCTCATTAAGCATACATCTGCATCACTCACCATCAATGAAAATGCCGATCCAACAGTACGCAAGGATTTTGAAAGCTACTTTAACCGTGCCATCCCGGAAGACGAGCCCTATTATCTGCACAGGGATGAAGGCAGTGACGACATGCCCGCACACCTTAAGGCAAGTGTGCTCGGTGCCAGCCTCACTATTCCCATTACCCATGGCCGATTGAATTTGGGGGTTTGGCAGGGAATTTATTTGTGCGAACACCGCAACTATGGCGGCAGCCGAACTCTGGTTATCACCTTGCAGGGCGAGACGCACTAAATCAGCAGGCATAAAAAAACCGCCAGTGGCGGTTTTTTTATGCGCATTTAACACGAAAGGACGTACAGCTTATTTACGCATTCCCGGAGGCAAACCACCGCCAGGTGGCATTCCGCCTGGCATCATGCCACCAATGCCACGCATCATTTTTTGCATGCCGCCGCCTTTCATTTTGCCCATCATCTTGGCCATTTGTTTGTATTGCTTTAGCAGTCGGTTCAAGTCCTGAATTTGTGTACCAGACCCCATAGTAATGCGACGCTTGCGCGAGCCGCTCAGGTCATCCGGATTGCGTCGCTCTTCCGGCGTCATGGAGTTAATAATTGCCTCCATGGTTTTAAACTGCTTACCCATATTGGCCGTCTGTGCCATCTGCGCCACATTGCCCAAACCGGGCAACTTATCCAACATCGATGTTAAACCACCCATGTTTTGCATTTGCTGCAATTGATCGCGCAAATCTTCCAAGTCGAATTTTTGGCCTTTAGTGACCTTCTTGATTAATTTTTCTGCTTTTTCTTTATCGATCGTGCGTTCCGCTTGCTCAATTAACGAGAGCACATCGCCCATGCCCAAAATGCGCGAAGCAATACGATCAGGGTGGAAGGGTTCCAAAGCATCTACTTTTTCACCCATACCCAAAAACTTGATGGGTTTGCCAGTAATGTGACGTACAGACAAGGCTGCACCGCCCCGCGCATCACCATCGGCTTTGGTCAGAATCACGCCGGTTAATGGCAAAGCATCGTTAAAAGCTTTAGCCGTGTTGACCGCATCCTGACCAATCATCGCATCTATAACAAACAGGGTTTCAATGGGATTGATTGCCGCATGCAGGTCTTTGATCTCTACCATCAACTCATCGTCAATATGCAAACGACCAGCGGTATCCACAATCAAAACATCAAAAAATTGTTTTTTCGCATGATCAATGGCGTTGCGAGCAATATCCAATGGCTTTTGTTCTCCAGTGGAGGGGAAACACTCAACCCCTACCTCTGCCGCCAATGTTTGCAACTGCTGAATAGCCGCAGGGCGATACACGTCCGCACTGACTACCAACACCTTTTTCTTTTCACGCTCCTTGAGGAAACGTGCCAATTTGGCAACAGAGGTGGTTTTACCCGCCCCCTGCAAACCCGCCATCAGAACTACAGCTGGTGGTTGCTGCGCAAGGTTCAGCGATTCATTGGCTTGCCCCATAGTGGCAACCAACTCAGCTTCTACGATCTTGATAAATTGCTGGCCGGGGTTCAGCGCCTTACTGATTTGCTGACCCAGCGCACGGCTGCGAACCTGATCAATAAATGCTTTAACAACTGGCAGCGCAACGTCAGCCTCCAGTAACGCCTTGCGCACATCGCGCAGTGCATCTTTAATATTGTCTTCACTGAGGCGCGCCTTGCCAGTAATGCTGCGCAACGTATGGGATAAGCGGTCGGTTAAATTCTCAAACATAGCCTGTCTCAAACAATCGGTTAATGCGACGAAGGTTAACGCAGCCGGCAGCCGGGAGGCAAAAAACGGCTAATACCCTTCAAAAATGTGGTGGCGATTATACCCTCAAAGCCATCATAAAGGGGCAAGCAAAGGCAGAATGAATACTACCGGCAGCAAGCAGAAATGGATAAGTATGTTTCTCATTTACCCTTCTCTTTACAAAAACCTTATGACACACTTGTCCTCTCGATTAGCATTCCCGCTGCCGCCTACGGATTAGCCTTACCAACATGATCACACTCAGTGCCAACCTGATCGCCCTATTCATATACAGCGTCGCTGCCGCTTACTTTGGTCGCCAATTCATACGCCAGCAGGCGCTCCAACCCAAGCAGCTGATTGCCGCCGCAGGCCTGGCCCTTATCGCACATGGTATTGGTGTCTACGGCATGAGTATCAAGGGCGACAGTTTAAACGTCAGTATTTTCTCAGCATCGTCACTGATATTCTGGGTAATCAATGCCATCGTATTATTCAGCAGCCTAAAAAAGGCACTGCATAATTTGTTTTTATTGCTCTTCCCGCTTTCCGCCATTTCGGTTTTGGCCTCTATCGGCGGTCACAACAGCGAGTGGCAACAATCACTGAGCTATCAAATAGCCACTCATGTCGTGCTGTCTATTCTGGCCTATAGCTTACTGACGATTGCCAGCCTGCAAGCACTACTACTGGCCTATCAAAATCACGCACTCAAAAACAAACAGCTGACCAACAGCTCTCGCCTGCTGCCGCCATTACAAACCATGGAAGCACTGCTGTTTGAGTTTTTGTGGATTGGGGAGATTCTGTTGACCCTGGCTATCGCTTCAGGGTTTTACTTTCTGGAAGATATGTTTGCGCAGCACCTTGCACACAAAACCGTTTTTGCCTTGGTCGCTTGGCTGATTTATGCCCTGCTCCTCTGGGGGCGTCATCAGTTGGGATGGCGAGGCAATACAGCAATTCGCTGGACGCTGGCCGGTTTCGTCTGCTTGATGCTGGCGTACTTTGGTAGCAAATTAGTACTGGAAATTATTTTGCATCGGGTTTAACACCCGTCTTTTCATTGGCGGCAGGCTCGTTTTTCCTGTCGCCCTCATGTTGATCAGGACCAATGGAATTCCAATCCGTTTTAGCCATTAGTTTGCGTAACACCCAACCACACAATGCCGCGAGCGCAATCAAACCAACCAAAAAAAACAGAATTACCAGAAAGTAACCGCCCAACTCTTTCCAGCTTAATCCCCAGGCATAGACAGCAAGAAAAATAAAACAAAAACCAGCAATAAGGTTAACGCCAAGGCCACGATTACGAAGCAGTTTGCGAATGATCATAAACACCCCACAAAGAGAATTGGCAATCCGGCCAATGTAACAACCCTAACAACAGCAGGAAAATGATCGGCATCATTTAGCTAATAGAGTGACTGACACATAGGCCAGAATAAACCCAAGCAATGCCAACACTTTTACCGCAACACTTTTTTGTATCGCGGTAAAAGCCTGGAACCGGGGATGATTTGATACCAGCAGCTGTGCCAGCACATAAATCACCAGAAAACCCAACGCAAAATAAATCGCGTATTCATGAAAAAGCTGTGCTTGCATTTGGGATAACGCCCTTCACTATCAATGATTAAACAGATTCACGGCGCCATTGAGTAGTGCCATCTTTTGAGTCTTCCAATGTCACACCGGCATCCAATAACAGCTTACGAATCTCATCCGCACGCGCGTACTGTTTGTCCTTCTTGGCCTGAATACGCTCCGCAATCAAACGCTCAACTTCATCAGCCGCAATTTGGTCATTACCGCCAGATTGCAAAAATACCGCAGGATTTTCCTGCAAAATCCCCAGTATCAAACCAAAGGCTTTTAACAGAGCAGCCAGCGATTCCGCCTGTGCAGGGTTCGTTTTACTGGCATTGTTTAAATCGCGAACCAAGTCATACATACCCGCAAGTGCAACACGGGTATTGAAGTCATCGTTCATGGCATCCACAAATGCCTTGTAATAGCTTGTGTCACTTACTTCAGCCAAATTAGCAGGAGTGACATGGGCATAATCACGCAGTGCACCATAAAAACGCTCAAGGCCTGACCGCGCCTCAATCAAGTTATCTTCGGCGTAATTAATCGGGCTGCGGTAATGGCTGCTCACCAATAAAAAGCGAACCACTTCCGGATGATATTTTTCCAACACATCACGAATGGTAAAAAAGTTGCCGAGCGACTTCGACATCTTCTCACCATCTACGCGCACAGCACCGGCATGCATCCAATAATTGACATATTTGCAACCATTAGCCGCCTCACTCTGGGCAATTTCATTTTCATGATGCGGAAAAGGTAAATCAGGGCCGCCGCCATGAATGTCAAAGGTTTCACCGCAGCAGTTTTTGCTCATGGCAGAGCATTCGATATGCCAACCAGGGCGACCATTACCCCAAGGTGATTTCCATGCTGGTTCTCCGGCCTTAGCCGCTTTCCAAAGCACAAAGTCGCGCGGGTCTTCTTTTACTTCATCGACTTCAATGCGCGCGCCAACTAATAGTTCATCAACATTTTTGTTGGTGAGTTTGCCGTAATCGGCAAAGCGGGTAACGCGGTAATACACATCGCCATTATTCGCAGCATAAGCAAAACCTTTGTCGATCAGGGTTTTATTCATGTCGACGATTTGATCGATATAAGCGGTTGCACGTGGCTCAATATCCGGGCGTGCAATACCCAGGCGTGTTTCGTCTTCGTGCATGTAATCAATAAAACGAGCTGTCAGTGAATCAAACGGCTCGCCGTTTTCATTGGCACGCTTAATAATTTTGTCATCAATATCCGTAATGTTGCGTACGTAGGTAACATCCCACCCTTGGCTGCGCAGGAATTTGGTTATTACATCAAACGCAACCAATACCCGCGCATGACCTATGTGGCAATAGTCATAAACTGTAATGCCACAGACATACATGGAAATTTTACCGGGATGAATCGGTTTAAAAATTTCTTTTTGACGCGTGAGTGTGTTGTAGATCTGCAGCATGTTATTCCTGATCTTCTGTTTTGCCGAAGCTGTCTTTTAAACTGATAGTACGATTGAATACCGGTTTTTCTGCAGTGCTGTATTTGCTATCCAGACAGAAATAACCCTGACGTTCGAACTGGTAACTATTGCCAACTTGCGCACTTGCCAAACTGACTTCTGCCTTGCAACCTTGCAAAATCTCCAAACTATCCGGATTGATAACATCGAGGAAATTTTTACCGCCAGCATCAGGCGCTTCATCGGTAAATAAACGGTTGTACAAACGCACTTCACAATCAAGATTGTTAGTTGCTGACACCCAGTGGATAACCCCTTTAGGTTTGACACCATCGGCAGGATCTTTCCCCAAAGTGCCCTCGATAATACGCGCGCGCACTTCGATAATATTGCCGTCGGCATCTTTGATAGCTTCATCCGCCTCAATCACATAAGCACCGCGCAAACGAACACGTTTACCGGTTACCAAACGCTTGTATTTTTTATTGGCTTCTTCGCGGAAATCTTCCTGCTCGATAAATACTGTTTGCGTAAACGGAATGGTGCGATCACCCAAATCATCACGATTGGGATGATTGTGTACGGTTAAGGTTTCAACTTGCTCCGCAGGATAATTTGTAAGCGTTACTTTTAACGGTTTTAACACACACATAGCTCGTGGTGCATTCTTATCCAAATCATCGCGCACACAGAATTCCAACACACCTACATCGACAATCCCATCCGAGCGGGTGACGCCAATACGCTCACAGAAATCACGCAAGGCTGCGGGTGTAAAACCACGGCGACGCATACCGGAAATGGTAGGCATACGCGGATCGTTCCAGCCATCAACATGGTTTTCATCAACCAATTGTTTTAACTTGCGCTTGCTGGTCACCGAATAATTAATATTCAGCCGGGCAAATTCATATTGGCGCGGAACCGCTGGCACCGGTAAATGCTGGATAAACCAATCGTAAAGGGGTTTATGATCTTCAAACTCCAAGGTACAAATGGAATGAGTAATCCCTTCAATGGCATCACTTTGCCCATGCGCAAAATCATAAGAGGGATAGATACACCATTTATCACCGGTTTGATGGTGATGCGCTTTTTTAATGCGATAGATAATCGGGTCACGCAAATTAATATTGGGCGATGACATATCGATTTTTGCGCGCAAGGAGCAAGCACCTTCATTGAATTCGCCTGCACGCATCTTTTCAAACAATGCCAGGTTTTCTTCCACACTGCGCTCGCGGAATGGACTATTTTTCCCCGGTTCAGTCAGGGTTCCACGGTATTCGCGCATTTGCTCTGCGGTTAAATCGCACACAAAGGCCAAACCATTGTTGATCAAATGGATGGCCCATGCATAAAGTTGATCAAAATAGTCGGAGGTGTAACGTACGGCACCATCCCATTTAAAGCCAAGCCACTCAACATCGGCCTTGATGGAGTTTACAAACTCTTCGCTTTCTTTTTCCGGGTTGGTATCGTCAAAACGCAAATTGCACGCACCGCCAAACTCTTCTGCCATACCAAAATTCAGGCAGATAGACTTGGCATGGCCTATGTGCAAATAACCATTAGGCTCCGGTGGAAAACGGGTAACAATTTTATTGTGTACACCCTGCTCCAAATCTTTGCGAATAATCTGTTGGATAAAGTGCAAAGGTTTGGTTTTAACCTCTGTCGTGCTCGCGTCGCTGGCATTAGCCGATGAATGATTGCTGCTCATGGAATAACAAATCCGTTAGGGTGAGATCGTAAATCAGGGATTGGGATATCCGGGGTTTCACAGCCCCAAAAATGGGGCTGAATGATGTTGGATGCATTGTACTGGCTCAACCGTATTTTTCATACCGCGCGAATAGAGGCATGCGTCCAGGGAAAACATGGTCATTTTGCAGGCGGCGGGGCAGAACGATAATCGCTACTCCGATTAAGCTGATAACGGCGCACGGCTTGATTGTGCTGCGCCAGTGTTTCAGAAAACTCGCTGGTACCATCCCCTTTGGCTACAAAATATAACGCTTTGCCCGGTGCAGGATTTAATGCGGCGCGTATCGATGCAGCACTGGGCAGGGAGATAGGCGTTGGCGGCAAGCCTTGAATCACATAGGTGTTGTAATCGGTAGCCTCTTCCAAATCAGCGCGACGAATACGCCCTTGATAACGCTCTCCCATACCATAAATAACTGTGGGGTCGGTTTGCAATTTCATGCCCTGCTGCAAACGACGTACGAATACGCCAGCAATCTGATCCCGCTCACTGTGATGCCCCGTTTCACGCTCAATAATAGAAGCCATGATCAAGGCCTCGTAACTCGATTTATAAGGTAAATCAGGTGCGCGCTTTTCCCATTCAGCATTCAACAGTGACAGCATTTTCTGATAGGCACCCTGCACTATTTCGACATCGCTCGTATTGCGACTGAAACTGTAGGTGTCGGGAAAAATCCAGCCCTCCAATTGGGTCACTGGAATATTTAATAATGCAATCTGCTCCTGCTCGGTTTTACCGGCTAATTGCAGTTTGACTGCATCCACCTTGGCCAACGCATTGAGTGCCTGCTTGTAAGTCCAGCCTTCGACAAAGGTAACTTGATAGAGAACCACATCGCCTTTAGCCAATTTATCCAGCAACATTTCAGGTGTAGTTCCCTGCGGGAAGAAATATTCGCCCGCATGCACCTTATTAAGTTCGGTCAAGCGCGCATAAAGACGCAACAACCGCGGATGCTGAATCACCTGATCGCGCCCGAGGGCATAAGCCAAATGCCCCAAGGATTGACCGGCCTTCAATTCGTATCGATACCCCTGCTCAGAGATAGCCAGTGGCGTAGTCAGCCACTTTTGTACATAAATCCAGGCAAAAGTAGCCGACATTAAGCCTGCAAGATAGATAAAGGCCGCAAAGCCCAAGAGTTTCATAGCCAGGGAGATTTTTTTTGTCATATTCAGAAATTCATCAATCAACAAGCGCGAAGGATTGTTCCAGCAAGCTCTGTATTTGGTGGGTGATAGGATGCTGCCCAAAACTGGCCAGCAAGGATGAGTTTGTGCCATCGACTATACGATTCACCGGCCATATACCGTAGACGCTATTACACAAAAATAATTCGTCCGCGCGACACACAAAATCAAGTGTCATCGCCACTACCTCAACCCTCAGCGACAACCTCGGAGCCAGGCGTTCTATCAGGTTGCGCCGCATAATGCCCGCTACCCCACAAAGAGACAGATCGGGCGTGTACAACTGCCCGTTTTTAACCACAAACAGGTTGCTTACCGTTGCCTCAATCACTTGACCAGACTCATCCATCAACAAACCTTCTGCATACTCATCTTGCCACTCGGCGCGAGCCAGTATTTGCTCCAGACGATTTAAATGCTTCATACCCGCCAGGGTTTTGTTGGCCGCAAGCCGCTGAGTGCATACACGGACATCAACACCCTTTAAAAAGTTTGCCGAGCGCAATGACTCCGCCGAAAAAACACTCACACAGTAGGTTGGGGCTACCTCTGGCGGAACACGATATCCTCGCCCACCAATACCACGAGTTATCTGGATCTTTACTACTGCAGCATTAATCCCCGATGAACGTACTTTATCAAGCAAGGGCTTTAGATAAGCCATGAGAAGCGATTCATCCAGTGGAATCCCCAAACGCGATGCACTACCCAACAAACGGTCGCGATGAAGCGCCCACAAGGGGATTTCGCCCGACTGGTAGCGGCAAGTTTCAAAAATTCCATCACCATAGGTAAAGCCTCGATCCAGGGGCGAAATGGCCGCATCGAGAACACCGTTAACGCTAATCAGGGGAAGTTTTATTGGCATAGGGAGCAGTCTATACAAAAACGCCGGACTGTCTCCAGCCCGGCGTCATTTTTTGCAACATCGCTGCGAACGAAAAGCAGCGCAATTACAACTTACGGAAAATCAGAGAGCCATTGGTGCCACCAAAACCAAAGGAATTGGACAACACTGCATCAATTTTGCGCTCTTGGGCGGTGTGGGGAACCAAGTTGAGATCCGCACAGGACTCTTCCGGATTATCCAGGTTGATTGTTGGCGGCGCCACCTGATCGCGAATCGCAAGCACACTGAAAATCGCCTCGACCGCACCCGCCGCACCCAGCAAATGACCAATCATCGACTTGGTCGAACTCACTGCGACCTGGGCAGATGCCGCCCCCATGACGGATTTGACCGCTGCACACTCAGCTTTATCGCCCGCCGGCGTTGATGTGCCATGGGCATTGATGTAGTTAATCAACTCAGGGGAAATACCTGCATCCAAAATCGCATTGCGCATGGACGCCGCTGCACCAGAGCCATCTTCCGGCGGTGAAGTCATATGATAAGCATCGCCACTCATACCAAAGCCAATCAGCTCGGCATATATCTTGGCACCACGCTTTTTAGCGTGCTCATATTCTTCAAGAACCAATACGCCAGCACCGTCGCCCAGCACAAAACCATCGCGGTCTTTATCCCAAGGACGACTGGCTGCTTGTGGGTTGTCATTGCGGGTAGACAAGGCGCGCGCTGCTGCAAATCCACCCAAGCCTAACGGCGTTGTCGCCATTTCAGCACCACCAGCCACCATAACATCGGCGTCACCATACTGAATCATGCGTGCTGCAAAACCGATACTGTGGGTACCTGTAGTACAGGCGGTGGTAATGGCGATATTAGGCCCACGCAAGCCATACATAATCGACAAATTACCGGAGATCATATTAATAATTGCGCTGGGCACAAAGAATGGAGAAATACGACGCGGTCCTTTGTGCTCAAGGGTAGCGGAACCTTCCTCAATAGTACCTATGCCACCGATACCCGATCCGATAGAAACCCCGATACGGCCCGCATTCGACTCATTAATCTCCAAACCGGAATCGCGAATCGCCTGAATGCCAGCAACCATACCGTACTGGATAAATGGATCCATTTTGCGCGCTTCTTTTCCGGGGAAATAATCATCCACCACTAAATTTTTAACTGATGCACTGAACTGCGTAGTAAACGCAGAGGCATCAAAGTGAGAGATAGTGGCTACACCACTCTTACCATTAACAATGCCATGCCAGGTATCTGCAACGGTGTTACCCAAGGAACTGATCATACCCAAGCCAGTGACTACAACTCTTTTACGTGACACCTTGCGGTTCTCCTGCATGGCACAGCCCAGCCATCACCGTAACACGGTGATCTTGATGCCTGTTGCTGTGAGTAATCTTGATTATTCATCTGCTAGCATCGAGCAAATGAACACGGAATGACAAAAAGAAAAAGCCGTACTATTTTGCAATAATACGGCTTTTCTAAAACAGAAATCAGCTGACAGTCAAATTGCACCAAATTGGCGAATTACGCCAAGTTGGCATTGATGTAGTCAATAGCCAATTGAACGGTAGTAATTTTCTCAGCTTCTTCATCAGGGATTTCAGTTTCGAATTCTTCTTCGAGAGCCATTACCAACTCTACGGTATCCAAAGAATCAGCGCCCAGATCTTCGACGAAAGAAGCTTCGTTTTTAACTTCTTCTTCTTTCACACCCAGTTGCTCAGCAACGATCTTTTTTACGCGTTCTTCAATGCTACTCATGATGTTATGTAACTCCTAGTGGTTATGTATTCGAAACACCTGACAATTCAAACCAAACTGACTGAGTCTGGTGTTCCGCTCAAAATCGTCGCGCATTTTACATCGATTTTAAGATTGTTGTAATGCCAAGTGCTAAATTTCTTTGAAAATTAGAACATAACCCTTTAAAAACAAAAGGTTACGCTCAAAAAATTACGACATATACATGCCGCCATTGACATGAATTGTCTCTCCGCTGATGTATCCACCCGCATCACTTGCCAGGAAAACAACTACGGAAGCAATCTCCTCAGGTGCACCAAGGCGCCCTAAGGGAATACGAGACAACAACTGCTGTTTTTGCTCTTCAGGCAGCACTTTGGTCATATCCGTATCAATAAAGCCCGGTGCCACGGTATTAACAGTGATGTTCCGCGATCCAACTTCAGCCGCCAGAGAGCGCGCAAAACCAGACACACCCGCCTTGGTTGCCGCATAATTGGATTGCCCCGGGTTCCCCATAGCACCCACCACGGAACTTATATTAATAATGCGCCCCCAGCGCGCCTTCATCATGCCGCGCAATACACCTTTGCTCAGGCGATAAATAGAACTCAGATTGGTATTGATCACATCAAACCACTCCTCGTCACTCATCCGCATCAACAAATTATCTTTAGTAATACCGGCATTATTAACCAAAATAGCAGGAGCACCGAATTCATCACCTACATCTTTCAACAATGAGGCAACTGATTCCGCATCAGTCACATTCAACACCTTACCTGCACCACGAATTCCCAACTCAGCAAATCGGGCGGTAATTTTTTCAGCACCTGAGGCACTGGTTGCAGTACCAATAACAACGGCACCAGTCTTACCCAACTGCTCAGCGATAGCAGCACCAATCCCTCGA
>JACCDS011150791.1_pt1 | contig 11364 bp, 12 predicted proteins | sample 7446441 | NCBI WGS metagenome assembly JACCDS01 (sample SAMN15323445, study PRJNA562643) | freshwater metagenome | isolation source: river surface water | place: USA:Blue River Watershed | collected 2017-08-17 | reverse complement strand
GGATGCTCATGGCCTGTGGCTTTGCTGCACCTCGTCATGCAGGCGCAGGACACGAGCCGAGATCTGCTACTCAGCGCGGCAAATGCGGCGGCGGGGCTTTGGCGTCGATCTGGTAGAGCCAGGCGAGCAGTTCGGCAATGGCCTGGTATAACGCGGGCGGGATTTCGCGGTCGAGGTCGACCTGCATCAGCAGCGCCACCAGTTCGGCGGACTGGTGCACATACACTTCGCTCTCATTGGCACGGCGAATGATTTCGTCAGCCAGCAAGCCACGACCGCGTGCCACGACGCGTGGTGCGCCGTCGCCGGCACCGTAGGCCAGCGCGACGGCGCTGCACTGGTCATTCGGCGGGCCGGCCATCACGGGCAACCGAGGTCAGGGTAATGCCGGCACGACGCAGCGCGCTTTCGAGCTCAGGCACATGGCGGGACAGCAGCGCGGAAGCTTCGTCCGAGGGCGCACGCGTCACCAGCTGCAGCCGATCACCCGCGAGGCTGAGCCTTAAAGTCACTTCACCGAGGCGTGGCAAGGTACTGACCAACACACTGCGCCATACCGGTGGTTCATCATCGGGCGCCGGCTTGCTGCGGTCTTGCCGACGCGATTCCTGCTCGATCTGCAAAGCGATCGGCAGGCCCGGCCAGAGTTCGCCACGCCATTGCAGTTGCTGGGTATCGAGCAGGTCGAGCTGCTGACGCACAAGGGTCGTCGCTGCTGGGTCAATGCCAATGTCTTTAGAGGACTGCATGCCTGCGGACGGTTCGGATGATGACGCGGCGCGAGCACCCTCGCTGGCCGCAGCCATCGCGCTGGCGTTGCTGTTGCTGGCATTCAGGTAGGCATTCGCGTTAGCGTTGACGCCGGACTCGCCATTGCGGTTCATGGAGGCGGGCGGCGCGGGCGGCAAATCTTGCGGCGTTGGCGGCGCGTTATTGAGCTTGCCACTGGGCGAATAGAGTTCCATGGCAGGTGCGCCGGCACGCTGCGTCAGGGTTAACGTTGCGTCAGCGTTCGCCGCCATGCGGCCGGCAGCGTCCGTCAGCAAGGTGGCTTGATTGCCGATACGGGCACCCTCCACAGCGGCAGCGGCGCGCGCGGGCAACACGGGGCTGCCAGCGGACTGCGTATCGCGTCCGCCAGCCATCATGCCGGTATTCGCTCGCTGTTCGACGGCGGGGCGCGTGAATTGTGATTGTGGCTCCAGCCGCAGCGACTCCAGGCCGCGCTTGCCCTCGACCCATTCGCCGAGGTGCGATTCATAGAACAGGCCGCTGTGCGTGATCTGCTGCTGCAGGGCGGCCGCAATTTTTTCCGGCTTGGCCTCAGGGGCCGGTAGCAGGGAGCGCACCGGCGCAGAGGATGATTCCACGGGGGTGTCGGACATCAGCAGCTGGGCCAGCTGACGCGCCATGACACTCAGCTCCAGCTTGGGTGGGCTGCTGCCGGGTTGCCGTGGCGCTTCCGGCGGCAGTGGCAGGGGGTTGCGGTTGAGCTCTTCGAGCAGCGGGTCGGCGGCACGCGCCGCGGCTGCGGCGGCCAGCGGGTCAATCACGGGACTGAGCGTACCGCGCAGTGCCTGCGTGCTCGACAGATCGACCCAGGGGGTCAGGGCGGGTATGGCGGTGCGCTCGCTCATGGTCGTTTAGAACCTACCTCGTTAGGCCGCTGGCGGCGTTGGCATCACCCTGCTGTAAGTCTTTACTTGTGCGTCGGTACTTGTACGTCGTTACTGCTTGCGGCGCTGCCGCCTTGCCGCCGACCCGGCGAGATGGGTTCTTGGTCAACGCTGACTGCAGGGCTCCAGGGCTGCTGGTCTACTGGTCTGCTGCTTGCCACGCGCCGGTGAATGAGGTCAGTCGCCGCGATAGGTACGCGCGACGTCGTACTGGCGCTGGGCCGATTCCAGCAGGTGGCCGATGCGCTTCATCCAGGGCTGGGTCAGCTTGCGTATCTCGCGGTCATTGGCCAGGATCGTTTTCAGCAGCTCGATCTTTTGCTGCCGTGCGCTTTCGCTGAGGCCTTCCGGAATCTGGCACTCCTTGAGCGATTCGATACAGTTCGCGCAGCCGGCTTCGAGTTCGATCAGGCGATCCCAGTCACTCTGATGGGCGGCCGACAGCATGTTGCCGGTCAGCCGCGCGACCTCTTCATAGAGACCGAGCATCATGTCGGTCTTGTCGTGTTCGCTCATGCTGCCTCTCCTTGCCCCGAGGTCATCGCACCCATATCCACCCAGTTCTGGCGCATTTGCGCGAGCACCTTGCGGCCCTCAGTGAGCTTGGTCGTATCGTTATTGACGTTGGCATTGACCAGCTGGCGGACGACGAAGTCATACAGCGAGGCGAGCTGCTGCGCGAGCTCGCCTCCTTTTTTCATGTCGAGGCTGGCGGCCAACCCACCGCCGACGATCTCGATGGCCTTGGTGATGGAGCGCCCCTTGCCTTCGATATCACCGGAATTGATTTGCACGGCTGCCGTGTCGATGGCGCGCAGCGCGCCGTCGAACAACAGCGTGATCAACTGATGCGGACTGGCGGCAAGCACATCGGTGTCCACGCTCATCTGCCGATAGGCGTGGACGCCGGGACGAGGGATACCGAACATAAGGGAGTTCTCCTGGGAATTCTGATTTATTTGGAGAGAGCGCTCAGCTGCTGGGTCAGCCAGCTGCTGGTGCCTTGCATGCGCGACAGCGCGGCATCAAGCCGCGTGAACTGGGCGCGGTAGCGCTCTTCGACCGCATCGAGCCGTGCCTGCAGCGCATCTTCGCGCTTGCTGAGGTTGCGTAGCGTGGTGTTCAGTCCGTCGGTGCGCGCTGCGAGTGCACCATCTGCGCCGAGTATGCTGGTCAGCCGGGTATTCAGGCGCGTAGCGATGCCGTCAGCACCAGCGAACAGCGCCTGCAGGTCGGTGGGATTGCTGTCAATGGCGCTTTGCAGCTTGGCGTCGTTCACGGCCAGGCTGCCGTCTTTCTGGAAGGTCAGGCCAACGTCGCTCAATACATCGTAGGCGCCGGCACCCGACACGGCTGAGGTCATGGCGTTTCGTAGCTGCGACAGCAGCGTGCGCGGGCTGGAATCGCCATAAAGTACCGCGCCGGTTTTGGTCACTTCGTTGAAGGCGGTCTGGTTGCCGACCATTGAGCGCAGATCGTTCCACGCTTTGACAAAGCTGTTAACGGCGGTTTTCGTGGCGCCGTTGTCGCGTGCGACCTGCACGGTGGCCGGCGCCGTGGTCGGCTGCGTCAGCTGCAGGGTCACACCGGCGATGGCGCCGCTGATGGTGTTGGTGGCCGAGGTGACCTTCAGGCCGTCGATGCTGAGCAGCGCATCCTGCGCTGCCTGGGTCTGGCTCATGACCGACGGCGGATTGCCGCTGCCGTCGTAGGCAAAATTGACCGGCGTCGCCGGATCGAAACTGAAGGCCGCCAGCGCGCCAGTGCCATTGATGGTGATGGTGTTCGCGGCGCCCGTGTCTTTACCGCTAATCATCAGACGCTGGCCGGTGGCGCTGCCGTCGCTGACGACGCTGGCGCGTACCGCCAGGCCGCTGGTGTTGATCGCATCGGCGATATCCGTCAGCGAATTGCTGGCCGGGCTGATCGTGAGCGGGGTGCCGCTGCCGACGGCAATCGACAAGGTGCCGGCACCGAGGCTGGCCGTGGCACTGGCGTAACCCGGTGAGTAGAGCTTTTGTGTCTGCGCGATGCGCGTGACTTCAATGCTGTAAGTGCCTGCGGTCGCCCCCGTGCCTGCTGAGGCGGTCAGGGCGGTCGACGAGCTGGTGGCGGTGAACGTGGAGAAACCGGTGGACGAGACGCCCTTCAGCGAGCTTTGCAGGTTGGCGAATGCCGACGTCAGCTGGCCGTAGGCGGACAGCTTCGAGGTCGCGGTTTTTTCTTGTGCCTTCAGCGCTGTCAACGGTCGGGTTTCAGCGCTCATCAATTGGGTGACCAGGCTGTTGATATCCAGCCCTGATCCAATACCAGAAGCGGTAATGCCCATGGTGTTCTCCTAACGGCGACTGCTCAGGCTTTTTGCCGGATCAGCATGCCTTGCGAACCGTCGAGTATGCGCGCCATTGCCAGAGCTTCATCGCCAGGAATCTGGCGTAAAACCGTGCCTGATTCGGCGTCTGTTACGCGCAAGACCGTTTTACCGGTGTCGCGATCGACGGAAAACTGCAGTTGCTGGCCGGCTGTGCCGACGCGTTTGCTCAGTTCGTCTGCCAGTTTTTGCAACTCTTTCGGGTCGACTGGGGGCTGCGCCTGTGCAGCAGACGCCTGCTCAGTGGCTGCAGGCCGCTCGGCAGCAGGAGCCGGCCTTTCCGGTCCGCTGGTGCGGACACTGGCGCCGGGCTCTTCGGCGATGTTAACGCCGTTGGCGATCGGGGAGATATTCATCATGACCTCATTGGCATGAGCTTGAACGGTAGATCACGTGCCCGCAGCCCCGGACAAAACGACATTGGCGGCGTTTTGTGCGGGGCTGCAGTTGCGGATCCGCAGACATTGTACGGCGTCCTACGCGGACGCCGTACTGTTTGCTTAACCGCGCAGCAGGGCCAGCACGCCACTCGGCAGCGAGTTTGCCTGGGCCAGCATCGCGGTACCGGCCTGCTGCAGGATCTGGCCGCGTGTCAGGTTCGCGGTTTCTGCAGCGAAGTCGGCGTCAATGATGCGGCTGCGCGATGCCGACTGGTTTTCTGCAGCGATCTGCAGGTTCGAGATCACGGCTTCGAAGCGGTTCTGGGCGGCACCGTAGGTGGCGCGTGCCGACGAGATCGTATCGATCGCGGTGGTCAGGTTACCCATCGCCGTGGTCGCATTCGCCGCCGTTTTGATGTCGGCAGCAGCGCCGGTCACTGCGGTGATGGTCGTGTCCGTCGACAGGTTGCTGCCGGTGATCGTGATGGTGTCCTGACCTGCCGTCGTGTCTGCGCCGACCTGGAAGGTGAAGCCGGTTGCCGCTGCTGAACCGAAGAGGTTGATGCCGTTGAACTTGGTGCTGGCGATGACGCGATCCACTTCGTCGGCCAGTGCCTGGAATTCCTGGTCCAGTGTGTTGCGGTCGCTCGTGCCGTTGGTACCGTTGGCCGACTGCACAGCCAGTTCACGCATACGCTGCAGGTTATCGCTGATCTTGCCGAGCGCGCCTTCTGCGGTTTGCGACAGCGAGATGGCGTCGTTGGCGTTACGGATCGCGACGTTCATGCCCTTGACTTGGGAATTCATCCGCTCGGCGATCGCCAGACCAGCGGCATCGTCTTTGGCGCTGTTCACGCGCAGGCCCGAAGACAGACGCTGCAGCGAGGTGTTCAGTGCCGACTGGGAAGCCGACAGGTTACGCTGCGTGTTCAGCGAGGCGAGGTTGGTATTGATAACTGCTGGCATGTTGCTCTCCTTGGCTTGATCCGATGATCCGGCCAGCATTCCTGGCCACTTTTATCAGCACACTCGATTCGGCCTTGTTTCGCCTTGCTCGACTGCTGTTGATTCAGGTAACGGGCCAGGCGGGCAAAAATTTAGTGATTCGTCCAGGAAATTTTTTCGTTGGGATCGATCGGCCTGATCGGCCAGGCTCGGAGGCGCTAGTCCGGCAACTCAGGAACCAGCCGGTGCCGGATCGCGTAATGAGTCAGCTCGGCGTTATGCCGGAGTTTCATTTTTTGCAGCAAACGCGCCCGGTACATGCTGACCGTCTTGACCGACAGCGCCAACTCGACAGCGATCTCGCTGACCGTCTTGCCGGAGGCGATCATCACCAGCGTCTGGTATTCACGGTCGGACAGGGTTTCATGGGGTGGCCGGCCGCTGTCGTCGCCGCTGACAAATTGGTTGGCCATTTCCTGTGCGAGCGCGGCGGTGATGTATTTGCGTCCGGCGGCGACGTCGCGCAGCGCATTCACCAGCTCGGCCGGCGCGCTCTGTTTATTCAAATAGCCGGCGGCGCCGGCCTTTAGCGCACGGATCGCGTACTGGTCTTCACGGTGCATCGTCAGGATAAGTACAGGCAGCGACGGCGTTTCCTTCTTCAGCTGCTTGAGCACGTCGATGCCATTACGGTCGGGCAGTGAAATATCGAGCAGCACGATGTCGAACTCGCCGCTGCGCGCCTGCTGGATTGCCTGCAGACCATTGTCGGCCTCGCCGCAGACGGCGAAATCGGCGCTGTCAGCAATGATTTGCTTCAGCCCCTCGCGCACGATGGCGTGGTCATCGGCGATCAGCACACGGATTGCATGGTCGGTGGGCATTCCTCGGTTAATCATGGAATGGATATCGATAGGTCATTGAGTACGGTGGGCCGTGAACGCGGTCAAAGCGCTCATTATGGTGAGTGCGGCCGCAATGGTAGCGTTACCCGTACCTTCGTGCCACGGCCGCTGCGTGAAGTGAGCTTGAATTTTCCGCCCAGCGCCGACGTACGCTCGGCCATGCCAAGCAGACCGAACGAGCGTGGGTTGTTGCGTCGGTCGTCGGCGATGCCGATGCCGTTATCCACGACTTCGAGCACCAGCTCGTCGTCACCCTCGCGCAGATGAATATCGACCCGGCTCGCATGCGCATGCTTGCGCACGTTGTTGCAGGCTTCCTGCGCAATACGAAACAGTGAGGTCGCCAGGTTCGGTGCCATGTCGATGTCCTGGCGGCCGCAGTGGAGAATATGCGGCGTGCCCGTCTGCTTTTGCTGTTCCTGCGCCAGCCATTCGAGCGCGGCGACTAGTCCCGCCCCCAGAATGCTCGGGCGCAGATCGGCGGAAATGCGATGGATGGATTCGATCGAACGGTCAATCAGCTGATTGAGATAGTCGGCCCGCTCCACCAGGAAAGGCGTTTGCGGTAATTGCTTCCAGACCTGGGCCAGCATCATCTTCAGCGCAGACAGGTTACCGCCGAGATCATCATGCAGGTCACGTTCAATGCGCTCGCGTTCCTGCTCGAGCATGTTGTCGACGTGGGCGGTCAGGTCGGCCAGCTGCGCACGCGACTGGCGCAGCTCTTCGGCCTGACGCTTGCCCTGCGTGATATTCGTCATCAGCCCCGTCCAGAGGATGCCTTCAGCGCCGTCGTCGCGCGGCGTGGCGCGCAAATTGATCCACTTGAAGTCTTGCCATGACTCGATCCAGAGGCGTCCTTCCCAGTTGAGTACGGCCAGGTCGTTGGCTGACTGACGCATCTTGTCGACCAGTGTCTGGCGGTCGTCATCGACGATCTGCTCAATGAAGCGACCGGCATCGGCATACATCGCGTCGGCTGGCTGGCCTAGCAAGTCTTCGCACGCCATCGACAAGAAACAGAATTGCAGCTCGCCGGATGGCCGGCGCATCAGCTGGAACAGCAATTCCGGCAGGTGATTCTCGATCTGGGCAATCCGGTCCTGGTGGCTGGCGACGAGCGTGTGGCCGGGCGATGCTTCAGCCACGGCGACCAGTGCCGTTAACTGCGGCAGGGCCAACCGCGAGAGTTGCAGCCACACCTTGGCCGCGCCGCCGCTAGGGCGTCGCTGGATCGTTTCAATACGCAGGATCGCGCCCTCGGGCAGCGTCGAGAGTTGTTGTCTGAGCTCGGCGCTTGCCAGGTCGGGAAGCAGGTCGGCCATGGGGCGGCCGCGAAGTTCATGGGCATCGCAGTGCAGTTGCCGGCACGCGGCATTACTGGCGCTGAGCAATCCAAGCGTGCTTTCGTCAATGACGTAGAGCTCGGCGTCGGATCGCGCCAGCAGATCGATCAGCCAGTGATTGCCTGGGGGAAAGTTGTCGGAGCTGGCAGGAACCCCGCTAGGTACGGCCATTGATCGGATTTCTCGTTAAAAATATAGCTTCTTGGCAACTGTCATTGACCGATTTGATGTCGCGCAACAAATACCAAAAAAAATAATGATTTAAAGAAACAATTTATCATCGGCGAATTACATTCTGTTGCTAGAGAATTGCCGATCCGAAACGAATAGCACCGTTTCCAGTTCGTTGTTCGGGCATTGCTGTGGGGCTAAATCATGCTTTCATGAATGGAAAGCACAGACATCGCAAGGGTACAGGGTAGATGGAAAAAAGGAGCAAGGAATTCCCGTTCAGTCAGGCGGACTTCGAGCGCGCGCGCGCGATGATTCGCCGCAGCGCCGGCATTGCACTGGCCGAGGGCAAGCAGGAAATGGTGTACAGCCGATTGGCCCGCCGCTTGCGCGCCACCGGCATGGATTCATTCACTCGCTACCTCGATGGACTGGAAAACGACGCCAGCTCGCCGGAGTGGGAAGCCTTCACCAATGCGCTCACGACCAACCTGACCTCGTTTTTCCGCGAACCTCACCACTTCCCGGTGCTGGCCGAGCATGCGCGCAAGCATCCACAGTTGTCGGTCTGGTGTTCCGCCGCCTCCACGGGCGAAGAGCCTTACTCGATTGCCATGACGCTGTGCGATGCGTACGGCACGCTGGAGCCGCCGGTCCGCATCATTGCCACGGACATCGACACGAATGTGCTGGCGACCGCGGCACTGGGCGTCTATCCTGCAGAGCGGGTGGCGTCGCTGCCCATGGCTCAGCTGAAGCGTTTTTTCCTTAAAGGTCGCGGCTCGCAGGCCGGGCTGGTGAGAGTGCGCCCCGAACTGCGCAAGCTGATTGAATTCATGCCACTGAACCTGCTGGCACCGCGCTGGCCCCTGACGACACCGTTTGACGTGATTTTCTGCCGTAACGTAATGATCTATTTTGACAAGCCGACGCAGCGCCAGATTCTGGAACGCTTCGTCCCCCTGATGAAGCCAGATGCGCTGCTCTTTGCGGGCCACTCGGAGAATTTTCTGTATGCGTCGAATGCGCTGCGTCTGCGCGGCAAGACAGTCTATGAACTGGCGTCAGCGCCGGCGGCGGCTCGATGATGGACGCTGATCCGCATTTCGCGAAGCATCTCTACTTCGATCGTCACTTCGGTTGCATGGGCGCACGCGTGCTGCCCGGCGAGTATTACTTCACCAGTGCCAACATGGTGATCGTGACGGTACTCGGCTCCTGTGTCGCGGCCTGCCTGCGTGATCGTGAAACCGGCGTTGGCGGCATGAACCATTTCATGCTGCCCGGCGGCGATGACGGTCCGGCCTCGGCATCAATGCGCTATGGCGCGATGGCGATGGAAATCCTGATCAACCAGTTGCTCAAGGCGGGCGCGCACCGTAGCCGCCTTGAGGCCAAGGTGTTCGGCGGCGGCCGCGTGCTGGCCGGCATGGCCGCGCTGAACGTCGGCGAGCGCAATGCGCAGTTCGTGGTCGAATATCTGCGCGAAGAAAAGATTCCGATCGTGGCTTCCGATCTGAACGACATTCATCCGCGTAAGGTCGCGTACTTCCCGGCCACAGGACGGGCCATGGTCAAAAAGCTGGCTGCAGCGAGCCCGCGTCTGGCACAGGCAGAACAGCAATACTCCACCGTGCTGGCGACCAAGCCACTGGCGGGCGAAATCGATTTGTTCTGATGATGACCTGCCCTCGCTATCAAGACCGCGCCGCCTGCGTGGTGCGTGCACGAGAAAGCTGAATGGGCTGGGTGATGGTGGGTCTCGAGCTGGCTGTGGCCGCGATCATCGCGGTCGCCATCTGGCTTGCTCTGAGAAAGAAGTGATGACGCTGTGAAGGCTACGTTACTGCGGCGTGCACCGCCCGTAGCGACGCCATCGAAAAGGCGGGCTGGGGTTGACGACGACTACGTCGTTTGCGCTCAGCCAGCTTTTTTCACGGCTTGCTGCAGACACTTGGACAGCTTATCGAAATGCATCAGCGCAGCTTGCGTCAGCTCGAGCTGTTTTCGACGGGCGTCTTCGGTTTCCGCCAGCAGGATCCAGCCTTTTTCACGCATCGACTTCAGGCGCCCATGCAGCATGGCTGGCGAGCCGAGTTCGCGCTTGTTCATCAGGTCCTTCACGGATAGTCGTTCTTCCGCCTGGCGCGCGTAGGCGATCAATTCCAGAATGCGTTCTTCGAGCGGCTCCAGCGGCGGCAACGAAGGCATGGTGCGCAACGTTTCGGCGAGTTGGAGAAATCGGAGATAAATATCTGCCGGACGGTTGCTTTTGCTCACGGTGATCCTTTTAAAACATGGAAGCGATTTCGCTCGGGCAATAATGATAATTGAAATCAAAAGTTTATGCACCGCGTCTCAATTTAAGAGAGACCTATTTTTGGTTTACTTGTAGTACTTTGGTGTAACTTATTGTTAGTTCCTGACAATTTGTCAGGAAAAGGGCAGGACTCTCTTAATTGAAAGTCATCGCCTTTAATCGTCCATTGGTTATTCAAAACATATTAAAGCCCTAATTTTTGATATTAAATGCTGATTAATTCAAGAACGAATAGGGTGTTTGATGCCCAATTACTGAGCAAACCGGCGCACTACGCAAGCAAGCCAATACCGGGCAACCCAAGACAGCCCAAACGGTCCGGAGGTTTGTCATGCAACTTGTGACCCGTCTGCTGCTGCGCCTGATGGTGGTTGGCAGCGTGATGATGCTGATTGCGCTGGCGTTGACGCTGTTCGCGGCGCGCCACGACATTGCCGATGAACTCGACAGTAGCCAGCGCGTAGGGCGTCTCGTGTCGACCTTGTCGGCGTTGCATGCTGGCGAGTCCCTCGACCAGCGAATCGCCGCCATCGATGCACTGAATGCCAGCGGCACGCTGCGCAATTTTCGTGTCTCGTTACAAGAGGAGAGCGGCCGGCGGCTGACCCGTGCACCGGAGCCGCAGCCGGAGCCCGGCCCTCTGGCCACCTGGCTGCTCGATGGGCGGGTGGCGAAGCCCTACGCACAGCCACTGACTTTTTCCGACGGCACGCGTCTCGTGCTGCTGCTGGAACCGCAACCGCAGGCTGAAAGTACCGAGGCAATCACTGCGGTGCTGCTGCAATTTGCGCTGTTCGGTGCGATCACGCTGGCGCTGATTGTCGTGCTCTGGGTGAGCGTGCGCCATGCGCTGGCGCCGCTGTCCGGCATTCTGTCGGGCATTGCCCGTATCGAGGCAGGGGACTATGGCGTGCGCATTGGCCGGTGCGCCACGCGCGAGCTGAATCAGGTTGCGCAGGCGCTGAACCACCTAGCTGCCGCGCTGACGGAGCAGCTGGCCAAGCAGCGCGAGCTACTGAACCGGCTGCAGGATGTGCAGGAAGAAGAGCGACGCAGCCTCGCGCATGAGCTGCATGACGAATTCGGCCAGCTGCTGACCGCGCTGCAGGTCGATGCGTCGTACCTGCTGAAGCAGACCAGCGGACAACCGGCGCTGCAGGAGTGCGCGAAAGCCATGTATGACAACAGCGGCAGCATTCTCGCGCAGCTGCGTGGCCTGCTGGCGCAATTGCGACCCTACGGCCTGCAGG
>JACCDS010514240.1_pt1 | contig 11364 bp, 10 predicted proteins | sample 7446441 | NCBI WGS metagenome assembly JACCDS01 (sample SAMN15323445, study PRJNA562643) | freshwater metagenome | isolation source: river surface water | place: USA:Blue River Watershed | collected 2017-08-17 | reverse complement strand
GACCGCCTCGCAGGACAGTTCGGTCTGAGCCGTCGCCCAGGCATGCAACTGCGCATCGAGACGCCATTCGTCGGGGAACTGCCATTGCACACGCGACGCGCGGTAATGTCGAACCAACGCCGACAGGTTCTCGGGGATGGATTGCCGATTGCTGGGGTCATCCAGCGCCACATAGCGCACCCGGTGCCCCGCCTCGCGCAGATGACGCGCGAAATCGCGCATGGCCGCAAAGATGGCCAGGATTTTTTGAGCATGGTGGACCACGTAGTCCGTTTCCTGGCGCACCTCCATGAGGACATAGACCACCTGCGGGTCCACCTCTGCAAACCAGGTGTGCACCGGATTGAGTTGATCCCCCAACACAAGACGCAGGCACCGGACCTGAGGCATCAACCGGGCTCACCGCTCGGCACCCGCGCAGCAGTGCCTTCAGCATCAGGGAGACGCCTCCCACCCTTGTGAGCCCCTCGGCAGCGATCGGAGCAGTACTTCACCTCACCCCACACCCGCTCCCACTTCTTGCGCCAAGCAAAGGGACGCCCGCAGTGCACACAGGGCTTGTGGGGCAAGTGAGACTTTTGATGCATGGCTCAACAGGATTGAGGACCCCATTGTCCAGGACAAACAAAAAGCCGTCCAACCCCTTCCCGAACCACCGCTGCGGTCGATCCTGGGAACACCTGGGCACCTCAAGACGGAGAAAAGCCTCAGGTGCCCATCAGACACGCAGGCTCGGCTCAGACCACCGAAATGGCGATCGAACAGAAAAAAAGGACTTGGCTGACGCCAAGTCCTTTTTATTTTGGTGGGCCCTGAGTGACTCGAACACTCGACCTACGGATTAAGAGTCCGCTGCTCTACCAACTGAGCTAAGAGCCCCTCAAAACTGAGTCTGCAATGATAACAGGTTTTTGGTGGGTTGTGCGGGACTCGAACCTGCGACCTACGGATTAAAAGTCCGCTGCTCTACCAACTGAGCTAACAACCCGATCCATACCTGGATCACTGCTTTACGCGAGACAAAATTTGCCCCTCAAAATCAGTGATCATCAATACAGCCTGTGATTCTACTCACGAAGCCATCTGCGCGTCAACGCCTTTAGCACATCGAATCATTTCCAACGCTCGCGCAGCAGCGGCCATCCCGAAAGAAGCCGTCACCATGACGCTGGATCCGTAGCCGTGACAGTTCAAGCTGCCATCGGTCGCGCAAAGTTGCCCGTCGGACGTCGGTCGCAACACGGACTCGCGCGAATACACGCAGTCCAGACCGATCCGACCGACACGCGCCGCCCCGGCCTCCTTTCGCAAACGTTGGCGCAAGCGGGCCAGCAGCGGATCGTGGGTGACGTCGGCCAGATCGGCCACCTCCACCCGCTGCGGTTGGGACTTGCCTCCCGCAGCCCCCACCGTCACCAAACCCACGGACGGCGTGGCCAAGGCCCAGCGCGCCAGAGTCCACTTGGCCGGTTGCGCATCGCAAGCGTCGACGATCACCTGCGGGATCCAGGGCATCAGGCCAGGGAAGTTGCCAGGCTCCACAAACGCCTCGATCGCGGTGACTTCGCACCCGGGATGGATGTCCGCGATCCGCCGGGCCAGCACTTCGACCTTTGCAGCACCCACTGTCGAGGAGAGCGCCTGAACCTGCCGATTGATGTTGGACTCGGCAATTTGATCCAGATCCACCAGCATCAGACGCGCCACGCCGCACCGCGCCAAGGCCTCTGCGGCCCAGGAGCCGACGCCCCCGACCCCCACGACCGCCACACTCGCGCCACGCACGCGGGAGTACCCGGCATCGCCCCACAGGCGCCGCAACCCCCCGAAGCGCCGCTCCAGATCGGCCTCCCACTCCAGGGGCGCGGGCAGGCCGTTCACTTCAGGCGGGCCAGCCGATCGCGGGCCGCCTGTGCCGCCTCGCTCTGCGGATGGGCCTTGACCAGATCGTCCAGCGTCTTGCGCGCGCCCTTGGCGTCCTTGAGCTCGATCTGGCAGTTGGCCAGGGCCAACATCGCCTCGGGAGTGCGAGGGTGGTCCGGGGAGCCGCTGATGAATCCCCGGAACACGTTGGCCGACTCCTTCACGTCGCCCTTGCCATACAGCGCGTTGCCCAGCCAATACTGAGCCTGGCCAGCGTACGCGCTGGAGGGATAACGCTTCTGAAAGGCCGTGAGCGCGGCCACGGCATTGGGGAACTCCCCGCGCCGCAAAATGGTGAGCGCATCGTCAAAGCTCTTCTTCTCGGCGGGATCGACCACCACTTCCTGACCATCGACGGTGATTTTCTGCGGCTCAAACCGTCGCAGGCGATCGTCCATCGAGGTCGACATGTCCTTTTGCTTGCGCTGGACTTCGGCCACGTCGCGGGCCAAATCCTTCATGCTCTGCGCAGACTGCTCACCCGACCCACGCAGGCGGGCCACTTCACCCTTCAACGCCTCGATCTGGTTGTTGAGTTCCAGCAGACTGCGGCGCAACGTGGCCTGATCGGTCTCGCGAGCCTGCTCCGCCGCTTGCAAGCGGGTGCGCAAATCCAGAATGGCCTTGCGCGCCTCGTCGTCGTCAAAAAGACCGGCATGTGCAGGAGATGCGAGCGCGCACAGCGCCGCCACCACAGCCCCTGCCGCGCTGCGCCGCAGGTGCGGGGGAAAGAGTCGGTTCATCACTTGTCCTTCAACTCGACGCGCCGGTTCTGGGCCCAGGCCTCTTCGCCGGAGCCGGTGACGGCGGGGCGTTCCTTGCCCATGCTGACTGCTTCCAGTTGCTCCTCACGCGCGCCCATCAACACCAGGGCTTGCACCACGGCGCCGGCGCGCTTCTGGCCCAGCGCCAGGTTGTACTCGCGCCCGCCCCGCTCGTCGGTGTGACCTTCCACGGTCATGCGGCGACGTGCATCCGCCTTGAGCACCCGGCCGTTGGCGGTGATGACGGGCTGCGCATCGGCGCGCACGACATAGCTGTCGAAGTCGAAATAGACCACCCGGCCGGCGGCGGCCGCATCGGCATCCCCCCGCGACGCCGTCAGGTCCACACGCGCCACGCTGGAGGCGCCACCACCACCCGCCGCCCCAGAGGCGGCAGAGCCCCCACCCGCTCCCGCCTGGAGACGATCTTCCACCGGGGCAGGACCCGCCACTCGGGTGCCGGCGCAACCCGCCAAGGCCGCAGCCAGAACCGAAGCCATCAGCCAGGTGGCCGGCCGGGCCGCCACAGCGCCCGTGTCATAAGCAAAGGGAAAGAGTTTCGACATCGTGTGACTCCTGTCGTGTCGTGACCATGTGCCGGCGGCTCGCCGACAGATTCAGCGGGTGAAGGGCCCCCAGACGGGCTCCCGAACGTCGGCCTGGGTGGAAGCGAGGCGCGCCTTGACGGAGCCGTCGAGGTTGGTCGTCATCAGCACATCCCGCCCGCCCGCACGGCTCGCATAGATGATCAGACGGCTGTTGGGGGCGAAGCTGGGACTTTCGTCGTCGCGCGTGTCGGTGAGTGCCGAGACATTGCCAGACGACAGGTCCATCAGCATCAGGCGCATGGCTCCCCCCGACTGCCGGGCGATGTAGGCCATGTGGCGACCGTCCGGACTCAAGGCCGGGCTGATGTTGTAGCTGCCCGAGAAGGTCACGCGCTCAGCCGCTCCACCCGACGAGGGCATGCGGTAGATCTGTGGACTGCCCCCCCGGTCGCTCACGAAGTACAGGCTGCGACCATCGGCGGAAAACGCGGCCTCGGTGTCAATCGCACCGCTTTGGGTCAGCCGCTGCAGGCTGCCCCCCTGGCGATCCATGCTGTAGAGCTGGCTGATGCCATCGCGCGTGAGGGTCACGACCAGACGAGAGCCGTCCGGAGACCACGTGGGCGCACTGTTGGACCCCTTGAAGTTGGCCACCACCCGGCGCTTGCCGGTGGCCACCTCTTGCATCACCACCACCGCCTTGTGCGAGTCGAACGACACGTAGGCCAGTTGCCGGCCATCCGGTGACCACGCGGGCGAGATGATCGGCTCGGAACTGCGCAGGGCCTCCTGTGCACCGAGCCCATCGGAGTCGGCAACCCACAGGTAATAGCGGCCTCCGGCTTTGGTGACGTATGAAATGCGCGTGGCAAACACGCCCCGTTCACCGGTCAGTCGCGCATACACCTCGTCGGCGATGTGGTGGGCCTGCAGGCGCAAGTCGCCCTTGCCCACGGCGGCAGAGGCCAGACCCAGATCCGCGCCCTTGACCGCGTCCCACAGGTGGTAACGCACGTCATAGCGGCCATCGGCCAAGCGATTCACCGAACCGGCCAGGAGCGCGTCGGTGGCTTTGCTGCGCCAGGCCGCCCAGTCGGGCCGAGAGGCTTCGTCCATGGCCACGCCCGAGGTGTCGACCATGCGGAAAGCCCCGGTGCGCTCCAGGTCCGATCGCACGATCTCCGAAAGGGCGTCCGGAGAACGCTCTTCTTCCTTGAAGCGAACGATCGCCAAAGGCAGTTGGCTGGAGCCGACACCGGAGACTTCGACCCGGAATTGAGCCGCGGCCGGAAACCCGGCGGCCAACCCGGCCACCACCGAAGATCCCAGCAGGCCCCGCAGGAGCCAGCGGCGGGATCGAAAAAGCATCTCTGCATTCATGGAACGGCTAACTTTCTCGTCACAGGACATCGCTTCAGATGGGAGATTTCCCACAGAGGCGTCTCATCGCAGTTGGTTCCCGGAACCCCCACCGTGGTCCAACCAAATCTTGAGGTATCGGTAGTAAGACGACTCGGCATTGTGGATGGCCAACACCAGCCCGAGCCGACCATCCAGAAACCCCCGACGCAGCACGTACGTGCGCACGAAGGCCCAGAATCCATGACCCAACGCCCGCCCGAGCCCACCCGGGCGCCCGCGCGCCGCCAGATCGGCGGCGCGGCCGGTGGAATAACGTTCCATCTTGTCGATGGCACTGGAAAGCGTCGGGATGCTTTCGTGCAGCAGGTGCCCCTTGAGCGCAGGCACGTCACGGCCCCGGCCCTCGAACACCAGGCGCTCGTGAACCCGGTCCTCGCTGAACCGCGCAGTCCCTCGGCGAAACAGACGGGGGACCCGATCGGGATACCAACCGCTGTGGCGCATCCACTGGCCACAAAAGGACGACAAGCGCTGCAACGACCAGATGTCTGAACCAGGAGATGCGCTGTCAAGCACCTCCTGGACCGAGACCGCCAACCCTTCGCTGAGCCATTCGTCGGCATCCAGGCTCAAGACCCAGTCTCCGGTGGCCATTTCGAGCGCGCGGTTCTTCTGTGGACCAAAACCCGGCCAGTCCGACGTCCGCAGCACCCGGGCCCCCAGGCGCTCGGCCAATTCGGCTGTGCCGTCGGTGCTGCCGCTGTCGACCACGATCCACTCGTCGGCGAATCCGACCGACGCCAGACAACGCGGCAGCCGATCGACCTCGTTGCGGGTGATCAGGACAACCGACAGGCGCTTCGGCGCAGGCCCTTCGGGAGGCATTTGAAACGGGTCAGTCAAGGGGAATGTCGGTCCGCAACGGAATCAGGGGCAGATTGTAGGCAACTCACGACGCGCCCCATCGATAATGGAAGGCTGCCCTACGTCCCAACTTCCAGCCTGCCTTTGCCATCCATGCATGCCCACGCACCGGTCCTGAGCATCATCACGGCGGTTCACAACCAGCTGGAAATGAATCGCTGGTATGTCGAACACCTCCAGCGCCACACCCGCTTGCCATACGAACTCATCGTGATCGACAACGCGAGCACCGACGGCTCGGCAGAGTTCTTCGAATCGGTCGGCGCGCGTGTGATCCGCAATCGAGCCAACTATTCGTACCCATACACGCAGAACCAGGGCATCGCGGTGGCGCGGGGCGCGTGGCTCGCGTTCTTGAACAACGACATCGTGGTCCCCAAGGCGTGGGACGAACGCCTGGTGGCCAGCGCGCGCCGACACGAACTGGACGCGATCACGGTGTGCGGCATCGAGCGCATCGAGACGATCCAGGCCACGCGGGCGTTGCGCCAGCGCTGGAAACGCGCGTCTCTTCCTGTGCGGCTGCTGGGGGCCCGACAACCCTGGCTGCGCATGTCCCACCAGTGGATGTACGGCCCATGGGAGCGCTTCACGGACGATCGCATTCGCCGTTTCGAGGGCCAGATCCTGGAGGGTTACGTGGGCAATTCGGTGCTCATGAGTCGCCGAGGGCTGGATCTGATCGGCCCCTGGGACGAGCGCATCCAGGCCGCCGACGCGGACCTCTACATGCGGGCCAAGAAGCGTTCGATCGAACACGCCGACGTGCGGCCGGTGCACATCGCCCTCGACGTGTTCGTGCACCACTACATCCGCGTGACGCTGCGCTCCAGGCCCCCGGCCTTTGCCGATGCGGACCGTCTCATCCCGATGGAGACGAAGTGGACGGCCGATGAATCCCGTCGCTTCAGCCCCGAACCGGTGGCCCTGCGCTGACGCGCCACACCCCCACTCCAGAGCTCAGATGCCCAGCAGCCTCCGTCCCTCCATCAGCGGATTCACCTTCCTGCGCAACGGCGTGAAACTCGGCTTTCCGTTCGAGGCGTCCATCCGCTCGATCCTGCCGTTGGTGGACGAGTTCGTGATTGCCCTGGGCGCCGGAGAAGACGACACCGAGACCAGGATCCACGCCCTGGCCCGCACCGAACCCAAGATCCGCATCGTGGCCACGCGCTGGAATGAACGCATGGCAGAAAAGGGATTCGTCTACGCCCAGCAAAAAATGATCGCCCAGTACGCCTGCACCGGTGACTGGGCCTTCTACCTCGAAGGCGATGAAGTGCTCCACGAAGAGGAGTTGCCGGCCATCCGCGCGTCGGTGGATCGCCATCATCCCAACCCGGAGGTCGAGGCGCTGGTGTTCGATTACCTGCATTTCTATGGTTCTCCACAATGGCTGGCTGTGAGCCCGGCCTGGTACCGGCGTGAATGTCGCCTGATCCGAAACACCATCCGCAGCTATGCCCCCGACGGCCAGTTTTGGGTGGTGATGGACAAACACCGCAAGGGCCGGCATCCGAAGGCTGCGCTGGCCAACGCCCACGTCTACCACTACGGCCACGTGCGGCGACTGGACTACATGCAGGCCAAGATGGATCAGGTCAGCAAGTACTGGTCACACCAGCCGCCCAAGATGACCTACAGCATTGATCCTCAGGCCCTGCGCCCGTTCGACGGCACTCATCCCGCCTGCATGGGTGAATGGCTGGCGCACGAAGCCGAACGCGTGTTCCAGCCCAATCCGGATCACGCGCTCACCCGGCGCGAGCGCAAGCATCGGCGGGCGATGCAACTGGAACGCTGGTTTGGATGGGAGCTCAGCCACAAACACTACAAGCTGGTGGCCTGACGGATGCGCGCACGTCGCCACATCGGACTGAGCCTCGGCAAACTGGGGTCGCTCATGGATGGCCTGGGGGAGTACTCCAGCCAGTTGTGCAAACACATCGCCCAGGTGGCCCCCGAATGGCGAGAGCGATGGGGGGTGCAATTTCACGTCCACATGCCCCAGCAGTGGCACGGAGCGTTTGGCAGCGAGTTTGAGTACCTTGCGGTGCGCCCGTGGGACAGCCACCTGCACGTCACCCGTCATCGTTTTGATGTTTGGCACACCCTGCACCAACTCGGCCGCATCGATGCCCCTTGGGGCACCCGGCACGCCATTCTCACCATCCACGACCTCAATCCGATCTACCACGACGAAGCGTCACACGCCCAGCGCTGGCTCCAGGCCCTGAAATCCCGTCTGACAGGCGTGGGCACGCTCACCACCATGACCCGATACGTCGAGGCCGACATCCGTCGCCACCTGGACTGGTCAGGCGCCGTGCAAGTGATTCCCAACGGGGTCCGGGATTTGACCTTCTTGCCCCGGACCAGGCCTGCCGGTGTCGACGACCGCCCCTTCTTCTTCCACCTGAGTCGACTCGGTCGGTCCAAAAACGTGGACCTGCTCCTCGAACTGGCTGCACACTGGCCAGATCACCAGATGGTCTTCGCAGGCCCCCGAAGCGGTGACAGCCAACGTCTGGCCCAAGCCGCCGCAGCTCGGGGGTTTGGCAATGTTCAGGTGCTGGAAAGCATCACCGACGAGGAAAAGGCGTGGCTGTTTGCCCACTGCGACGCCTTTCTGTTTCCCTCGCAGACCGAAGGATTCGGGCTGCCGCCGCTGGAGGCGATGCACTTCGGCAAGCCGGTGTTCCTCTCCACTCGCACCTGCCTGCCGGAGGTCGGTGGAGGTGCGGCAGCCTACTGGCCAGCATTGGAACCCGAGGCCATGCAACAGGTGATGCGGCAGGAACTGCCGTTCCGAAAAACTCAGGCGCAGCAGATTCGCTCTCATGCGCTGAAGTACAACTGGGAGGCGGCCTCCACCGCTTACCTGCGCCTGTACCAACAGCTCCTAAGCTTGGCTTGAGGGTTTGGGCCCGGATGACCCGGCTCAGGCCCCCGACGCCGGAAGGGATTGAATCACCAGCGGTGCCACGGAACCGTATGGCACGTCGTTCACCTGATTCGGACCATAGAGCCACCGGGTCTGATTGGCGGCTGTGACACGAAAGTGCGGGTCACAAATCCCCGCAAACAGGGCCACCACCGGCACACGTGCGGCGTGCGCCACGTGCAGCAAGCCCCCATCGGCACAAACCACCAGTGCACTCCGACGCATGATCTCGTAGACCTCGCCCAGGCTGTGCTGTGCGACCCGGTCGATGACCACCCCGCAGTCCTGGGCCGACACAATCGTGTCACGCATGTCCAGCCCATTGGACGAGCCGAGCAGGACGATCGGACGGTTCACACCCTCATGCCGCAGCGCCGCAATCAACTCCGGCCACTGCAGATAGGTGCGCCAATCGTGGACTCCCCCGACACACACCACCACGGCACCCGGGGGCAGTTCCAGTCCGTCGACCTGCTGAACATCGCGAGGCGTCGCGCACATGCTGGGGCAGGCCTTGGCCTCCAGTTCGGCGGTCGTCTCAGACAGCCCCAGAAGATGCGCCAAGCGGAAAAAGCCAAATAGCGTCCGGTTCAGTTCCGGTCCGGTGTAGACCCCATAGACATGGGCGAACGGCACACCATGGAAATGCTTGAACTTGCTTCTCACCGAGTGGGAGGACGCACTGTGGAGCAACACCAGGTCGTAATCACGGGGCAATTCATCCGGGTCCGACGCCACGCGATGAAAGACCGGATCACCCTGGTACAAGGGCACCAGATGTTCGTCGATCAGCAGGTCCAGACGATCCACCTGGCCCCGCAACAGAGTTCTGGCGGCCAGGTCCATGAGCGAATCTCCGACCTGAGGCGTTCCCTGATGAATCCAGAGGATCTTCCGATGCACCGAAACGTCGATGCGCTCCCGGCGCAGGCCGGACTGCCCGTGCGACAGGAAATTCAGCTCCCGCTTGAAACGACGCCATGCGACCTGCAGCACCGAGACCTCCCCGACATACGTCGCCACCGACGACGGCAAGGCATGCGCAAAGGGAGGAGTCCAGGTGGCTGAGGCATACCTGAACAGGGGACCGGAGTTCATCGTCATGGGGGAAAACTGGCTCTCGTGAAGACCATCCTCTTTGAGCGTCGCGCTCCAAAGGAACGCTCGGCGCAAGGCATCAGCGCGTGCTCCGGCACCGATCGCGCCAGCCCGTCACCCAGGCCCGAACGCGCAGCCGCCGATCCCCGGGAACGGGAATCTCGAGCGACGAGCGACGCCGAAGAAGTTGATGTGCGTGACCACTGTATCCGTAACGAATCAGGGCTTTGACCAGCCCCGTGGCAGCCCTTCCCGAGCACCACGCGTCAGGCACCGTCTGCAGAGCCTGCGACAACCACGACAACCAAGCCCTCCATGACTCCGCATCGGACCGTGTCCATCGCTGTGCTTCGCGCAGGAGATTGCCCATCCACCACGCCCCCAGGTCACCCGCTTGCAGCGTGGAAACAAACGTCCGCCATTCATCCGAAGCCAGGACACGCGGGAAATGGTAAGGCGCATGAAAACCGAATGGTGGCAAGTCATCGCTCCAGTCCCCGTCCTCCACCGAAAACGCAGCCGCCAAGGCCGGATCGGCAAACCGGAAGCCAAGCGACTCCAGCCGCTCTCGACAGGCCACCCCGATGTACCAGTCTTCTGGATGCACACCGTCTTCGCCCACCCAGTCCCGAACGGCCCGCATCAGTCGCACCGAACGAAGGGAGAAGCCGCCGTTGCCGACATTTTTGGGCGGAGGCACATGCGTCCAGGGCGCCCCGATGTAGTCCAGGTCCATAAACGCCGGACGCCACCGCTGCGCCGAAAGCACATAGCCGTCCCACTGGCAAATCAGGACATGCGATGTGGCCACATGGTCCGGCAAGTCGTGGATGACAAAACGGGAGTAAGCCTCCACGCTGGCCAACTTCGGGATCACCACGGACCGGGTCACCGGTGCGTGAGCCCCGACAGACTCGTCGTGGAAAAACACCACCTCCGCAAAACGCATCGACTCGCAGCACTTCTCCAGGGCCCGCAGAGACCAGCCCGCCCGTGCAGTCGTGTCGATGCAGCACAGCGTGACATGTGGCAGGTCAGTCATGGCGGGTCGTGCTCACGCAACCAGTGCCTGCGGCTCGGTTTCAGGCTCCTGTGAATGGCTGGATTCAACGGCAAACCAGGGCACCGTCAACGACACGCGCGGAACCGCGGCCAGACGCATGTCCTCGTGTTGATTGCAAAAGTAGGGGCTGATCGCACGGTCGTGGCACAGCAGGCCACCCCATCGCTCGTGCATGTAGGTCACCTCGGACAGAAAGCGACGCTTCTTCTCGGGTGTGTCCTCGTCTCCACGGGACACGGACTCGTGGTGGAAGAGTTCGGCATGGGGAGTCCAGACGTTGCGATAACCCTTCTCGATCAATTTCAAGCAGAAATCCACGTCGTTGAACGCGACCGTCAGGTGGGTTTCGTTCAGACCCCCCACCTCGTCCCACTGCCGCCGTCCCACCAGCAAACAGGCAGCCGTGACGGCACTGAAAGACTGCAACAACATGGCCCGACACATGTAACCGGGATGCTCGCGCGGCAAAAACTTGTTGGCATGCCCCGCCACACCCTCGGGTCCGCGCAGGATCACCCCGCCATGCTGCAGGCGACCATCTGAATACCAAAGGCGAGCCCCCACGGCCCCGACACCCGGACGCTGCCCCAAAGCCACCATCTCGTTGAGCCATCCCGGCGTGATGACCTCGACATCGTTGTTGAGCAACAGGATGTAATCGCTTGGGAACCGGCTCACGGCACGGTTGTTCAATGCTGAAAAATTGAACGGACGGTCATCTCGCACCACCCGCAACCG
>JACCDS011794987.1_pt1 | contig 11365 bp, 6 predicted proteins | sample 7446441 | NCBI WGS metagenome assembly JACCDS01 (sample SAMN15323445, study PRJNA562643) | freshwater metagenome | isolation source: river surface water | place: USA:Blue River Watershed | collected 2017-08-17 | reverse complement strand
TCGCCGTGCCCGGGGTGTAACCGAGTGGATAGTTCTTCAGCGTCCACTCGATCAAGCCTTTGTGATCGGTACCGGTGTACGCGAACATCGGGTCGCTCGTGGCACCATCTTTGTTGACGTTGACCCAGCCACCGCGATGTCTGACGAGGTGTTCGACGGTGATGTCGCCGATCTTCGGGTTGTTGGCCGGTGTGGCATACTGGCCACCGAGCACGCTGTTGTTGCCGAATACCTTGGAATTGTTGTCCAGGCTGGTATCAGCGATGACACGTGCCACGGCTACCTGAGTGATTGGCTTGGACACGCTCGCGATGCGGAAGCGGTGCGCCGTGCCGACCGGCTCGCCTGTTTCCTTGTCCGCCTTTCCGAAACCGGAAGCATAGACCAGCTTCTCGTTCTTGCTGATGGCGATCGACAGACCGGGCACGTCGTTGGCCTGCATATAGGCGCGGGCTTTCTTTTCGATCAATGCCAGATCGCTGGCCTTGAAAGCGGTGTTCTCCCAGATACCGTTGAAGCGCACGCCACTCGCGGAATTGAACGCCTGGATGTACTGTGGTGCCCAGCTCTGATAGGTGTAGTTGTCGAACACATACTGATAATGCGTGTCCGGGAGGCCGTGCCGCGCCGATAACTGTGGGCCACCGCTCTTGACCCAGATAGCGGCATAGCAATCACTGTTGCCCTGCTTGTAGCCGCTCACGACCTTCAGATGGAACCCTTTGCTGGCGTATTCCTCGAACGCATTTTGATATTCGGCGGCGGTTAGCCCATGGCGCGCGACGGTGGCAGGTGCCTCCTTCTCGAAGATCGCAGCAAAGCGTGGCGAGCCGCCAATGTTGAGCACGCTGACGTGAGAGATCGCGTAACCAGCCTGAGACATGTCATCGAACACGTTCTGGTATTGTTCTGCGGTCAAGCCGTGACGTGCCGTCGATGCCGGCCCGGCGGTTTTGTCCCAGATGCCCGCGTAATACGGCTGATTGTCGACAGTGTAGCCATTGACGAAGCGCAGGCGATAGCCTTTGCTGGCGAAATCGTCGAACGCAGCCTGGTACTGCTGCGGATTCAAGCCGTGGCGCGCGCTCCACGGCGAGCCGGTCTGTTTGATCCACAGCGCGGCGTAGCGTGCGCCGCCGCTGTCGTAGCCGGAGATTGCGATGAGTCTGAAGCCTTTTTTCCTGAAGGTTTCAAATGCGCTTTGATATTGCGCCGATGTCAGGCCGTGGCGTGCGACCCAGGCACTAGCCGTGGTAGCAGGAAGCGTGATGTTCTTAACATGGGTCAAGCTGGTATGGCTGTCGTTGCTCATGATATATCTCCTCTGGTGATTGGGGCAGGCGGGTCCTGTTGTAATACTTGCCTGTGTTGATTCGGCTGGCGGACCATTGTCCGTTTGCCTTGCTACCCCTATCGCAAATCCTGTGCCAGCATCAATTCAGGGGTTGGGGGCCGGATTTATGTGTAAGAAAGCCGGAAATTTACAAAAATTTACGCAAGCCCAGCTTATTGACAACCAATTGTTGACAAGGCTCAGTCGGGCAGATAAATTAGGGGCATCCCATTTTTGCCAGTGATTGGATACGCGCCATGAACGACACGGACTACACGCTCACTTCACCGGCGTTAACGCTGCGCCAGGAGGGGCAGGCCATGCTCGGGCTGACCATTGTCTGGCACCCCGATCCGGATCGGGTTGGCCAACAGTTCGTTGCAGCGGGTGGTGATGCAGCGTTGTTGTTGAACCGCTATTTACCGCTGTTTCATGAGCCGGGGCAAACCGGCCATGGGCTCGGGCATGGCAGCATTTCACGCGAGCCGATTCGGATCGGGCGCGACGGGCAGGACGCAATTGAAATTTCCCCGCCCAATAGTCGCATGGTGCTCGAATTGAATGGTAATGATCTGTTAGTAACAACGCGGTTAAGCCGCGAACAAATCGAGGCCGGGGTGATTCTGGGGCTGGGGCGCACGGTGCTGTTGTGCCTGCACTGGATGCGCTGCCTGCCACGAAACAATCCGGCTGGTGGCTGGCTGGGGGTAGGCAATGCGGCCATCAAAACCCGCGAACTGATCCGGCAGGTGGCCCCCACCGATGCCCCGGTACTGCTGCTGGGCGAAACCGGATCGGGCAAGGAGGTGGCGGCACAAGCGATTCATGCTTTGAGTCCGCGCGCCGGGACAGCCATGGTAGCGGTGAATATGGCCACGCTCAATGAATCACTGGCCGCCGCCGACCTGTTTGGTGCCGCCAAAGGCGCCTATACCGGGGCGCAAAACCAGCGCAGCGGCTTGTTTGCCGAAGCACAAGGCAGCACGCTGTTTTTGGATGAAATTGGTAATACCCCGGCCAATGTGCAACCGATGTTGCTGCGGGTATTGGAGTGTGGCCAATACCGTCCGTTAGGAGCCACGCGTGACCTCAATTCCAGAGCACGCCTGATTGCCGCGACGGATCAGGATCTGTATGGCGCGACGTTTAATCAGGCCCTGTTGCGGCGGCTGGAGAGTTTTGTGATTCCGATACCACCGCTCAGAAACCGGCGTGAAGACATCGGCTTGCTGCTGATGCATTTGCAAAAAGACCGGGTCATGGCCGGTAATCCCGGTTTGCCGATTACGCTGGTTGCCCAAATGGCCCGCTACGACTGGCCGGGCAATATTCGGCAATTGGCCCATGTTTGCCAGCGTGCCTTGCTGGCCTTGCAGCACGGGGAAGAACCGGATTTTGCGTTTTTGGTCAGTGAACCCGGGCGTGCCGCTGGTGCCGCTGGTGCCGCTGGTGCCACTGGTGCCGCTCGTACCGGGAGCGCAGGTGGCAGTGCGCTTGGCAGCGAAGCCGGGCCTGCTGGCGCGATGCGTGAACCGGTACCGAACTGGCCTGCGGCAGAGAATCGGCTGGCGCATCGCACCAAAAAGCCGTCGCACCTGTCACCGCAAGAAGTGCTCGCCGCCATGGAACAGAGCCACTGGAATATACAGGATGCGGCGCAATTGCTCGGTATTTCACGGCCCTCGTTGTACAAATTGCTGGAGCAAAATCCGGCAGTACGTCAGCCGGAAAATATTGATCCAAACGAAATCCGGGAGGTCTGGCAACGTTGTGAGGGGGATCTGGAGCGTTGCGCATCGAATCTGAAAACCCCATGCGAAGCGTTGCGGCGGCATGCGCGGACGCTGGGCTTGGGGCCGGTGGGGACATTTTGACAAGTCTTGCATACTGAGCGAAGTGTGTAACTGGGCAGCTATCCTGCGCCTGACCAATGATGGCAAACCCAAACCGGTCACAGCGCGTTTCGATCCGGCAGCCTTTGATTGGGTAATCCGCGCCTTTCAGGGCAAAACCATACTGACATTACGCAACCCGCGAATTTAATTTTACGTTGTGTAGGTGCCGAACGAGCATGTGTCTATTCAGGCAGCAGCTACTTGAAATGCCGCGACTGGTACCGTCCGGTTTACTGCAATCGCCTTGCGTAGTGTTTTAATGCGCTCGATCTCATGCAGGGTTTGTGCGGCAAACCAAGATTCGCCACAGTGCGGACAAGACCACATCGGAATCGCTTCAATTACCAATAACGAGGCTGCCTTGCCGAAGCTGCGGGTAACATACTTGATTTGGGCAGATGGGCTGCCGCAGTGGACGCACTGGTTTTCAGAGGGCATAAGCTGTGATGACGATGAGTTTGCCGGTGAAGCCAACTTTGACGACGGTTTGCGCAGTCCGGGAATCGAGGGTTGATCCGGAGACAAGGTATTTGATTTCCCGGGTTTGCCTGTCCCGTTGCCGTTCGATAATTTGACCCGAGAGGATGATGTTTTCAAGGTCAAGGATGGAGATGTCGTCATCATCTAACTCTTCCGTTGCATGGGTGGAAACAACATAATTCAGAGTGCGAATCAAGTGCCGCAGGTGATTGATCGTAAGCTGAGCCATGTTTTTAAGTTTATAGTACGGCAGGCAAAATGTCTAACAGGATTGCTCCGCGCGAACTTGAGCCCGGCGCGGCACCGGGCATCTGATGGCAGCAGGGCAAGCGTATTTATTACTCACTCGGCGGCACATACCCGGCTGCCGCATCGGCCCCATCGCCAAAAAAGTGCTTTTCCATCTGAGTTGCCAAATACTTGCGCGCCCGGATGTCGGCCAGATTCAGGCGGTTTTCATTGACCAGCATGGTTTGATGCTTGATCCAGCCAGCCCATGCTTCCTTGGAAACGCTCTCCCACAGCTTTTTCCCCAGTTCACCCGGATACGGTGGGAAATCCAGCCCTTCGGCTTCCTTGTTCAGTTTGATGCAATGTACCATGCGTGTCATTGTGTGCTCCGAATTGATAAGTGGTTGAATCAAAAAAATAAATACCGGTCAGGGCAGGGTGTTTTCAGTCCCTTTGGCAGCCGCTCCGGTTACAAGGCCTTGATCAAGACCAGCGATTTTCGTTGCCAGTTGTACATGTGTTGCCGGTCTTTCGGCAAATCATCCACACTGGCCATGACAAAGCCGCGCTTGATGAACCAGTGCGCGGTACGTGTGGTCAAGACGAACATCTTGGTGTAACCGGCGGCGCGCGCCCGGATTTCCATATGTTTTAGCAATCGTTCACCATCGCCTTGCGCCTGCACGTCGGGGTTGACGGTCAGGCAAGCCATTTCCGCCATTTTTTCTTCGTCAAAACCATACAGGGCGGCGCAGCCAAAGATCACATGATCATGCTCGATCACCGAGAAATTCTCGATTTCGCGTTCAATCAATTCGCGCCCGCGCTTGACCAGCGTGCCATCGAGTTCCAGCGGTTCAATCAGCTTCAAAATGCCACCGACATCTTCAATCGTTGCCGCGCGCAGGCTCTCGACATTGAAATGGCTGATCATGGTGCCCACGCCATCATGGGTAAACAATTCCAGCAGGGCCGAACCATCGGTGGAAAACGGGACAATATGCGCGCGTGGGATGCCATTGTGGCAAGCCTTGATCGCGTGGCGCAAATAAAAGGCCGCTTCCGGTTGCAAAAACTGTTTTTCCAATACCGCCTCGGCATGGTGCGTAGTCAATTCACGCAATTCATTGCCTTCCAGATCGACCATCAGCGGTGTTTCGGTAATAAAAATCAACTTGTCGGCATGCAGCGCAATCGCGGCTGAGGTCGCCACATCTTCCATGGTCAAATTAAACACTTCGCCAGTCGGAGAAAAACCGAGCGGCGACAGCAACACCAAACCACCGGCCGCCAAAATCGGGTGTATCGTTTCAGCCGCCACCTTGCGCGTAACGCCGGTCAATTCCAGATCGACTCCATCGAGCACCCCCATCGGTCTTGCGGTAACAAAATTGCCTGAAATGATGCGAATTTGTGCATGCACCATCGGCGTATTCGGCAAACCCTGGCTAAATGCCGCTTCAATGTCGAGTCGCAATTCGCCCGCCGCTTCCTTGGCGCATTCAAGTGCTGCTGCATCGGTAATGCGCATGCCGTTGTGAAATCGGCCTTCGACATTACGCAAGGCCAATTGTTCGGCCACTTGCGGACGGGTACCATGCACCAGTACCACTTTAATCCCTAAAGCATGCAATAATGACAAATCATGCGCCAACACTGGCAAATCTCCGGCCATTACCAATTCACCGGGAAAGGCAATAACAAAAGTTTTGCTGCGAAAGGCGTGAATATACGGTGCGACCGAGCGCAACCAGTGAACGAATTGAGCAGAATTTTCCATGGTTGGCATTATAATTCGTGCGCCATGATCGTGCCCGAATCCAAACAAAAAACAATGCCATCTTCTGATAATTCTTCAGCGCCCCCCCGGAAACCGCGCGAGCGGCCCCCGATGCCGGAGCGCAACCCGCTGCCACCGCTCTCGTTTCCGGAAGATTTGCCGGTCTCAGGGCGGCGCGACGACATTGCCCGCGCCCTGCAACAGCATCAGGTAATCATCGTTTGTGGTGAAACCGGTTCCGGTAAAACCACCCAGTTACCCAAGATTTGTCTGCAACTGGGCCGGGGCAAACAGGCCATGATCGGCCATACCCAGCCGCGCCGGATCGCCGCGTCTTCCACCGCGCGCCGGATTGCCCAGGAATTGGGCACGCCACCCGGGTTTAATGTTGGCTACAAGGTACGGTTTACCGATACCCTGGACAAGGGCGCATCGATCAAGCTGATGACCGACGGGATTTTGCTGGCCGAAACCCAGACCGACCCGCTGTTGAAACAATACGACACCATCATCATCGATGAAGCGCACGAGCGCAGTCTGAACATCGATTTTTTGTTGGGTTATTTAAAACAAATCTTGCCAAAACGGCGTGATTTGAAATTAATCATCACCTCGGCCACCATCGATGCCGACCGCTTTGCCCGTCATTTTGCCAGCCATGGCCAACCGGCCCCAGTGATTGAAGTATCGGGGCGGCTGTATGCGGTTGAAGTGCGCTATCGTCCGGTGGAAAACGAGCTGGTGACATCCGAAGCGTTTTTGAGCCGGATGCAAGAGCTAAAACAGGCGGCGCGCGAAAAACGCGATTTGATGGAAGCCGTGACCGATGCGGTCGATGAATTGGCACGGCATGGCAGTGGCGATATTCTGGTGTTTTTGCCCGGTGAGCGCGAAATTCGCGACTGTGCCGAAAGCTTGCGCAAACACCATCCGCCGCATGTCGAAATTTTGCCGCTGTTCGCCCGCCTGTCGGCACAAGAGCAAGAGCGGGTGTTCAAACCGGCTGGCGCACGCCGCATCGTGCTGGCGACCAACGTGGCCGAAACCTCGCTCACCGTGCCCGGCATCCGCTATGTGGTCGATGCCGGTACCGCGCGGGTAAAACGCTATAGCTACCGCAACAAGGTGGATCAATTGCAAATCGAGCCGATTTCGCAAGCCGCCGCCAACCAGCGCGCCGGTCGTTGCGGCCGGGTGGCGGACGGGATTTGCATCCGGCTGTACGATGAGCAGGATTTTTTGTTGCGTCCAAAATTTACCGAACCGGAAATTTTGCGCTCTTCGCTCGCTGCCGTGATCTTGCGCATGAAAGCCTTGCGCCTGACCGATGTGGAAAGCTTTCCGTTTGTCGAAGCACCGCAGGGCCGGGCGATTGCCGACGGTTATCAACTGTTGCAGGAACTGGGCGCGATTGACGATAGCAACCAGTTGACTGAATTAGGGCGCAATCTGGCGCGCTTGCCGCTTGACCCGCGTGTTGGGCGCATGATTTTGGCGGCGCTCGATAATGTCTGTTTAAAGGAAGTGCTGATTATTGCCGCCGCGCTGTCGGTGCAAGACCCGAGAGATCGGCCCATGGAAGCGCAGCAGGCAGCCGATGAAGCGCACAAAAAATTCGCCGACCCGAAATCCGAATTCATCAGCTATTTAAAAATGTGGGACTGGTTTGAAGCGGCGGTTGAACACAAAAAGAGCAATCGCCAGTTGCAAGAGAGTTGCCGCAGCCATTTTCTGTCGGCCCTGCGCCTGCGTGAATGGCGCGATGTCCATAGCCAGTTGCTGACCATTGTGCGCGAGCAGGGCTGGCGCTTGAACGAAACCCCGGCTACCTACGACAATTTGCATTTGGCGCTGTTGACTGGTTTGCTTGGTAATATCGGCTTTCAGGCCGAAGGCGAACCGCACTATCAGGGCGCGCGCGCGATCAAATTTCATATCTGGCCCGGCTCACATTTGCAAAAAAAGGCCGGCAAGTGGATCATGTGTGCCGAACTGGTCGATACCACCCGCCTGTATGCGCGTTGCGTGGCGCAAATTTCGCCGGAATGGATCGAAAAAGTGGCGGGCCACTTGCTGAAAAAAAGCTGGGGTGATCCGCACTGGGAAAAAAAGGCGGCGCAGGTTACCGCCAGCGAGCGCGCTACCCTGTATGGCCTGGTGATTTACAGCCAGCGCCGGATTCACTATGGCCCGCTCAACCCGGTACAGGCGCGTGAGTTATTGATTCGCGATGGTTTGGTTGGTGGTGAATTTGAGACGCGCGCGCCGTTCTTTGCCTTTAACCGGCAACTGGTGCGCGAAATTGAAAATCTGGAACACAAATCGCGCCGGGTGGATGTGCTGGTTGATGAGCAACTGATTGCTGCATTTTATGACAAGCTGTTGCCGCCCGACATCATCAACGGGGCCGCGTTTGAAGCTTGGCATAAACAGGCCACCGCGAAAAACCCGAAATTGTTGTACCTGAACCGCGATGAGTTGATGCGCCATGAAGCGGCAGGCGTGACGACCGACCTGTTTCCGAAAAAAATGGCGTGGGCCGGGCTGGAAATGGTGCTCACGTACCACTTTGAACCGGGCAGCGTGCGCGATGGGGTTACGCTGGCGTTGCCGCTGTATGCCTTAAATCAACTCTCTGCCGCGCGCTGTGAATGGCTGGTGCCGGGCATGCTCAAGGAAAAAGTGCATTTGCTGCTGAAAAGCCTGCCGCAAAAACTGCGCCGCCACTGCGTGCCGCTGCCCGATTACGCTGCCAAATTCTGTGAGCGGGTGGCAAGTCGTTTTGGCCAGGGGGAATTGCTCGATGTGTTGATTGCCGATATCCGGGAACAGACCACACAACTGGTCAAGTTAAGTGATTTTAAGCAGGAAACGCTGCCAGCGCACCATGCGATGAATTTCAAGGTGATCGATGAAAACGGTCGGCAACTTGAGATGGGGCGCAATTTGGCTGCGCTGCAAGCCGAACTGGGTAAAGAAGCGCGTGCCAGCTTTCAAAAACTGGCTGGGCAAGCGGTGGTGGGCGGTGAGGGCAGTGCTGGGACTGGTACTGATCCTGGTGCTGGTACTGGCTTGGCGCAAGCCGGTGCTGCACAGTCTGTGGCGGGCAAGGGGGGAGTGCCGGGGACAGGGCAGGGGGCCGCCGTGCCAGCCACCACACCGGGCAAAGGCGGCAAGGTAGCCATGCCAAGCACCACACCGGGCAAGGGCGGCAAAGTCGTCACCCCGGCCACCCCGGCTAGCGCTGGCGCTGTCAGCGAGTCGGCCACAGCGGCCAGCCAGCCGAGTCAAGCGATTACCACCTGGAATTTTGGCGAGTTACCGGAACTGCTCGAAATCGAACAGGGCAAAATGCGCCTGATTGGGTTTCTGGCACTGGTCGATAAACAAAGCCATTGCGAGCTAACCGTGTTTGATGATCCGGCACTGGCCCAGCGCACCCATCGTCAGGGTTTGTTGCGCCTGTTTGCGTTGCAAATGAAGGATCAATTGAAATATCTGGAAAAGAACATTCCGGGTTTGCAAAACCTGGGCATGCAATTTATGGTGCTCGGCTCGCAAGAGCAATTGCGCGAACAAATTCTGGCCAAGGCGCTCGATCTGGCTTGTTTGCAAGACCCGCTGCCGGCCAATGAAGGGCAATTTACCAAACGCAAGGAAGAGGGCAAGGCCCGGCTCGGTTTGCTGGTCAATGAAATTGCGCGTCTGCTGGCGCAAGTTTTGCCTGAGTTTCACGCGCTGCCGAAAAAGCTGCAAACCGTCAAGGCGCATGGGGCCGCCTGTGCCGACATGCAGGCCCAGCTTCAGGGCTTAATCCACAAACAGTTTTTGCTGCAGAACGAATTTGCCCAACTGGCGCACTTTCCGCGATATTTAAAAGCGCTGACGGTACGGATCGATAAGCTGCGTGCCGACCCGGCGCGCGATGCCAAACTGATGGCTGAATGGCAGCAGGCGGCCAACCTGTGGCAGCGCGCCGCGCGTGACCATGCGCTGCAGCAAGACCCCAAAATGCAGGAATTTCGCTGGTTACTGGAAGAATTGCGGGTGTCGCTGTTCGCGCAGGAATTGCGCACGCCGATGCCGGTGTCAAGCAAGCGCTTGCAAAAGGTATGGGAGAGCATGCAGCGCTGAGGTCGGCTGCACTAACCCTTTGGCTGGGTGGGTGAATGCGCCGCGCGCTTCAATCGCAGCCCATGCACGACGCCATTTAGGGCCACCAGGCTTGGCAAACACACCAGCACCGCCCAAACACCATGTTGATCACGCCAGAGCAGCGGTGCCAGCACCAGTAGAGGCAAGCCAAATGCCGCCATAATCGTCACTGCGCGCCAGGAAAACGCCACTTCTTGTGCGGGCTGGTGTTTTTTATTCATGTCAAATAGAAAAGCAGAACCGGCCCAAGTCGATAACAAGCCAAACCCCAGATAAATCGCGATCTCGGTCCAGCGTACATCAGGCAAAGCCACTGCTTCAGCCGGGTTGGCAGGGTTGACGCGCGCACTAAATTGCTGGCCAACATTGCCAATGGTGGCGGAAAGCTTGTCATCCCAATCGTCAATTGCCTCGCCAAGGCTACGGGCGTACATGCGCGAAAAACTCAGTTTCGTGCTTTCATAGCGCTGGTCTTGCCAAACATAGCTGAACTTGCCACCCTGGCGGCTGGCACGGCCAATTTTTTCACTACTGTGCTCGGCATAACTGGCCACCAGCGTTGCGGTTACCGGTGGCCAGGAAAGGGCGGCTAGGTGCGAGCGGATCATGTCACCGGCCAAGCCGAGTAAAAAGATGCCAAACAATAGAAATGGCAAAAATATCAGCCAAATGATGATGTGGGTTTGTCGTTGCTGGCGTTTTTTTTTGGCGGACATGGTTTTGCTCCGGTGGTCGAAAATGGCTTGTATCAGGCGGCAAATTGGGCAGTTTTTTGTTAAATCGGTTCGACTCCTCTTTCCTGGACTGGGGCGGCTGTATTAATGATAAACTGGCCGCATTGTACCTTAATGATCCACGAAGCAACCCGTTAATATGAGCAAACTGCTCACACGGAATGACAACCCATGCGCCTGACCAAGCTGATCCTGAGAAATTTCCGTTGTTTTGAATCGTTCGAGATAACGCTCCATCCCGAATTGACCGTGTTGATTGCACCCAACGGTAGTGGCAAATCGACGGTACTCGACGCCGCCAGAGTGGCACTTTCGCCTTTTGTCAAAGGCTTTGATCTTGGTAGCCAGACAGGTAAAAATGCCACGATCCAAGTTACCGATGCACGCCTGTGCGTACAGGACAACGGTAATATGGAAGCGCAATTGCCTTGTTCAATCACCGCCACAGGCAACTGGCCTGCAACATCGCAAGAACAAACCTGGACCCAGACCCGCGAAAGAATCCAAACCCGCACCAACACCCTGGTCGATGCCCAAACCAAAGCGCTGACTGCGCTTGCCAAAACACAACAAGAACAGGTGCGCGACGGGCAGAGCGAGGTGATATTGCCCTTGGTGAGTTATCTTGGCACCTCGCGGCTATGGTTCGAGGGGCGCTTTTCATCGGTTGCGGAAGATGTAGCACTCAACACCAACGACTTTTCCCGCACCTCCGGTTACTTGAACTGCCTGACCTATGCATCGAGCTTCAAGACAT
>JACCDS011487859.1_pt1 | contig 11368 bp, 11 predicted proteins | sample 7446441 | NCBI WGS metagenome assembly JACCDS01 (sample SAMN15323445, study PRJNA562643) | freshwater metagenome | isolation source: river surface water | place: USA:Blue River Watershed | collected 2017-08-17 | reverse complement strand
GGTATTTAACGCGCCGGTAGACGGGTCAGGTTGTTGGCCGGCATGGACGGCCAGTGTTTGCATTTTCATTGGGAGTACCTTGTATTCTGGGACGACCCAGCCGGGATCCGTGCCGGCCAGCCTAACTAATCTGCAGGTAAAAACCGAGCCGTCCGGACGCGCAGCTTGCTTGGCGGCTGCGTCCGGCGGGACTGACTGTTAGCTGGCTTGTGCCAGCTCCGGATAATGCCGGGCTGCGACATCGCGATGCGAGCGTAAGCGGCCTTTGAGCGTGTTATCACCAACCTGACGCAGCAGCGGATTGGCGGGGTCCGTCGCCGGCCCTTGCGCTTCTGCAGCAAGTTCGGCACTCAGTGGTAGCAGCGGCACTGTGGCATCCAGCTGTGCTGCCATAAAAAACGCCACAGAGTAGCGGTCTTGTTGCTGCGGGCTGGTGACGCGGTGCGTGGTGGCTTTCAGATAGCCATTGGACGCCATCTCCAGCAACTCGCCGATATTGACGACAAAAGCACCGGCAATCGGTTCTGCCAGTACCCAGCCGTCAGCGGTTTCAACTTCAAGGCCGGCCTGTTGATCCTGCATCACCAGCGTCAGATAACCCGGGTCTTTATGCGCGCCAACGCCTTGTTTGCTGGCATTGGCAGCAGCCACAGGATAACGGACTATTTTCATATGCTGATAGGGGCCTTCCGTGCCATTCAGACCGGCAATGGTGTGGTCGAGCGCGTCGGCCGGTAACGCCAGCGCTTCTAACATGGCGTGCAACAACGTAACAGTGACATCGGTCAACTGCTGCTGAAAGGCTAATAAGGTCGGTTTGAGCGCCGGCAAGGCGGCGGGCCATTGATTCGGCCCGACTAAACGGCGCCACAGTGCATTGCTGGTGGGGAGGCCCACGACAGCATCTTCACGCATGATGTCAAACTGCTCACGCTGGTCCGGCTGACCGCGGGTCAGCTCGCCGTTTAAGCGGGTGTAACCACGAAAGTGCGGCGAGTTCAGCATTTGCACCTGGGTTTTGTCCGCCAGTGGCAAAGTAAAAAACTCACGGCCAAGTGCCAGCACCTGCTGCTGGGTCTGTGGGCTGATACCATGACCTGTCAGGTAAAAAAAGCCGACGTCGCGCGACGCGACACGCAGTTGGCGTAAAAACTCAGCCCGATTTTCACCGTGGTATTGTGCTAAATCCAGCATAGGTAAAGTGGCTGTGGCCATGATCAACTCCGCATCTTCAGTCTGCCGCAGTATCAGTACGGCGCTCATTGCGGCGCATTTAACCAGTCGACGAAGTGTTGAAAAAGCAGCAATTGCTGCTTACTCAGATGTTTTGGTTATAACCGGATGTCTGGGTGTTTAGCGGTTTAATTAAAATTCTGGTTATAAGTGGCAAAGAGGGGCAATACAGCGCTAAGTAGTCTGGTTTTACAATATAAATTGTTGAAATTAAATGATATTTTCAAGTTTGTTTGGCATGCTCGGCGGCCGGACTTTCAGACTTCTCTATACAACCAAGCCGACTTATTCAGAACAAAGTAGCATAAGCCACTCTGACGTCTTGTCGTGGAGTGCTAGCTGCGTGTCGGCCCATAACAGGTGCTCGCCCAATCCGTTCGGCTGGTGTGCAGCAATTTCAGCTGATAAAAAAGGCGGGGAGATCCCCGCCTTAATGGTTCTTTTAACCGGACTTACATTTTGTAAGACACAGTGGTGTAAAAGAACTGGCCGATATTGTCGTAGCTGGCTGACCCTGTGCCTGTGCCTGTGGTAACACCTGGCAGGTTACGGTCAAACAGGTTATCGATACCGACACTCCAGTTCACGCCGTTTTCAAACTGGTAACCCAGGCTGATGTCGGTGATGAAGTAGCTGCCGTAGCCCATGATGTCGACCGGATCCGGGTTGGTAACCAGATCTTGATCAGAATACAGGCTGACTGCGCTTAAGTGACGGGTTTTCCAGCTTGCAGTCCAGGCATCACGAGCATAAGAAACTGTGAAGTTTTCCTGCCATACCGCTTCACCTTCAGTGCCGGCGTTCTGTTCAAACACAGACGGATTGTCTTGGAACGAGAAGGTTTTCCGTGAATCCAGATAAGTGCCTAACAGTTTGGTTTTGATACGACCACCAGCGGCGTCAAAATCATAACCAATTTCAAAATCAACACCTTCCGCGGTTTGCGCGGCAACGTTCTGCGTGATCGAGGTGATCAGCTTCAGTTCGCGGCTACTGGCGTCGCGTTTGATCAGCGCACAGAACTGGTTGTTGATACCACCTGGGCTATCGACACACTTGTTCAGAATGTCTTGTGCAGCCACTGATGAAATGGCGTCGTCGATATCAATTGACCAGTAGTCGACGGTGAATGTCAGGTTCTCAATCAGCTCTGGCTGATAGACAGCACCGACTGTATAAGAGGTTGATTCCTCTGGTTGCAGATTTGGGTTGCCGCCAGATAAACCTTCAATCGTGGACGCTGTTGCTGTCGGGTCGAAGTTCACTGGAATACCCAGTGCCTTACAGTTTTGAACACGCAGCGCGCTTTGATTGTACTCTTTGCCACATGGATCGTAGACGCTGAAAAAAGTCTGATTTTGTGGGCCATACAACTCACCGATGTTTGGTGCACGCAGCGCCACTGAGTAAGTTGAACGTACACGGACTTCGTCAGTCACTGTCCAGTCCAGACCGGTTTTCCAGCTGGTGGCATTGCCGATAGAGCTGTAGTCCGCAACACGAACGGCGGCATCAAAGGTCAGATCCTGGATCAGGAAAACGTCAGCCACGAGCGGGGCGGTGATCTCAGCAAAAGCTTCTTTGACGTTGAATTTACCGTGTTCTTCCTGCAGCGCGTTTAAGAACGTTGCGCCTGTGGCCGCAAAAGCGTCTGGTACTGAATCACTTTGCTCATGACGGAATTCGGTACCGGCAGCAAAACCAACCATACCGGCTGGTAATTCAAACAAAGCGCTGTTGGCTACGCTGGCGTTAACAACTTCTTGCTGAATAGTGCTGGTCGAACGTGAGTTTGTGTTAAACCAGGCGCTGGCAGCCGGGTTTACTGCACCATTACCAAACACGCTGGTCGGTACACAGCCAGCAGCACGAGCTGCAGCATCACGACACACGATGTTGCCATTGCTGTCTTTGACTGCATCAATCGATTGCGCGAAGTTTTTCCGGATCAGGTTGTTGAAGTTTTCCTGTTCCAGTTTAGTTTCGCCATAGACCGCATAGGTCTCATAGCTCCAGTCATCGTTCAGGTTACCGTCCAGTGAAATCACGGCACGGTTGGTGATCCGGGTGTTATTTTCCATCCGGCGACCGGCGTCTTTGTTAAAACGGTGCAGATAGACAGCATCCAAATCGTTTTTAGCCATCAGTGCAGCTAAAGTCGGGTGAATGTAAGGGTTGTCTGCTTTCATTTCCAACGCAGTGTCATATTCGAAGAATGATGGCTGACCGGCGCTGTCACCTTTACTGACGACATGCTTCACTTCCGCGCTTAACATGTGGTCGTCGTTCAGTTCATAGTTCGTTTTTGCATTGAAGTTATAACGTTTAAATTCTGGCTGTAAGTCCTGATATTCTTTCAGGTCCAGCAGATCACAGTTGCTGCAGCGGCCCCATTCGCCATAGGTCGTGCCAACATTTTGCAGGCGGACAGAACCATCTTTGTTAAAGGTGTACCAATTCAGAGCATCGCCTTCTTCCAGATAGAAGTTGCCGTTCACTGAGCTGTCGTACCATCCGGTATTTGGCAAAGTGATCCGATCTGGAATGCCGTCATGAATGGTGGCGCCTGTCACCGGGTCTTTTTTGTCTTTGCTGGCGGAGTTGCGAACGTTCATATAAGGCGTGCGGGTTAACGAACGCTCTTTTGCGTTCAGTACGCGCTGGCCAGACACTTCAGCAGCAAATGCAGCGTTACCACGGCCACCGGCATAATCACTGCCGTAAGAGAAGTTAAATTTGTTGTTGTTGTATGGATTGTCATTGGCTTTGCCGGCCGTTGCGCTGACTTCCAGACCTTCGATGTTTTTCTTCAGCTTGAAGTTGACTACGCCAGTAACCGCATCGGCACCATAAACAGCAGAAGCGCCGCCGGTGATGATTTCAACGGATTCGATCCAGGCGGTCGGAATGGTATTGGTATCGACAGAAGCAGAGCCTGCGCTTGATGACACATGGCGTTTGCCGTCAACCAGCACCAGCGTGCGGTCTGCGCCCATGCCACGTAAATCCAGCAGGTTCAAACCAGCAGTACCGATATTGTTACCTGAGTTGGCCATTGAATAGGTTGAAGCCAGTGCTGGTAATTCGTTCAGTACTTCACCGATATTCATCGCGCCGGTTTCCATCAGTTCAGTACCGGAAATAGATGTCACCGGAGATGGGGCAATGGCGCCTTCGCGCATAATGCGTGAGCCGGTGACCTGAACGCGTTCAACCGGTTCAGCTGCGGTGGTTTGCTGCGCGATAGCTGCAGTGCTTAATAAAGCAGCAGAAGTGGCTGCGGCTGTCAGACTCAGTTTGATCGCCTGAGTTAATAATGGATGACGGAACATGTGTACCTCTGAATGCCTGCCGTGCCCGATCCTTTGCAGGATCAGTTGCCGGCGAGTTCTGTTTTGACAAAATTGCCCAAACTTGGGGCGGCGGATTCTATATAAAAAATGGTTAAAGACCAGACCGAATGCGGTCAATGCCATTTATTTACGCGTCAATTGCACAAAAAACACACGCGCGATGTGTTTTTTGGCAATTTAGCAATTATTGTATTAACAAATGATTTATTAAACCTCTCATTTGTAACATTTTGTCTCATCGCAAGAGGCGGCATGTTCGTCTGGTTGCGTCACCTCGGCTGGCGCCTGCTTGCTGCTGGTGACCTGATAGCCGTCCATTTCCAGTAATCCTTTGGCGATTGCATATAAAATCTGCAGAAACATCATTTTTCCTCCACTGAACAAATTCTGCACAATGATACGCATCGCAAGTGGCGCTGATTAGCGGGTCATTTCAGGACAGATTGTTTCCAACAAGAAACAATCAGGCTATTTTTCTTTTGATACACTAGCTGAAATGATCTGCTCTGGAGGTTTTGATGTCATTACTGCAACGCTTAAGTGATATGGCGATTTTCGCCCGGGTGGCCGAAACCGGCAGTTTTACCCAAGCAGCCGTGGCGCTGCAAATGTCCAAAGGCGCGGTCAGTAAAGCTATCAGCCGGCTGGAGCAGCATTTATCGGTGCGCTTGCTGCAGCGCACCACCCGGCAGATCCGCTTAACCGCGGAAGGCCAGGCGTTTTTTGCTTATTGCCAGCAAGTGGTGCGGCAGGCCGATCAGGCCGAGCACCATCTGGATGAAATGCGTGACGAACCGGCCGGCACCATCCGCATCAGTGTGGCAGTGACTTATGGCAGCAAAATCATCGCGCCTTTGTTGCCAGAGTTGCTGCAGCGTTATCCGAAATTAAGAGTGGAACTGGATTTAACCGACCGGCTGGTTGATTTGGTCGGCGAAGAAGTGGACGTCGCGATCCGCTTTGGCCGGTTGGTCAGTTCCAGTCTGATCGCAAGACCGCTGACTAAACTGCCGATCGTGTTGGTTGGTGCGCCGGCTTATCTGGCGCAAGCCGGTATTCCGCAGCATCCGCGCGACTTAGTCCAACATAGTTGCCTCAGTACCGACAACAGTCCGCAAGAACGTTACTGGCGCTTTACTGATCAAGGTCAGCCGCTGGAAGTGTTGACGCAAGGCCCGCTGCACGCCAACAGCAATCGTGCACTGAAACCGGCAGTGTTGGCCGGCGTGGGGCTGATGTATGTTACGCGGTATCAGGTGGCGAATGAAATTGACGCTGGCCGGTTGGTGCCCATTCTGACCGAATATATGCCAGAGCCGTTACCTGTGCATCTGGTCTATCCGCATCGGGTGCATATGAAAGCCGGTGTGAAAGTCGTGCTGCAGTATTTGCAATGCCGGCTCAGTCCGCAAACCCATTGCCAGACCACCACTCAAGCAGTGGCAGAACGCGTGGTCGACCTCGCCAGTTAAGCAGAAAAACCTTTTGTAAGCGCTTGCATAGCACCAAGCGCTCTGTCATATTTAAACTTCATGTAACCGCTTACATTTGCTGTGTTGCGTCCCGGTACCGGCAGTTCGACAGGCATAAGCGGGTTCCACGTGAAACGGTGTGATGTGTTGTCTGTATCCTTGATACCGACCTTGGCCAATTCAGTTTCCGGCTCCCCCGCAGTTTCCTCTGCCTGCCGCTTGTCATCCCGGCAAACAGAGGAAACTGTTTTTTCAACGCAGTCGCAATATCATCTCTGCGGCATCGCAATGACAATCAAAGCCACAACGCACACATTCATAGCCGTTTAGGCTGTCTTCACGCCACTTGTCTGGATGAATTTTAACCAGTTCGCCGCCATGTTTACTGAAATAGCGCACTGCAGCATTGCCCGGGCTTTGCACCCACAAATGGGCCACGCCGGCCAATGCACCCTGAGCGATAAAAGCCTGTATCGATAACTTCAACAATGCGCCACCAACGCCACTGCCTTGCAGGTCTGGCCGCACCGTATTGCATTTGAAATAACCCACTTGCTCTACCGGGATCCCCCAAAGCGTTGGGCTACACCATTGATCCGGCTGCCATTGACCCGGCGCAAAGGCCAGCCGGAAGCCAGCTAAGCCCTGATCATCCAACGCTACCACGCCGGCATTGTGGTGGTTTTTCAGGCCTTGCTGGTAATACGTATTGATAAGTTCCGTCGAAAGATAGCCATCGCCATGCACCTGGTTGCCTAAAGCAATGACCGCAGCAAAATGCGCCGGTGACAGCGGTTGATAGTCGATGGTGGTGGTGTGACGATGAGCCTCTGACATAACAGATCCGAATGGCTTGGAAATTGCGTTTTATCTTGCCATGATGCATCAGGAATTGCAGTAATCAGGGTTTTCTTATGTACGATCCGCTTCACGACCTGTCACCTGGCCAGGGTCAGCCTTATCCCGACAGCTACTGGGCTGCGCATTCCGGGCCGGCACCGGCCGACGATGGCGCGCTGACGCAGGATTGCAGCGTTGATGTCGCGATTATCGGCGCTGGGTATACCGGTTTATCTGCGGCTTATCATCTGGCGACGGAACATGGCGTCAAAGCGTTGGTATTAGAAGCGAATCAGACAGCCTGGGGCTGCAGCGGCCGTAACGCTGGTTTTGTGCTGAAATCCAGTGGTCGCAAACCCTATGCCCAGATGCAGAAGCAATGGGGTGAAGCGGTGATGCGCGGCGTTTACCAGGAGTTTAATGCCGGTTTGGACCGGGTGCGCCAGCTGATCAGCCTCGGCATTGATTGTGATCAACAGGAGCCAGGTTATCTGCGGATGGCGCATAAACCGTCGATGGTGCCGACATTACAGGCGCAGGCCCGCTTGCTGCAGCAGACTTTTGGCGCCGAAGTGGAGCTGTTAAGCCGCAGTGAAGTACATCAGCAGTATGTCGCGGACCAGCAAAGTTTTGGCGCGTTACGTTTTGCCGATGCCTTTGGCGTCAATCCGCTGAAATTGGCCTGGGGCTATCAGCAACTGGCCCGCAATGCCGGTGCGATGATCCATACTGCCAGTCCGGTGCAGCAATGGCAGACAGATGGACGCACGCAAGTACTGCATACACCACAAGCTGTAGTGCGGGCCCGCAAGGTTATCTTGGCTACTAATGGCTATACACCGAAACAACTGCATCCGGGCGTGCAATCGCGCACTTTGCCGGTGTTGTCGCAGATCATCGTGACTGAGCCACTCAGCGCAGCCCAGCTGGCGGCCTGCAATTTATTGACAAGTCAGGTGGTGATGGATACCCGGGCGCTGAAATACTATTACCGAAAATTACCCGACAACCGGATTTTGTTTGGCGGGCGTGGTGCTATTACCGGCCGGGATGCGGAAAACCCGTTTTATGCAGAGCGTCTGCTCGAGGTGTTAAAGCTGAGTTTCCCGGCATTACACAATCTGCGTTATGACTACCAGTGGTCCGGTTGGATTTGCATGTCATTAGATGATATTCCCCATATTTATCAGGCTGATGCGCATGCGGATGTCGTATACAGCATGGGATATTGTGGCAGTGGTTTGTCATTTTCAGTGCAGGCGGGGAAACGGCTGGCGGATAAAGTGATGGGACTAACGCAACCGGATTTACCGCTATTTCAGTCAGCATTACCAAAATTTCCATTGGCACCGCTGCGTCGGGTTGGTCAGTGGGGTTATTTTCATTACGGTAAGCTAAAAGACCAATGGTGGTAATTATTCAATTGACGTAAATATGGTAAATATATTGTTGCAATGTATTTAGGCTAGCGCTATGGTGAGATCTCTTCATGGATTAGGAGATGTCACAATGGAATTGTTGGCCATGGACTGGTCAGGCTTTGTCCTTACATTTTTCTTCATCTACGGCTTGTATGCGCCTTGTCTGCTGACACTGCTTGATCAGCGGCACGGGCTGCGGCAGCGTTTATTGGCATTATTACCCTGTTTGTTATTGTCATGGCTTGGTTATTGGCTGAGTCAGCGCCAGATGAAATATGGTGATTTATTGTGAGCCGGTGTGAAAATGACTAATTTTTAGTTATTTTTTGTCGCAAGGCGCTGCCCCTGAAAGATAAACTTATTTAATTTCATTTGGTTAGCACTTGGTACTATCCTTGCCAGACAGAACAATCTGAACTGTAAAAAGGAAGTCCTTATGCCCGGTCCCTTGCCCCTGTTGTTCCGCCAGACCTGGTTGTACAGCCGATTCGAACTTCATCGTTTATTTATGACCCCCAGGGGTTGGTTTGCGCTGGCCGCTTTTACCACGATCTGGTATTTCCTGCTGCGTTATCCAATCTATCAGGCCAGCGTGCAGCTGCAGGAACCTGAGATCCAACAAGTGCTCAGTGGCATGTTGGGTATGGTGGGTATGTACAATCTGCTGAACTGGTCGTTGCCGGAATTATCGGTGTACTGGGCCATGACAGTATTTTTTATGCCGCTAGCCGTGATGTTCTCTGCTGCCGATCAGACCTGTACCGACCGTTCGCGTGGCACTTTGCGTTTTCTGACTTTACGCTCCAGCCGGGACAGTATCTTTTTTGGCCGCTTTATCGGTCAGCTGCTGGTGCAGGCGCTGTTGATTGGCCTGAGCCTGCTGGCAACTTTAGCGCTGGCGGTATGGCGTGTCGGTGAACTGCCAGCGACCGCACTGAATGCGACTTTGCTGATTTGGCTGAATTTGTTGATTGTGCTGATGCCTTTTACCGCGCTGATGGCGTTGTGTTCCGCTTTAGTCCGTTCCAGCCGGCTGGCGATTAGCCTGGCGATTGTCAGTATCGGTGCGGTCGCTGGTGTATTGGGTTATCTGGTCTGGCACTTCCCTGACCTTCGTGCGGTGCTGGAGTATCTGCCTGGCGCCCAATTGCCCATGTTATTAGGCGCACAGGGTTGGGATACATTGAAACACAGCGGGTTACCTTTGCTGCAGACGCTGGTGTTATTAATTGCCGGTCGTTTCGTGATGCAGGAGAAAGCATTATGAGTTATCTGATTGAAGCACGGAATTTAAGTAAATCTTTTGGTCAGAAAGCAGTATTGCAGGACCTGACATTCAGTCTGCCGGCCGGTGAACCTATTGCGCTGATCGGCCCGAATGGGGCCGGTAAAACCACCTTATTCAGCTTGCTCTGTGGTTATCTGCCGGCGAGTAGCGGCGAGTTAAAAGTATTGGGTCATAAACCCGGTAGCAGTGCCTTGTTTGGTCGGGTCAGTGCCTTGCCGCAGGATGCGATGCTGGACCCGAATTTTTCTTTACTGACCCAGCTGAGCTTTTTTGGTCAGCTGCAAGGCATGAGCAAATCAACGGCGGTGGCAGAAAGCCGGCGCGTGCTGAGTCTGGTTGACCTCGCAGCGAACGCAGAGCAAAAAGCCACTGCGCTCAGCCACGGTATGCGCAAGCGAGTCGCGATAGCACAAGCGCTGATGGGCAGTCCTGAACTGGTGATGCTGGACGAACCGACTGCCGGCCTGGATCCGGTCAATGCGCTGCAGGTACGTCAGCTGATCGCCAAGCTGTCGAATGAAGCCAGTTTTATCATCAGTTCGCACAATATTTTTGAATTGGAACGGCTGTGCGGCACAGTGTTGTATCTGGAACACGGCAAGTTGGTGCAGCAGAGTCAGGTGCATAGCGCAGCGACCCAAGGTTATCTGACGCTGACCCTGGAAGCCGGTGCGCAAAGCGATGTCTTACCAATACTCAGGCAGTTACCTGGTGTGATCAGTGTCAGCGACAGTCAGAAACATGAGTATGTGTTGCAGTTTGATGCCGAACTGGCGCCCGACTTTGATTTAACTCTGTTGATGGCGCTGCGCCAGCATGGTTGGCGTTACCGCATGCTGACCAAAGGCCAGACGCTGGAACAACAGTTGTTTGCTGTAACGGCGAAACAGGCCTGAAGTAGCCGTAGCAACGATCTGGTCAGGTTTGCAGATACTTCAGTTTGTCTGGGACGCCGTTCCAGGCGTCAGCATCGGCCGGCGCTGGCTCAACTTCAGTGATGTTGGGCCAGATCTCACTGAGTTCGGCATTCAGTTGCAGAAAGTCCTCTTGGCCCGGCGGTAAGGCATCTTGCTGATAAATCGCCTGCGCCGGACACTCGGGTTCGCATAAAGCGCAATCGATACAAGCAGTTGGACTAATAACCAAAAAGTTTGGTCCGGCAAAAAACGCGTCAGCCGGGCATACGGCCACACAGTCGGTGTATTTGCATTTGATGCAATTGTCAGTCACTACAAAGGCCATGACAGCGTTTCCTGAAGTTAATGCCGGTTGGATCCGGCGAATTGTAATGCAGCGCATTGAAATTACAAGGGCCGCAGGACCGGCAGAAAACCGGACAAATTTGCCGGTTTGACGTAAAATAGCGGTTTTATTTCTGCTTTGTGAGCGAAAGCGCGCCGCGTTTTCGCCATGACACCAACAGGAAAGTCCAATGATCCGCATTAACGAACTGAAACTGCCGCTGAATCACAGCGAAGCCGATTTACCTGCTGCCATTTGCGCCCGGCTTAAACTGCAGCCTGAACAACTCTTACAATTCACCGTATTTAAACGTGGCGTCGATGCACGGAAAAAATCCGATATTCAGCTTACTTACACTTTAGACATCGACACCGATCACAATGCGCGTGTATTGGCAGCATTCAGCAAAGATGAGCAGATCCGCCCGGCTCCGGATACAAGTTATAAGTTCGTCGCCAAAGCCCCGGAATCACTGACTGAGCGTCCGATCGTTATAGGCCTCGGGCCTTGTGGCCTGTT
>JACCDS011096182.1_pt1 | contig 11368 bp, 4 predicted proteins | sample 7446441 | NCBI WGS metagenome assembly JACCDS01 (sample SAMN15323445, study PRJNA562643) | freshwater metagenome | isolation source: river surface water | place: USA:Blue River Watershed | collected 2017-08-17 | reverse complement strand
GGTTTCACGAGGGGCCCACTTTTTTTCGCCCCAGCGAACCTGACAGGAGAAGTGATAGTCGCTGTATTCAGCGAGGGTGGTGAGCCCGCCGTAGATTTCACCGGTGATCTTCAGGACGGGCTGGCCGTCTTGCTCGATGACCGAGAAGACTTTTTTGGGGTCGTTAAGGCCGAGGGGTTTTCCTTCGGTGGGTTTGTCGGCTTGTGCGGTGCCGGGGGGGAGGCCGGTGACACTGGTGTGGGGGACGCCCATCCAGAGTTCCCAGTGGGAGAGCTTGGCGTCGAGGAGGGAAGTCCACGGAGCGGGCTCTGCGGCGGAGAGAGCTGGAATGAGCGCGGTGAATAATGACGCGAGGAGGAGGCGGGGGCAGGTAGGCATGAGAGGGTTGCGGTTGAGGCAGCGCGCATGCTGCTGCGCCAAACTAGCTCGAGCGAGTGAGATTACTTTTCTTCGCGAGGCGAGTAATCAAACCAATCAAAACGAGCGGTGTTGTCTGAGGGGTTTCCTTCGCCGCTGGCGTACATGCCGACGTAAGGGCCAATGAAACCACCGGCTTGAGTGGTGCCGCAGAGGCGGGCGTCCTGGTCGGGGCCAATGGGCTTCAGGGTGTCGAGGCTGGTGCCAACGAGGAACGTGTAGGTGAGGAGTTTGGCGTCGACGGCGATGATGGCCGAGTCGGCGGGCCAAGGGAGGCTGGCGACTTTGGTTTCGATGCCATTTTCCATTTTTAGCAGGGAAACAGTTCGCTCAGAGCCGGTTTGCCCCAAGACCAAGCGGTAATGATAACGCTCGTTTTGCATGACGACGATACCGGCCGCTTCATTGTTGTTGGCGGGAGCGAAGGTGAGGTGGGTCGCGGCGCGGAAGTTGAAGTGCTGGATGCGGCGCGCGATGAGCGACGGGTTGGTGAGTTGCGTGACGGATTGTGGGCGGAGTTTCAGGACAAGGGCTCCAGGAGTGCTGGTGAGGCTCCACCAGTTTTCGGTGGGGGTGCGGAGGAAATTCCACTGGAAGCCAAGGGAGGCGGCGTTAAATTCATCGCGGGAGGGGATGCTGGGGACGGGAGTCCAGGGGAGGTTGGGGCGCCGATCGGTTTCGAGGACGCGGCCGATGCCGGGATTGTAGACGAGGGTCTGGCCTTCCCATGCGACGGGGGTGAGGAAGGTTTCGCGGCCGAGGAGGTTATTCCGATGGCGGGTGCGGACGCCGAGCATGACGGACCACCATTCGCCATTTTGGGTCTCGACGACATCGGCGTGACCAGTGGTAGAGATCGGTGCATCGAGGCCGAGGTGGCGATGGGTCAGGACAGGATTAGCGTGATCGGGGATGTAGGGGCCGGTGATTTTATCGGCGTGGTGGATGGTGACGGCGTGGTGGTGGCCGGTGCCGCCTTCGGCGACGAGGAGGACGTATTTGCCGTTGCGCTTGAAGAGGTGCGGGCCCTCGGTCCAGCGGGCGTTGGCGGCGTGGCCGCTGGTGAGGTGGTAGCGTTCGCCGACGAGCTGGCCCTTGGTGGTATCCAGTTGTTGGAGGTAGATGCGGTTTTCGTTGGGCCATTTGGCGCCGCCTTCAATCCAGCCGGCGGCGGTGAACCAGCACGTGCCGTCGTCATCCCAGAAGAGCGAGGGATCGATGCCGGGGGCGTTTTTTAACCAGACCGGTTCCGACCATGGGCCGGCGGGGTTTTTGGCGGTGACGTAGAAATTTCCGCCAGAGCTCTGGGCGGTGGTGACCATGTAGAAGAGGCCGTCGTGGTGGCGGATGGTGGGGGCCCAGATGCCTTGGGAGGCTTTCATGCCCTCCTTCATCATGAGCTGGGAGGGGCGGTCGAGGACGTGGCCGATTTGCTCCCAGTTGATGAGATCCTTGGAGCGTTGAACCGGGACGCCGGGGAACCACTCGAAGGAGGAATTTACGAGGTAATAGGTGTCATCGACGCGGCAGATCGAAGGGTCAGGATAGAAGCCGGGCAGAATCGGGTTTTGGAAAGTTTTCGGTTCACTCGCAGGGAGAGAACCGAAGGTTGCCACAAGCAGGAGCGAGGCAGCGATGGACTGCCGGAGGTTTGTGGCGAGGTGTATGCGGGTGCAGTTTTTGATCATTTTTAGTCTGTAGGGGCTCCGAAAGGGTAAGGGGATTGGCACTAAAATAGTGCGATCTGAAATATTGGTTTTGCCCAGTGGGGTAGCGAGCCGGGCCATAGGTTATTCGTAACATCAAACCTCGGCAGCGCAATTCCGGGTTCTTCGTTGTTTTCAGTGGGCGTGAATTGAGTCGGACGAGCGAGCCGCTCGTCCCTACCTGCTCAAACTGCATAAGTAGGGAGAGCGCTTGAGCTTTGAAGGGTTATTCGTAACCCAGCAGGCATGGAGAAAAGACATTCGGTCTCGATGAAGGACATCGCCCGTGAGGCGGGTGTTTCGTCGATGACGGTAAGCCGGGTGTTGCGCAATGACCCGAAACATCAAGGCGCTGTGCGGGAAAAAGTTTTGGCGGTGGCGTTGGCCTTGGGGTACAAAAAAAATCCGTTTGTGGCGGAGTTAATGTCGCGAGTGCGAAGAAGGGCGGGCGGTGAGGGGTATCGGCCGAAGCTGGCGTTGCTCCATTCGCTGGGTGCGGAGAGGGCGGCGCATCCGAACTTGCTGGCGTTTCGGCGGGCGTTGGTGGCGCGGGCCGGGGAGCTGGGATGTGGTCTGGAGCTGTTTCCTTTTCAGGGGGCTAAGGCGAGTCCTGGGCGACAGCTCGATGTTCTAAAGGCGCGGGGTATTCGCGGAATTATATTTGAGCATGTGAATGCGGGAGGGCTTTGGGGGAGCGCCAGTTTTGAAATCGATCTGAGTGAGTTTGCTTCGGTGGCGATCAGTCATTCGATCACGAAGCCGCTTTTGCATCGAGTCGTGCCCTCGGATTATGGGAATGCGAGGCTGGCGTTTACGGAGTTAACCAAGCGAGGCTTTGAGCGGATCGGGTTGGTGGAGGATGCACAAACCTGCGTGGTCAACATGGGGCTGCGGAGTGCGGCGGTGCGTGAAGCACAGGTGGGGCTGCCCAAGAAGAGGCAGTTGCCGAATTTGATCACACGTTTTGGGCCGACTTTGAGCGATGAGTTGGCGGAGTGGATGGATCGTTTTAAGCCCGAGGTTGTGCTTTTGACGGGAGGGCAGATTACGGAGTGGATGCGGTCGTATGAAAAGCGGAGTGGGCGGAGTGTGCAGCTGATCTATTTGGACTGGCATACCGGTTTGAGCGGGATGACCGGAGTGGATCCGCAGTGGGGTGAGATTGGCCGGGTGGCGGTTGATCAGCTGATCGACCAGTTAAGCCGCAATGAGTATGGCGTGCCGGCGTTTCCCCGGGTGACGGAGATTCAGGGGACGTGGGTTGAGGGCGAAGAGGAGCTGGGGCGGAAATAAAAAAGGGCACCCGGATCGGGTGCCCTTGAGGGAAGCGTGCGACTGGGATTAGAAGTCGAGCGTAACGGTGAGCGAGTAGGAGCGGGGCTCCTGGACCTGGGCCGAGTAGGCTAGGTCGGTTTGGTCAGTCCAGCCGTAGTAGCTGAACTGAGGCTCGCTGAGGTTGAGGCGATTGCGATCGGAGGCCAGGGTGTTGAGAACGTAGATGTCGTCGTTACCGAGGGCGTTGATCACGTTGACTTGGACGGTGAGTTTCCGACCTTTGTCGAACTTGTGGGTGTAGCGGATGAAGGGGTCGAAGTAGAATTCAGCGTCGTTAAAGATCGGGCGGCTGATGTCGCTCGCGTAGATCGCGGTGGGGAAGGTACTGCCATTGAGCTCGGTGATTTCTTTTTCGTAGTAGGCGATGACAGCTTCTTGACGATAGCGGGCGGAGAGGCCGAAGCGCCAGGCGCTGCTGAGGTTGTAGGAGACGGTGGCATTGGCACGTTTGCCGCGAAGTTTCGGGGCGACGAGTCCGTTGAGCGCCTGGGTGTTGGCGGCGGTAGGCAGAACGGTGGAGACCCATTCAGCTAGGATGGTCTTGGCGTTGTTGTTGGCGAAGACGATGTTTTGCCAGCCGGTGACTGGGGTGTCTCCAAGGCTACCATAGATGGGAATGCCGGTATGATTGGGCACCGGAGTTGTTCCTCCGACGACATTTGTGTAGCCGATCACAGGGAGACGGGCACCGCCGATTTCGTCGTAATGTTGAAGTGCGGAGACGCGTGCTAGGACCACAGGATCCGTGGCGTAGGCGACAAAGTTAGGGCCGACTTGGTCGCGAATGGTGTCAATGGTCGCGTAGGTGGCACGCAGGTCGAATTTGCCGATGCGGCCAGTGAGTTCGATTTCCGTGCCCTTGGAGTTGGTGTTATTGAAGACGCGATAATACTCGCGGGTGTTATCGACCGGGTTATAACCTTCCTGGGAGGGCGACTTCAGGTAGTAGTCGTCGAAAGCCGGCAGGCCATTGGTGATGTGTTCGGCACGCTTGAGGTTGATGTACCGGGATTCAAAATTCGCTGTGGTGTCGCGAATGGGTTGGTTACCGGCGTCGGTGGAGGTGGCGTCGGTTTTGAATTTGTTGATGCGAAGGGTCAGGCCTTTGGCGTTGAAGGTAAGGCCGTAGTCTTTGCCTTTACCGGTCGCTACGGGATAGAAGAGCCCGGTCATGTCATGGGTCGTCGAGGCGGAGCCGGCGTTGTTGGTCGACTCGTTATAGTGGCCTGAAACCCATGAGAAGGGGTGAACGACAATAGATTTGGTATCGTTCTTGAAGGTCGGAGGTTTTTCAAAGCGCTGCCAACGGAACTCATCAATGGTGGGATAGAGGCCGGTGCGGGTATTTTGAGGTTCGTCGAAGTTGGACTTGGTTTTTAGGGTGTCCCAGCGTTTGGCGTAGGTGAGGACGAGTTTGTTTTTCAGAAAATAGCCCTGCCAGGAAAAGGCGCGGGAGAAGTCCTGGGTCTGGCGACCGGAGGGGCGGAACTCGGGCACATAAGCGGCGGTGTAGGTGCCGCCAAAATGGTCATCAAATACCCAGGGGGCGTACCGGTCGAGGCCGCCGAAGCTGCCGTAACGCTGGGCGGGGTCGTTGGGGTCGATGTACTGGCGTGTGGTGAAGAGGCGGTTATTTTGCTGCATGTAGTTTCGGGCAGCGGCGCCGGGTGCGAGCGGGCCATTGTCTTTGGCAGCAGGGTTTGTGATGATGCCGGGGGCGATGCCAATGCCATTGGCGTCGACGCCGTTGTCGATGACGCGGCGGCGTTGCTCTTGATTGCGCGTGATAACTTCGCTCCAGGAGGTGTTGCCGAAGAGGCGTTGGTTATTGATCCACTTGGCAAGGCCATCGCTGAGGTAGCGGCGAGAGTCGAATTCGTAGGCCAAGCTTGCGCGGAATTCTTTATAGCTCCGGCGGCTAGTGATGAGCTGGGGAACGCCTTCGATGTAGAGTTTGCCGCGGGTTGGGTTGTCTGATTGGCGGGCGGCGGCGTTAGCGGCTATGCGTTGTGCTTGCTCGAGCTGACGTTTGGTAAGGTCAGCTGCTTTTTCTGCTGCCGAAGCACTGGCTAACAGGCTAGTGGGCAATAGAAAAGGGCTACCGGGAACGTAGCCCGGGTTGTAGCGGAAGGCATTGGGGTCAACGCGGAGGGCGGCTTCGACGTTGCGGAAGAGGTTTACGTCTTTCACTTCGTTTTGCTCGAAGAAGCCGGCGACTTCGAGGAAGAGTTTGTTGGTGATCTTGAGGTTGTTCACCGACATGAGGGTTTTGTATTTGCCCTCAGAGGGATGGGTGTCGCCGTAGGGGGTGAGCTCACTAAAGGGGTAGAATTGCTCATCTCGCAGGGTAAGGTTGTTAAAATCGTTTGTGGCGGCCCGTAGCTGGATGGGATTAACTGCGGGTAGGGGTGGAGTGGAGGTGGTGTTATAGGGTGCAGCATAGCCATCTTTTAGGAGCTGACCAAACGCGCGCACATCTGCAGTGTAGCGATAAATGTAGGTGCCGGGCTGGCTGATGCCGGAGCCGAAGGTGTAGGAGGGGCCGCGGTCCTCGTTGACACCCCAGCCATTGAGGTAGCCGTTGGAGGGGATGAGGTTTCCATTGGCATCCCGGTAGCCAAGCGTGACTTGGTTGGCGGGGCCTGTATCGGGTGAGTTATAGGGAGTCTGGTTGCCGATTGCGGGATTAAACCAAGCGCTGACTTGGTCTTTAGGCAAAAGGTAAGCCGGGCGGCTGGCGAGGCGATCAACGGTTTCCGCGAACACTTCCATGGTGAGAGCGCGGAAGGGCTGGAACTTGATGGAGCCGTAGAGGCGCTGGTCGTCTTCGTAGGAGGGCTCGAGGGAGAACTTTTTCGCGCTGTTCATCGCATCGACGCGGATGGCCAGCTTGTTTTTCAGGATGACTTGGTTGTAGTCGAAGCTGCCACGGAGGGTGCCGAAGGAATCGGCGCTGGCGACGATCTGTCCTTTGTTGCGGGTGAGATTGGCGCTGTTTCCTCGTGAATCGGAAATACCGCCGGCGTTGCCGAGGCCGAAGAGAATGGCATTGGGGCCGCTGGCGATGGTGAACCCGCCGTCGAAGGTGTTGTAGGAGTTGGTCGGGACGCTGGTGGGGAAGAAATTTCGGGTGGTCGTGGAGCTGCCGATACCGCGGGAGCGATTGGCTGCGCCTTGTCCGAGGCCTGAGCCGCCGAAGAAGCTGGTGGAGAGGCCGGTGAGTTCGGAGCCGGTTTCGACGTTCGTGCTGTAATTGTAGGCGTCGTCGAGGCCGAAGGCGTTTAAGTCTTGGAGAAGTTCAGGTGTCATGACCTGGACCTGGCTGGCGATGTCGCGGAAGTCGGTCTTGATGCGGCCGCCGCCGAGGGAGCTGGTGGCGAGATAGCCGATGTTGTCGTCGGTGCTGACGACAAAGGGCGAGAGCACGATCACCTCGTCATCTTCTACGGCTGAGGCGGGAGTGGCGGTTGCAACAGGTGGTTTAACGACGGGCTTATCAGCAGGGGCGGGCTGCTGGTTGTCGGTGCTTTGAGCGTGGAGCAGGCTCGATAATGCCAAAGCTGGCATGATCAAGCGCAGGTAGGGCTTGGGTATCGTTTGCATAGGGTTAGGGTGTTAGTAGCGACAACGGAAGTAGGGCTAAGTTGTCGCTCTTGGGATAGGTATCTTATCCAAGGGCACGATGTCGATACTTTGGTTGTTGTCCATTGGTTTACAGTGGCATCTGGCTTCGGCCAGGCGGTGCTGACGAAACCAGGCGAAGAGCGGTGGTGATTGGAAGACTGCGGCTGCCGACGAACTTATGCCAATCGGCCATATAAAAATGGTCTTTCGCGCGGGAGCGCCGGTGGGGCGAATCCTCCGGATGATTCAGTGGGCGTGAGTCGAACCGGACGAGCGAGCCGCTCGTCCCTACCCACGGAAACAAGCGAGGGCGCGAAGGGACGATTCGCCGACTCGTCCGCTTGGACTCTCGCCCGGGATTTAACTCCAGCTATCCACTGAAAACAGCGAGGTGCCTATATTCCTGACGTATCCCATACATAACGGAGTAGTGCCAGCAGCAGTATTTGAAAAGGGATGACGCAGAGAGCGCCTTCGGCGAGTGAGGTTAATAAACGAAAGAGCAGGCTTCCATAAGCCTGCTCTGTTTTAGTTTGCGACTCTGCACACTGATTTACTCAGGTCGACATGGGGCTTAGAAATCGAGGGTAACGGTCATCGAGTAGGAGCGCGGTTCTTGGATGGTGTAGGAGTTGGGCAGCAAGGTCTGATCCGTCCAGCCATAGTAGCTGTAGCGGGGATCAGAGACTGGGACCCGGTTGAGATCCGAAGCGGATGCGTTGACGGGGATGAAGTCATCATTTCCGAGAAGATTGCTGATATTGAATTGAACGGTGAGTTTATTGCCGGTTTTCAGCTTACGGGTATATTTGATGAACGGGTCGTAGTAATATTCGCGCTCGTTGAACACCGGGCGGGATAGGTCGCCGGCGGGGGAGAGCAATTGTGAGCCGTCGGTATTGAGTACTGGAGCGCCACTTGGATCTACAACGGGGATGAGTTGGTTGTAATAAGCGATCACGGCCCTATCGCGCATGCGTACACTGGTCCCGAAGCGCAACCCTTTGCCGTAGTTATAGCCGAGGGTCAAGTTGGCGCGCCAGGGGCGGATCTTGGGGTTGTCGATGCCTTCGAATTGCGCGGCGGTCAGGCTGGTCGGAAGATACGTGCGGAGCCAACGCTCCCGAATGGTCTGGGCGTTACCGTTGGCATAACGGATCTTGTCCCAGCCCTTGAGGGGGGTGTCGCCGATGTTACCGAAGGTCAGCGCGGTGCCGCTATCGGCGATCACCGGCCGGTAATTTCCGGAAGTGTCGAGCGAGTAATACTCCAGCTGCTCCATGCGGGCGATAACGACTGGATCGGTGATGTAGTCCAGGAAGCCACGGCCGACATTGCTCTTAACAGACGTTTGTTTGGAGACGGTGAGGCGCAAATCGATTTTACCCACTGTGCCGGTGAGCTGAAATTCGGTTCCTCTGGCCACGTTATCGGCAAAAATTCGATAGTAGGCGCGGGTGTTGTCAGCTGGATTGAAGCCGTCCTGCGTATCTGTTTTCAGATAATAATCGTCAAAGGGAGCCAGGCCGAGGGCATTCACGCGATTGCGTTGGAGATTGATATAGCGGGCCTCCATGTCTTGCGGGCCACCGCGGGCGGCGCCGAGGTCGTTACCGGCGTCGGTGGAGGTTGCGAAATTTGAGAAGCGGTTGATGCGCAGGCTCAGGTTTTTGTAGAACAGGGTGAAGCCGTAGTCTTTGCCCTTGCCGGAGGACACGGGGTAAAGTCGGCCGGTGATATCGTGGTTGGTCGGGGCGGCCGCTTCGTTGTTGGTCGATTCATTATAGTGGGTGGATAGCCAATTGAACACATGGAGCACCGCCGATTTAGTGTCGTTCTTGAAGGTGGGCAGGCGCTCAAACCTCTGCCACGGTACGATGCTGTAATCGGGGAAAAGACCGGTGCGGTTGTCGGCGGTGGTGACAAGAACGTCTTTGGCGCTCACAGTGTCCCAGCGTTTGGCGTAGGTCAGGACGAGTCGCTTTTTTAGAAAATAGCCCTGCCAGGAAAATGCGCGGGAAAAATCTTGGGTGCGATTTCCGCTGGCGGCGAACTCGGGGACGAAATCAACGGTGTAGGGCGATCCCAGCGTGTCATTAAAAACCCAGGGAGCCCATGGATCGAGGCCGCCGAGCGTGGCGTAGCGATTGCTGGGGTCATCGGGATTAAAATAGCTGCGGAGGTTAAAGAAGCGATTATCCGTGACCAAATATCGGGGTGTGCCGGTAAAGGTCGGACCGGGGTCTTTGGAATTGGTCGCGGTGATGACGCTGGGAGCGATGCCTCTGCCGGTGACGGGATCGATTCCTGTGTCGAGGATACGGCGGCGGTATTCTTGCCGTTTAAATTGGGTGTCGGAAAAAGAAACGTTGGTGAAAAAGCGTTGGTTGTTAATTAACTGAGCCCAGCTGGCGTTGATATTTTTGGTCGGCTGGAAATCGTAGGCGAGGCTGGTGCGGAATTCACGGATCTTGCGTTTAACTTCTATTTTCTGGGCGTTGCCGCCGATATAGAGACTGCCGAGGGCGGGGTTATCCACGCGGTTGGCGGCGTTGTCTGCGCGGGCGGTGGTGCCAGCAGTGCCTGTAGCTGTGGGGTTTTGCGGGATGTAGCCTTCTTTGTAGAGATAGGCGGTGGGATCGATCTTCAGGGCGGCGTTGGTGTTGAGCAGGTTGAAGGCGCGATCCTCATAGGTCTCCCAGTTAGCCGCGACTTCCATGAAGAGACGATCAGCCAGTTTGACGGTGTTGATGGATTTTAGGGCTTTGGCCTTGGCTTCAGCGGGGTGCGTCAAACCGTAGGGAGAGTAGGACATGAAGGGGAAGTTCTGCTCATTGTGGAAATTCATGGCCGTGGGTAAGCCGGCCTGAAAAAACACGGGGTTCCCTGCGAGTGATGTGCTGCCATAGCCTTCGTCGAGGGTGTCGCCGATGAGACGGGGTTCTGCAGTAAAGCGGTAGAAATAAACGCCGGGGGTGAGTCCGCCGCCAGTGGTGTAGGTGGGGGCGCGGGAATTCTCGGTGTTGACGTCCCAGTTGTTGAGGTAGGCGTTGGAGGCGGGGTTGGTCGCGAGCGTGGCAACAGCCAGCGGGCTCAAGTCGGGTGAGTTAAAGGGGGTGCGGTTACCGATGTTGGGGTTGGTCCAGGCGGTGACGCCATCGCGGGGGAGAAAAAGGACGGGGCGATCGGTTTTACGGTCCATGGTCTCGGCTTTGATTTCCATGGTGATGCGCTTGGTAGGCTCGAATTTAAGGGCACCATAAAGCCGTTTGTCTTTCTCGTAGGAGGGCTTGGTGAAGAATTTTTTGTCGCTGTTCAGGGCGTCGATGCGCAGGCCCAGTTTATTTTTGATGATCGGTTGATTGTAATCGATGCTTCCGCGCATGGAGCCGAATGAATCGGCGTTAAATTTGAGCTGGCCTTTGGTTTTGCGGAGATCGGCGCTGTTTAGTCTGGAATCGCTGAGGCCGCCCGCTGAACCAAGACCGAAGAGAATGGCGTTGGGGCCGCTGGCGATAGTGAGACCGCCATCCCCCGTGTTGTAGAACGAAGTGGGAATATTGGTGGTAAAGAAGTTTTGGGAAACGGTGGCTCCACCGATACCGCGTGTGCGGTTGTTGCCGACGACGCCCGTGCCGCCGCCACCGAAAAATTGAGTTTCTGTGCCGGCGACTTCCGCCGCATTTTCTGTGTTGGTGCTGTAGAGGTAGGCCTCATCGAGGTCGAAGGCGTTGATGTCGGCGAGGAATTCGGGGGTCATGACATTCACCTGACTGGCGATGTCGCGGAAGTCCGTTTTTAGGCGACCGCCGCCCAGAGAACTGGTGGCGACGTAGCCGACGTTGTCGTCTGAGCTGACGACGAAGGGCGAGAGCACGATGACTTCCTCATCCTTGGTGCTGGGAGCAGGTGTTGGGGTGCTGGCGACGGGTGGTGTGACGACGGGTTTATCAGCAGGGGCGGGTTGCTGGTTGTCGGTGCTTTGGGCGTGGAGAAGGCTCGATAGTGCCAATGCGGGCATGATCAAGCGCAGGTAGGGCTTGGGTGTCTTTTGCATAGGGTTAGGGTGTTGGTAACTACAACGGAGCTGGGGTGAAGCTGGTGCTCTTGAGTAGAGGTATCTCGTCCAAGGGCGGTGTCGATGCCGAGCCTGTCGTGAATTGGTTGACAGTGGTATGTGGCTAAAGCCGGGCGGCTCTCACGAAGCCAGACAAAGATCGGCGGTGGTTCTGATCAGTTTTTCGAAGCTTGGGCGAGGGCTTGGTGAATGGCTTTTAACAGCGTGT
>JACCDS012438893.1_pt1 | contig 11369 bp, 14 predicted proteins | sample 7446441 | NCBI WGS metagenome assembly JACCDS01 (sample SAMN15323445, study PRJNA562643) | freshwater metagenome | isolation source: river surface water | place: USA:Blue River Watershed | collected 2017-08-17 | reverse complement strand
TGGCAGTTCGCCAAGAAACTCCGTTCTTTAGGGCGGAGTAATTCATTTACGAACATCAATCACAATTTATATTTTTAGAAAATTATATTACTCAAACTCAAAAAGGACGTGTTTTATTTAACCTTTTACAAAACAAAGAAATAGAAATAATAAAATTTTCTGCTAATTTAAATGCTTATTTATTATTTAAAGAATTATTTGAAAAACAAAAAAATTATTGGTTAACTTATGATAATCTTCTTAATTTTTAAATTATATATGGAGCGTATATGTTATTAATTAATCCTTCTGAAAAGAATATTCACAATTTCTTTCAATTAGAATACAATTCTTTCGAAGAATTACAAAAAGATTTCATTTCTGCGGCTTCCATTTTTAAAATTAAAAGACGAGATATTCGCTTACTTAAATTTTTCAACACTCAACAAAAAGGAATTGAAAAAAAATTTGAAAAAATCTTTTTTCATCACCTACTATCTTTTAAACAAATTGATAAAATAAGTATAGAAAATAAAAAATTTATTGAATCATTTTATTTAAAATATTTTTCTTATAATAACTTTAGAAAAATTATACATAAAGATTTCAGAATTATTCCATTAGCTATTTTTTTATCTATTCTTATTGATTCTGAAATTATTTTTTATGATTTTTTAAATTTTATTGATTTTAAAAAGAGAGAAACACTTCATTTTATGATTGTTCAGATCATTGATTATTCGTTAGAAAAATATAATTTTTATGATAAAAAATTAATCGTTGATTTTTTAGATTTACTTAAATTAAATCTTGCTCCTAAAGTATTTAATGACTTTATTAATGAACAAATTATTGTTAATACTTTTTTACTTCCATATAACGCATATTTATTAAAAGAAGAATTAATTAACTTTTGATTTTAAACTTTATTTAAAAATATTTTAATTCTTCTTTTAAGTGATATTGCTCCATAATTTCTTTAACCATCTGAGAATCTTTATAATCTTCAACTATCAAATCTATTAATTCTTTTTTTTGTTTTAATCCTATATCACTTTTTAGTAATATATGAAAATATTTTTCATTTAAAATAACTCCTAAGTTGTCTTTTTTAGAATGATCTAAAATAATATTTATATTTTTTTCATTTAAATCTATTAATCTTTGATTTATTTTTAAAATATTAATATTTAACTCTGTCACTTTTAATATCTTTTTTAAATATTCTACTTCATTCTTTGTTTCTTTTATTAATGATAATAAACCAACTATAATTCCATATTCTTCCGTTACATGATTCAATACTATTTCTTTTTTATATAATCTTGTAAAATTATTAAAAGGATATAATTTTTGAAATATTTTTTTAATTAAAATATAACATTCATCTTGTATATAATTTTTATCTAAATTTAATTTACTATTTAAATTCATTAAATCTTTTAATTTTATTAATTTATTTACTTTATTTTCTAATATTTTTTCAAGATACAATTTAAATAATTTTTTATTATGTGTTTTTTCTGATTCGCATGGTATATCATCTATATCTAAACTTGAAAACATTTTTATTAATGTTTTTTCTTCTACATTATCTATATCTAAATTTAAATTCAGGATGTAGTATACATTTTTAAATTCACTCATATTATTCATTAAATTAAACAAACTTAAAGATATCTTTCTTTTCTCATTGATTATATTTATTATTTCTTTTTTTTGATCTCTATTTAAATCTTCTTGTTTAAATACTCCTAAATCTCTATTATTTATACACATATCTAATAAAATAATCTTGGTTATTTTATTATTTAACAATATAATCATTAAACTTCTTATATCCATATCACTTATATCTTCTTCGTTGAAACTTTCTAGAATAAAAGTTTCGTTATATATGTTTTCTTTACATATGAATATTGAAATATATACTTTGTAGTTTATATTTTTTGTTATTAATATATTTGCATAATAATCTACTAATTTATTATTTATAAATTCTAATGATTTATTTTTTATATCGCATATAATTCTATCTTCTTGATTCATTTTATTTACCTTATTTTTTCTCATTATATCAATTAAAATTATAAATTTCAATTGATTTGTTTTGTCATAAATGATAAAATATCTATTATTTCAACTAAAAAGGTTTAATTATGTCATTTGAATGTCCAGAATGTGAATCACACGTTGTTAATAACATTTGCTCTGTCTGTGAATATCAAACTTTTATTATTCCTATTGATGTAATGCAACGTAAAAATGATCCAGATTATTTAGCTCTTGTTGAATATCTTGTTAAAAAAACAAATATTAACGAAGAAGTTATACACAATCTTATTGCTTTTGATCATCTCTTTATTATTTCAGATATTAAAATTAGAACAGATCACTCTATTAACCAAATGTCAATTTCAGTACCAGAACATATTAATAATACTAAATATAAAGAACATCCTTTCTTAATTTTTGCTAACTTTTCTTTATACAACACAAAATTTTCTTTTAAACATTTTATTCTCGAACAAACTTCTAATTTTGAACAAGGTGAAATTATTCCTATTTTTAACAATAATTTCTCACAAAAAAAACAATTTCTTGAATTAAGGAATCAACCGTTTAAAAAAACAAAAATTGGTATTAGTTTACAATATATATTGAAAGATACCATTCCATACAGTACTTCTTTATTAAATCAAGAAGAGGAAGAAGAACTAAAATCAGATATTGAAGAACAAATATCAGAATATGATATCGTTTCTTGGAGTGAACACGATGAAGAAAATAATAGTTTTTTTGAAAAAACTGTTGAAGTAGATTGGACTCAAGAACAAAATATTATTCTTCAAAATATTCAATCATCTATTGACAAATTTCAAGATGAAGTTGATTCTATCATTGAAGAACTTAAAGAAAGGAATAAATTCATTTTTGAAAGAGCTTTATTAGAACAACAAATGAAAACATTTTAATTTTTCATTAATTTTATTTATATTATATTTATTCATTTATAAGGTTTTTTATGAAAGATATTTATTGTCAATTTTGTAATACAATTCTTCTAAATAAACAATGTAATTATTGTCATTGCTCTATATTTTTTATGAAAAAACTTGTACTTAAACCTCAAAATAAAAAGAAATTATCATACCATTCTTTAAATTCTGAATCCATTGAACACTTAAAAGAAGAACACTATCATGAACCATTATTTGATTTAATTAATTCAAAATATGATATTCCTGAATATATTCTTCTTAATTTTATTAAGTTAAAAAATATTCAATACATAAGCGATATTAAAATTTTTGATGATAGCTTTAGAATTATTTATTTTGTAAAAAAAGATTTTTCATTTATTGAAAACTTTAAAAATACTAATTTTTACCTGTATGCTTCATATACACTAAAAGATCCAGACTATAAACCAGAATATTTTGCTCAAAAGAACCGATTAGTTAAAGAAAAAAATAATTTAACTTATTTTTTAAATATTAACTATAATTCTATTTCTTTATTTATTGAAATTAAAGAGAAATCATTAATTCCTTATGACGAATCAATTCTTAATATATATGAAAGATGTCATCTTAACGAAGCTATAAAAAATAATCCTCTTTACAATCATTTTGAATTGATTCAGTATAAATCTTCTTACTATGCTGAATATATTATTAAAACAAATGAAAATAATTGTTTTATTTCTCTTGATGATTTTCATAATAATATTTTAGATTGCATTGAAAAACATAATCATACTATTAAAAAAATACAAAATAGTTATTTAAACTTATTTGAAAGAGCTTTATTAGAACAACAATTAGAAACATTTTAATTTTTTAACTCATTGACTTTTTTCTTAGAAAAACTTATAATATTAGATATTAAATATTAGGAGATTATTATGTCATTTTCATTAAAATTAGATACATTATTTGTTGAAGCTCAAAACGCAATCGAAACAGCAGTATCGCAACATGGTACTTCTCACGAATTTTCTGATCAAGCGGTTAATATCTCTTCTCTTGGTATTCAAACCATTGAAGGCGATTATATTCTTTATGCTTCTCAATGCTTCCTTTTCGATAAAAACAATGATCGTTTTGGTCATGATGATATTACTATTGACTCTTTATGCAAAATCGCTGACTACTTAAACTCGCTTTAAGATTAAATAAAGTGCATTTTTCAACTCAAAATAGAGAAGAGTTTATTCTTGAAATACATAAAATATTTCAAATAGATATCTCTATTATAGATTGTGCGCTTAAATTAAAATATTTAGAATATTTCTTTGAAAATAAAAATTTTAATTTTTATCATTCATATGATCAATCTTACAATATTCCTTTTAATACTCAAATAAAAACCAATTATAAACATTCTATTTATTATGCTTTTATTTCATTTTTTGTTTATAAAAATTTATCATTCATTTGTATTGAAGATCTCAATAATATTATTTATAATAAAAATATAATATACACTGATCTTTATAAAAATAATTCAGTTCCAAGTTTTTTATATATTTCTAATCACTTTTTTTTAAAAAATTGTGTGAATCATAATTTAAATCTATTATCTCCTGATGAAAAAATAAAATTACAAACATTTGTCGAAGAATTTTTTTACAATAATAATTTCTTTGACGATCTATTTAATAATAAAAAATACTTTACTATCGAATATCAAATTAATTTTAATCCAAACGATTCTATTGAAGATAAATTCAATACATTAGAATATTATATTACTGACGCAAATAATAAATATAAAAATATTTTAAAAGAATTAAAACAAAGTACTGATGTTTTCTTTGAAAGAGCTTTATTAGAAAAAGAAATCAATTTATTTTAATTATTCTTGATTATTTTTTCATTTTAAAGTATAATAAGATATACTTTCTATTCTGGAATATATTATGGCTGTTTTTAAAAACGAATACACTGATCTATTTATTGAGAAATTTCACTCTACAACAAATATTGATAATCGCATCATTAAAAATTTAATTACGCTTCAATTATTTCATAAAATTCTTAAAAATCAAAATTTTGATTATTTAAATAATAATGTTCTAACTGATCAACTTCCAGAATTTGTTGATAATTATCCACAAAGAATTGAGTTTATTTTTGCTTCTTATCCAATTGTTAATCCAAATTTTGAAATTATTCCTTTTGACGAATCAAGTAATCAAAATAGATATATATTAATTGATAATAAATCAAAAATTAGGAGTTGTTTATTTTTATATTTTGATGATTTAGAGCAATCAATTACACTTGAACATTTTATTCATCTTAATATTTATGATTATTTTAATTATTCTCTTAATTTAAATATTCAAGAAATAGATCAATTGACATTTTTTATAAGAAATAAAATTTATGAATCCTCTGATTCATATATAGGTACTTCTCAAATTAAATCTGAAACAGAAGAAATTATGGTTATACATACCGAATCCTTGTATAAAACTTCCCATTCTCTAGATTTTTTGTTTCAAAAAAATTACAATATAACATTAGAAATAAACAAAAGACTACAAACATATACAGAATACTTATTACAAATTAAAAATCAATATTCTAACGATATTGACAAAATTTTAGAACGTGCTTTATTAGAACAAAAAATGGAAACTTTTTAATGAATAAATTTGAAACCAGTGATTATCAATCATTCTTAGAAGAATTACATAAATACACATGTATTGATCAATATATTTTAGATCACTTAATTAAAACTAATCTAATCAATAATATCTTTGAAAATCAAAATACTGTTTTTATTGAAGACAACTATTTTTCTTTTTATTATTATTCCTTGAGAAAAAACTATTATACTTCAGTAGAATTTAATTTTTTTGAATATTTTTTAAATAAACCAGAATATATTATCTTTAATCAAAAAGAAAAATCTCACTCTTACATTTCGTATGCTTATAATAAAAAAAATCAACATATTATCGGATTGTATGAAAATTCCGCAGACTTAAAAATTTATTGTCATTTATTTTTCCAATTAGACATTAATTATTCAGAAGAATATACTTCTGATATTCTTAATTTTAAAGAAATTCATTCTATTACTCCATATTTTTTCGATTCTTTAGCTGATGATCGTAATCATGTATACGCAATTTCTTTTGATGCTTGCGAGGTTCCATTCATTTTAGGAATGACATTTAATAATATATCCTCTCTTATTTCCAGATTTACTATTTATAAAGATAAATTTAATAGTTTAATTACACCAATTAAAATTAAAAAAATGCAGATTTTAGATAAATACTACGAACCAGCAATTCTTAGACTTAAATTAAATGACTTTTAATAATTTATATTTTAAAAAAATATTCATTGGACATTTTGATTAATTTTTGATACAATTGACAAATTATTCAGCAATATAGGATACTAAAATGACTCAACACACAATCAAACATATTCATGCAGAAGTTGGAAATTTTAACGGTTTTTTATACTTTACTGTCAATAACAAATTAATGGTTTTAAAAGTCGGAACCCCTATGTTTAATGACTATAAAGAATGGCGCATTTCAGATATTACTATTGCTGCAAAAGATTATGTTCCAGAAGAAAATACCGTTGAATTAAAACCTTTTAATATTGCTGATATTGCAATTACTGAAGAAGAATTAAATTATCTCAATAAATTTTTCCTTAATACAAAATTAGAAGAACATGAATTAGAAAAATATGATCTTGATATTAATCAATATATTCTTGATAATCCAAAATTTGAAGTTCCATTCCTATGTAATGAACCATTTTGTGCTATTAAGTACACCGATGGACTAAAACATGTTATCCATGACTATCAACCCATTGATAATGATAATCCCTTTAAAACATTCCATAGTGTTGGTTATAAAGAGGTTTTAGCTAATGAATGGAGTCAAAAAGAAAACCTGATGGTTAAAGATGGTATTTATAACCTTTTAATTCCTATTATGGAAGGTTATGTAAAAAGCTATTTGAGTCAACGTGACTAACTTTACATTAATTTAAGAGATATTTTTTGCTTAATATCTCTTATCAATTGCAAAACTTTTAAAGGTTTCTTATGTTATTACTACACACAATCGATAAACAAATATTTGCTAAAAAAATATATGAAGTAACTCATATTGATCCTTCAATTATTGATATGCTCATTAATTTAAATATTATTCAGCTTATTTTTAAAGACCCTAAATCGGTTGTTATATCACATTTTTGTAAATCTGTCACGGAATATGCAATATACAAAAATGCAACTCTTACTGAAAACTATCAACATTCTTTACCTTATATTTTTGCTGGATATTTAAAAGATAGACCTACTTATAAATCATTTCACTTACAAGAAGATGAATATACCGATCTATTACAAACTAATTGTGAATCTAAAGATCATTTTATTCTATTTGTTTCAAGTGATGATATTGATATTTTAGAACTCTCTATTAAAATTGATTACCAAAAATTTTGTAAACATAAAATTAATCTTTTAACAGAAGAAGAACAGTTTACTCTTTTTAAATACATCACTAATCTAATCATTAATACTGGTGATTTTGACGGAATTACTCACATAAAAAATACTATGGTTTGTATTTATGGAAAAAACATTATTGAAATTGATTACAATGAAAATACAAAGTTTTCAAATTTACAACGTACTTATCAATTATTCGATGATTTTATTTATCAGAAAATTAAAAATTATAACAAAATTGTTAAACAATATAAAAATGATTCTAATATTCAAAAAATATTTGAAAGAGCAATTTTAAAAAACAATATAGACAAATTTTAATTTGAGGAATATATATGTTTAAAACTCAAGACTACAATGTTTTCTTAAATCAAATAAAAGAATTATCTCCTCTTAGTATAGAAGATATTGATTCCTTTTTTAAAATTGGTGTTTTACATTTATTTTTTAATTTTCCTGACTGTTATCAACAATACTTTTATGATAAAAAATCTCAATCTTTTATTATTCCTGAAAAGATTACTTTAATTCATGAATTTAATATTTTAAATTACTTTATTAAATTTTGCTTGTCTAATCAACTTGAAATTTCCATTCTACCATATTCTTTACTTGCTCAAAGTAAATTAGGTTATTCTTTATTTTTTTCAACTGGATCATCTTATGATAACGAATATGGAGACATTCTTTTTCTTATTAATTTTAATAAAACTCATTTCACAAAATATGATATTCTTCTTTTAAACAAAGAAGAATTAATTCAATACGAAAAATATTTATACTCAAATTTACACAATAGTTTTTTTCAAGGTACTACTGTTATTACATCCATTTTTATTCAATTTAGAATTGGATTTAAGTTAGACTATAATGATCAACAATATAATAAAATCAATAATAATATAAAACTAATGCTTAAAGAATATAAAAAATTAAGAAAAGAAATAACACCTACTACAGAACATTTTTTCGAACGTGGACTTTTAGAACAAAAAATTAAAGACTTTTAATTCTATTATTGTATTTTTTTACCTTTTTTGATATAATATTCTATCAATTATGAAATTTGGAATAAACGAAAATGACTACAGATTGCTTAACATGTCACGAAAACACTATTGAAAATAACATCTGTTTAAAATGTAAATCTTCTTCTTTTACATTTCCTATCGATGTTAAAGAGCGCCAACAATCGAGTGAATATAAAAAATTTATTTCAAAAATTTCCAAACAATTAGATATTAGTGAACAAACACTACACAATCTCACAAATTTTAAATTTCTCACTATTATTCCTAATACTCAAGTCGAAGAATTTTACAATCAACTTACTATTTCTATTCCTGAACAAATTTTTTCAGACACCTATAAAAAATCGATTCCTTTTATTTTTTCTCATTTAGATCAATTTAGCAAAAATTATTTAGCTCAAGAAGTTTATATGAATAATTATGATAAAATATTTCTATTTAAAAACAAAAATAATAACGAACTTATTGAATGCGCTTTTAATACATATGATATAAAATATGATATTATTCTTTATATTCCATATTACGAATCAAAAACTATTATTGCAGATTTAAATATTTTATCTGAAGACGAATTAGCTGATCTTGAAGATAACTTGGCTACACAATCTGATTCTGATACTTCCATTATTAAATTAACTAATATTAATGGTTCTCTTTATTTTACTTTCATTGCTGAAATAAATAATAATTTTTCATACGACATTCATGACGCTTGTATGAATATTTATGATCTCATTAACACATTTAATTACCAAGTTGATGTAGTTATCGAACAATATAAGGAAACAAATAGTAAAATATTTGAAAGAGCATTATTAGAACAGCAAATTCAAGCTTTTTAATAGAATATGTTGCTATAATTTTAAAAATAGTGTATTATAATATAATAATTTTTAAATGAGAACATTATATGTTGCAAACAATTTTTAATAGCAAACAAAAAAAAACTTCTGGATTAAAATTATTTAATCCACACCATTATTTTTATTGGTCTACAAATCCTGCGAAAACTAGCGAACATAACCAATTTAAAATTGTTAAAGTACATACACCTTCACGACCTTTATTTACAATTTTTGGCTTTAAATTTGGTCTTGTTCCTGAAAAAAATGAAATCGTTTTACAAAAATGTTCTCAAATTCGCTTACACTATGATTATTACATCACAACACCATATCCAGAATCAGATGATACTTGGTCTTGGGTTACATTAGCTTCTTGGTCTAAAGACGACAACTTTAATGAATCTTTATTGTCTTCTTTAGCATATCATACAGACAAAGAACAAATGACATATTGGTTTAATAAATTGAAAATTTAAATATGAATTTATTATTTGAAACAAAAGATTATCAAGAATTTTTAACTGAATTAAGCTCTTTTATTTCAGTCGATTCTCGTATTCTTGATAATCTCATTAAACTTAAATTAATTAATATAATCTTTAACAATCCAAAATATATTCAGGTTTCAAACAATCTTTTTTCATTTACAAATCTTCTTTCTTTGAAACAAAATTATAAAAATATTCCTGCATATATTTTTGCAACTTATCCATTACATAATACAGATTACAACATATTACATTTTAATCCAGAGAATAATATATTTCATGAACACCTATTAATAAACTATAAATCCGAAAAAACAACTATATTATATTTTAAAGAACACAGTAATTCAGTAGATATATATACAAAATTGAATTTTCGACGTTTTACAGATATAAATATTGATTTATTATCCAAAAACGACAATGAATTATTTCAGAATTATATTATTAGTGAACTTAGAAATGAAATACCTTACTATCTCATATACATTATTTATTTAAAACATCAAAAATCATTTTTTTTAAAAGAAACAAGTATAGAACTAAAATATCTTGATATTACAAAATTTGATTTATGTATCCAAGAAAGTAAAGATACACATCAGCAACTAATTACAGATATTAAAAATTTTAAAAAACAAGAAATTGATAAACTTTTATCAAATCTGATCATGAGTATCGCTAAAACACCGTCCTTCAGGGCGGTGATAAAGCGATATTTTGTTTTCATCTCATTTTAGACATTTTTTTCAAAAAAAACAACTTAAATCCATTGTTTTACTTGACTTTTCTTTGAAATCTTCTATCATTTATCTATAGTTTAGAGGATTTCTATGGCTTTTGGTTCAGACGAAAAAACAAAGATTAAAACAAAACGCATTACCTCGCATTCGTCAACCAATGCTGCTAAAACAGATATCCTTAAACAACACTTTCGCCATGTTTTACATATTAAAAATAAACAATCCCTTTATATTTTTAAACACAAAGAATCTTTTTTAACTCAACATGAAAAACAAGCATTATTAAATGACTATGATAAAGTCACATCCGATCAACTCTATTCGTGGGAACTTCAAAAACTTTATCATATGACGATGGACTTTTACCAAAACTGGTTAGACAGTATTATTGATAATAATAAATTCTTTATTCAAAAAGGAATAGACGTTAAATTTTACCAACGAGATATTAAAAATAAAGAAGGTCAAATTACGAATAAAAAAGGAAGTGTTAAATTTTTTGAAATACTCAAAGAACGAACAAAACTATCAAGTTTAATGAATTACCTTATTTATGTTGAAGAACACCTATTAGATACGTTTATTAAATTACCTACCGTTAAAAAAGATAAAGAAGGTAAGATTAAACCTATATCCAAAGAAAAGATGATTGAAATAAATGATTTTAATAATTATTTAAATAGTGTTCGTGCTAAACCGTATTGGAATAAAATAAAAGAATTATTAAAAAATAAAAAGCAACGCTTATTAAGTAAAATCAATCGACCTATC
>JACCDS010858489.1_pt1 | contig 11370 bp, 6 predicted proteins | sample 7446441 | NCBI WGS metagenome assembly JACCDS01 (sample SAMN15323445, study PRJNA562643) | freshwater metagenome | isolation source: river surface water | place: USA:Blue River Watershed | collected 2017-08-17 | reverse complement strand
GGCGTGGTTAGCCTCGGTGGCCTGGGTTTTGCCAGCCATCGGGCCAGTGCCAACGCGGCAAACAGCAGTGCCGCAAGCAGTACCTCTGGCAGTATGTCTGGCAGTATGTCTGGCAGTACAGCGAGCAACTCATCAGCCAGTGCATCCAGTGCAGCCAATCCATCCGGTACGGCAGCCACTGGCAAAATCACCCCGGCCCTGACCGTCACCACGGCCCGGGCCGAACAGCGCAACTGGCCCGGCAGCATCAGCGCACCGGGCAATATCACACCGTGGCAAGAGAGCATCATCGGTGCCCAGGTTGCAGGCCTGCGGCTGGCCGAATTGCTGGTTCAAGTGGGCGATGTGGTTAAGCGTGGCCAAGTGCTGGCGCGCTACGATGCCAACTTGCTGCAAACCGAACTGGCCCAATTGAGCGCCACCGCCGAACAGGCGGAAGCCAACAAGGCGCGCGCCCTGCGTTTAAAAGGCACCGGCAGCATTTCCGAACAAGAGATTTTGAACAGCGTCACCTTCGCTGCCACCACCGCAGCGCAACTGGCGGCCAAGCGGCTGCAAATTGGCTATGCCACGGTGCGTGCGCCGGATGATGGCATCATCAGCGCGCGCAGTGCCGCGCTGGGCAGTGTGGCGCAAAACGGTCAGGAGCTGTTTCGCCTGATCCGGCAGCAAAAGCTTGAATGGCGTGGTGAATTGACTGCGCCGCAACTGGCACAAGTCCATATCGGTCAAATGGTACGGCTGCAATTGCCTGATGGTAAAACCGCCCAGGCCAAAGTGCGCCAAATTGCCCCGTCGTTTGATTTTCAGACCCGGCTGGCCCTGGTATTTGCCGACCTGCTCCCCGGTTCCAGCGCCCGCTCTGGCATGTATGCCCAAGGTGAGCTGGCGCTGGCCGAGCGGCCATCACTGGTCTTGCCCGCCGCTGCGATTGTGTTGCGTGATGGGCGGCCCCAGGTATTTCTGCTGGAAGCGGGCAACCGGGTCAGGGTGACACGGGTGCAAACCGGTCGGCGTTTGGGTGCTGAAGTCGAACTGTTGCAAGGCATTGTGGCCGGGCAAAGCGTGGTGGTGCAAGGGGCTGGATTGTTAAATGATGGCGACACTGTGCTGGTGGCCGGAGGCAAGCCATGAATTTTGCCACCTGGTCGATGCGCAACCCGATTCCGGTAGTGTTGCTGTTTTTCTTGCTGGTGTTGGCTGGCTGGCGTGGCTTTAGCCAGTTGCCGATCCAAAACCTGCCCGACCTGGATTTGCCGACCGTCGCCGTTACCCTGTCCCAGCCCGGTGCCACCCCGGCCCAACTGGAATCGGAAGTGGCGCGCAAGGTGGAAAATTCACTGGCCAGCCTGACCGGCTTAAAACACATCCGCACCACGATTACCGATGGCACGGTGACGATTCTGGTCGAATTCGTGCTGGAAAAAAAATTATCCGATGCCCTGATCGAAACCAAGGATGCGGTGGACAAGGTCAGGAGCGATTTGCCGATGGATTTATTGCAGCCCTCGGTCAGTGGCGTGTTGACCGGTGGCATTGCGCTCATGACCTATGCCGTGGCATCGGACAAACTCGATGAGGAAGCGCTGTCCTGGCATATTGACGATGTGCTGGCGCGCGTCATGCAAGGTGTGCCCGGGGTCGGAAAATTTGAGCGCATTGGCGGCGTGCAGCGCGAAGTGCGGGTCGAGGTCGATCCGGTCAAACTGGCCGCGCACCGGGTGAGCGCAACCGATGTGTCACGCGCGCTACGGCAGGTACAGCAGGATTTTTCCGGTGGCCGCACCCAGTTGGGGCAAATGGAACAGGCAGTGCGCACGGTGGGCAATGTGCAAAGCGCCGAACAACTGGCCGCGCTGCCGCTGGCCCTGCCCGATGGGCGACAGATACGGCTCGATCAGGTGGCCAGCGTGCATGATGGCCGGGCCGATCCGAGTCAGGCCGCGCTGCTCAATGGCAAGCCGGTGGTTGGTTTTAAAATCTTTCGCAGCAAGGGCTTTGATGAAACCCGGATCTTTGCCGAAGTCAAGGCACGGGCCAAACAATTGCAAGAGCAAGACCCAAGCCTGTCGCTAACCCTGATCAGCAGCACCGTGCCGCATACGATAGACCAATACAAGGGTTCAATGTCGATGCTGTACGAAGGCGCGATTCTGGCGGTGCTGGTAGTCTGGCTGTTTCTGCGTGACTGGCGCGCCACGCTGGTAGCGGCCTCGGCCCTGCCGCTGTCAATTTTGCCGGCCTTTGCCGCGATGGCGCTGTTTGGCTTTTCCCTGAATACCTTGACCTTGCTGTCACTGGCGGTGGTGGTTGGGATTTTGGTCGATGATGCGATTGTGGAAGTGGAAAACATCGAGCGCCACGCCCGCATGGGCAAACCGATGGAGCAAGCGGCGGGCGATGCGGTAACCGAAATCGCACTGGCGGTAATGGCCACCACCATGGCGCTGGTGGTGGTGTTTGCCCCGACCGCGTTAATGGATGGCATTCCCGGCCTGTTTTTCCGCCAGTTTGGCTGGACTGCGGTGGTGGCGGTATTGGCCTCGCTGCTGGTGGCACGGCTGCTTACGCCCTTGTTGGCAGTGCATTTGCTCAAACCCCACGCCAACCCCGGTGACATACCCGATGGCAACATCATGTTGACCTATATGCGCTGGGTGCGTGGCTGCATGAAGTATAAAAAAACCACGCTGTTGACCGCCACGCTGTTTTTGCTCGGTTCGCTGGCACTGGTGCCGTACATTCCGAGCGCCCTGCTGCCGCCTTCCGACGAAGGCACCACGCTGGTCAACCTCGAATTGCCAACCGGCAGCCGCTTGCAAGATACGGTGGCGGTAGCCGAAGCGGTGCGGCAACAACTAATGAGCGGGCCGGGCCGGATCGCCTCGATTGCCAGCGTCTTTGTCAGCGTGGGCGCAGGGCAAAGCCAGGGGCGGCAAGGTACGGCTGCCGGGGAAGTGCGCAAGGGCAGTTTGACCATAAAACTGGTGCCGCACGGCCAGCGCCCGAAACAGGTTGTGGTAGAACGGGAAATTCGGCAACAACTGCTGGCCGTACCCGGTGCGCGTTTTTCAATCGGCAATGCCGCCGGGGGGCCGGGCCAATCGATGGCGCTGATTTTGACCAGCAACGACACCCAATTACTGCTGGCCAGCGCCAAGGCGTTTGAACTGCAACTGCGCAACGTGGCCGGTATTTCCAGCATCCGCTCCAGCGCCAGTCTGGAACGACCAGAACTGGTGATCCGGCCCGATTATACGCGCGCCGCCGAACGCGGCATCCAGACTGCCGCCATCGGCAGCCTGATCCGGATTGCCACCAGTGGCGACTTTGATTCGCAACTGGCCCGCTTAAATCTGGACAAGCGCCAGGTGTTTATCCGGGTCAGCTTGCCGGAAGCGATTCGGGCTGATTTGGCCGCGCTCGGCAACCTGCGGCTTGCCGGGCGTGACGGTTTGGTGCCACTGGCCTCGATTGCCAGTTTGGATGTGGAAAGCGGCCCGGCCCAAATCGACCGCTACGACCGGCAGCGCTACGTGACGATTCAGGCCGATCTGGCCAGTATTCCACTGGGCGAAGCCTTAAAAGCAGCACGCGCCCTGCCCGCTGTGCAAAACCTGCCTGCAGCCGTAAAACTGGGGGAATCCGGCTCGGCTGAAATTTTGGCCGAACTGCAATCGGGCTTTGCGATTGCGATTGTGACGGCGATTATTGCCGTGTATTGCGTACTGGTGTTGCTGTTCAAGGATTTTGTCCAGCCGATTACGATTTTGTCGGCCCTGCCGCTGTCTTTGGGCGGGGCGTTTGTGGCGCTGCTGGCGGCGAACAGTGAATTTGATCTGGCTTCGCTAATTGGGATCGTGATGCTGATGGGGATTGTCAGCAAAAACTCGATTTTGCTGGTCGAATATGCGATGGTTGGGATGCAGCAGCGCGGTATGCCGATGGCGGAGGCGATGCTGGACGCCTGCCACAAGCGTGCGCGCCCGATTGTCATGACCACGGTGGCCATGATTGCCGGCATGCTGCCGCTCTCGCTCGGGCTGGGGGCCGATGGCAGCTTCCGCCAGCCGATGGGGGTGGCGGTGATTGGCGGGCTGATTTCTTCGACTGCCTTAAGTTTGCTGGTGGTGCCGGTGGTGTTTGCGGTTGTGCATCAGCTTGAATATGGGGTGCGCGGCTGGTTTGGCCGCAAGTTGGGTGCCGGTGCGCGGGTTGGTGCAAGCGGGGTGCCGGGCCAGCCGCCACATTGAGGTGGCTTAAAACGGACAGTCATCATCCCGAAAAAAACCTTGGCGGCCCATTACGCCCTTGCCAAACATCCGTTCAAATTCGCGCCGGTGGCGCGCTTCTTCCCGTTCGCGCTCGCGTTCTGCGGCAGCCAGCTCGGTTAGCCATTGCTTCAGGTGTGGCGTATCCTGCAATTGCAGCAAATCCTGCTTCAACCCGGCCAGCGCCCCCTCCAGTTGCGCCACTTCCCGCATCAGGTGCGGCAATTGCGTGGCCGCTGGCGGCACATCCCGCCCTGAATCGGGTTGCAGACCGGGGAAGCGGATCTGAAAAACACTGTAAATTTGCGCCAACTCCATTTTCAGCTCGTCAACCTGCTCACTCAAAATCCGATTAAAGTGTTTTAGGCGCTCGCCGCCCAGCGAATTGATCATCGAGGCATCGATTTGCTCGACCTCCAGTTGTAACTCCAACAGGCGCAGCAAATCCTTGTTGTCGTAGGCCACATTAACCCGGCTCATCAGCGCGGTTTTGCGCTCGCGCTCGCTTGCATCGCTCTCGCGGTCTGGATGCAATGCGCTGGCCAGCTTGCGATACACTTCGCGCAGGGTTTGGCCAAGCTGCTGTTCGGCCAGTGCCTGCTCGGCCTGCTGTTTCAGTTCGCGTTTTGAGGCTTTGGCCGCTTGCGCCGGGTTCGGTGCCCCATCTGCCGCAGCGCTGGCCTGTTCACTTTCCATATGCGCCCTGACCTGTTCATCGAGCATTCTCAGCATCGCTTCCGGGTCGCGGTAATCGATCGGTTGGTCGATATCGACGCCCATCACATCGCGCATCATGGCCTGAAAATCGGCCTGCATGGCTTGCTCATGGGCTTCAAAATTTTGGCCATGGTAGCGCTCAAACAGCGCTTTCAGTTCGTCGTTTGGTTCATATTCGAGCAATTCTTCGATCATTTGCTCGATCAGCATGCGTAAACTCTGGCGTTGCGCCTTGCTTAGTTTTGTTTTGTCATGCGCGGCATCGAACAGGCGCAGCATGGCCAGCCGTTGCTGGTTAAATTCGGCCATCAACGGCAGAAAACGTTCTTGATACTGCTGTTGATAGAGCGGCAGCAAATCTTCCCACTGTTTAACATGCTGGCGCAGGTTGGCGATTTTCTTGGTCAGTTGGTTAAACAGCTTTTGGCCCTTGCTCAGGGTGTGGCCTTGGCTGTTTTTGGCGATTTTGAGGGCGGCAGCAGCGCTGGCCTGGGGGGGGGTGATGGGTGGCATGGTGATGAGTGCGAAAACGGGAGTGTGTCATTATAAACCATGCGTCGGCGTGTGCAATTAATTGCACTTGGCATGGATTTTGATGCGGCTTGTGGCGTATAAGGTGCTGGTGGTCGGCATGGCTGCTCCTTGTTGGTAGTCGGGGTGCCGGTTCATTATTCAACGACAAGCGCGTCAAATTCGTCCAACTCTTCCGGGGTTAATCCGCCGGGGGGCGACCAATGTACCAAATTATACTTTCGGGCACGGTACTGATCCATGAATAGCCCGTGAAATGGGTGCCCACGCAATTGCTCGGGTTTGACTAACCAGCCAAAGTGCTTTTGCAAAGCCGCAGCTTCGGTGCAGGGCAATTGGCTGTTGTGCAGATGATGGCGCACCCCGTCGATATCGCTACTGGTTTGCACCAACAATGCTGAATCGCTGGCCTTGGCATAGCTGGCAACTACCGCAGCAATCAGCCAAGGGTCACCCGGCAATGAGCCGGGGCGCTCCTCGGTCGCTGCAATCGGGTTATTGCGGTTGTCGCCAAAATGATCAGCAATGAAGGGGAAAATTTGCCCAACACCATTCTTTGTATAAAGCTGGGCGTCAAAACAAAATTTATTGTGAAAAATGTAGTGCCAACCCTGGATATAAAATAGCAACGACTGCAAGACCGGAACATTAGCCTGTCGCTGTTGTTGGTGGCATTCGGCGAGCACCATGCCAGCGGTTTTCAAGACGGATTCCATATGGTGATTTCGGCGTAAGCGTGCAGATGTATGCATTATAGTTACTTGGTGGAAGCTGGCAATGGTCGGTACGGTATCGCTTTTTGATTTTTATCTTGCACCAAGAAAAAAGCGGTGCTGCAACTGCTCTCTCGGATTCGATATTGCAAGCAATATGTCGGCAAGATTCCCCAAGTTTTCAGTGTATAAAAGTCGGAAACAGTTTACTGCTTGCGACAGGACAAAGAAACTGCAACATGATGCACCGCGTCGCGGCAGTTGCGGCTGATTGCTTGCTCGTTTTGGCCTTTGCTGCTAGCATCGTGCCTCATGGTTTTACTGAGCTGTCCTCAGTTTTTCAATGCAAGTAAAATCATGGTCACGGTTGAATTTGACCATATTTTGACTATCCCCGTGGCGTGTGCATTCGCTTGGCTTGATGCTGGCGAAATCGCATGCCCAGCAATCCGCAAAGGAAACGATGCTATCTGATCAAGACATCACGCTGCGCTTCGTGCGCGAGAGCGATTTGGACGCGCTGATCGCGCATAGCAACAACCTCGCCGTGCGTGGCCAGTATTTACCGGCCATGCTGCACCACCCGGACAAAATGCGCCAGCAGTTCAAGGAAAATGGGCTATCGAGCGAAGACTTTGAACGGCTGCTGATTGTGGATGAAAACGACCAACTGCTGGGTACGCTCTGGCATTTCAAATCGGTGCCGTACTTCAATGCACGGGAAATCGGCTATATCCTGTTTGCCACCGAACAAAGAAACCGCAACATCATGAGCCGTGCGGTGCGCTTGCTGGTTGATTATTTGTTTTCCAGCCGGATGCTGAACCGGCTGGAAATTCGCATGGATGTACGTAATCTGGCGTCGGAAAAGGTGGCGATTAAGTTGGGGTTCACCAAGGAGGGCGTGGCGCGCGGGGCCAATTTTGTGCATGGCGAGCATGTGGATATGGCGGTGTATGCGTTGTTGCGGCAGGAGTGGGCGGCGCAGGTGCGCCAAAATGAATAGGATTGGATAGTCTTGGGGTGATAGCCATGCAATTACAGGTTGAAAAATGGGGTGATAGTCTGGCGCTACGCTTGCCGGATGCGTTGATCTTGCAAGGCAGGTTCAAAGAGGGTGACGTACTTGATGCCACCTTGGGCGCGGATGGCAGCTTGTTGCTGATGCCAGTGCAGCCATTTGACAAAAACGCATTTCTTGATGCGCTTGATCAACTGCACCAGACACTGCCTCGCACCGCGCCGGTGCTTGATCAACTTCGGCAAGAGCAGCGCTATTGATTCTCAATTCCGCCCGATTCGTTATTTTGCAGGGCTTGTTCGATTCTTTTTTGCCATTGCTCGTAAGTCGTGCCTGGGTGGGCGTAAGGCCTGATTAGGGTTCTTGCACGGTTTAGGTGAGCAACGGCGGCTATTCGTGGCGTTAAGTTGGCAAGATTGGCCAAACTGTTTGCCAATTCCGGTTCATATTTCGGCGGATTTTGCCGGGCTAAATCTTCATAAATTTGCACTGCCCGTTCAATGGCTGCCCGCGCCTCGGTTCGTTGGCCCACTGCGGCCAAATGAATCGACCAATTGTTCAAGCTCATCGCCAAATCCGGCCCATACGCAGCAAAGTTATGCCGAGCCAAATCTTCATGAATTTGCACCGCCCGTCCAATGGCTGCCAGTGCCTCGGTTCGCTGGCTTGCTTCGGCCAAATGAAGCGACCAGTTGTTCAAGCTCACAGCCAAATCCGGCCCATACGCGGCAAAGTTTTGTCGGGCTAAATCTTCCCGGATTTGCACCGTTCGATCACTGGCAGCCAAAGCTTTGCTTCGCTGGCCTGCTGCGGCCAAATGAAGCGACCAGTTGTTCAAGCTCACAGCCAAATCCGGCCCATATGCGGCAAAGTTTTGTCGGGCTAAATCTTCCCGGATTTGCACCGCCCGTTCAATGGCTGCCAGGGCCTCGCTTCGCTGGCCTGCTTCGGTTAAATCAACCGACCAATTGTTCAAGCTCACAGCCAAATCCGGCCCATACGCGGCAAAGTTTTGCCGGGCCAAATCATCATAAATTTGCACAACTCGTTGGCTGGCTGCTAGTGCGGCGGATCGCTGGCCTGCTTCGGCCAATCGAATCGCCCAATTACCCAAGCTACCCGCCAAATCCGGCCCATACGCGGTAAAATTTTGCCGGGCCAAACCCTCATAAAGTTGCATCGCCCGTTCACTGGCAACCTGCGCCTCGGTTCGCTGGCCTTGATCAGCCAACCGATTTGCCCAGTTGTTTAAGTTCATCGCGAAATCCGGTCCATATGTAGCAAGGTTTTGCCGGGCCAAATTCTCATAAATTTGCACAGCTCGTTCACTTGCTGCCAGCGCTGCGGCTCGCTGGCCTGCTTCGGCCAAATCAAGTGACCAATTGTTCAAGCTGTTTGCCAAATCAGGTATATTCACGGCAACGTTTTGCCGCGCCAAATCATCATAAATTTGCACAGCTCGTTCACTGGCTGCCAGTGCCTCGGTTCGCTGGCCTGCTTCAGCCAACCAAACCGACCAGTTGTTTAAACTCATCGCCAAAACCGGCCCATATAAGACAAAGTCTTGCGTGACTAACATTTCAACGATTTGGACAGCTCTTTTCGCAATGGGTAAAGCTTGTTCGCGTTTGCCATATTTAGCCAATTGCCATGCAAAGGTTTGCAATCTCAATGCCAACCCTGCGCGACTCAAGGGCGAATTATTTTTCGCCAAATCCTCGTAGGTTTGCACTTCTTTTTCTGCATCCAATAGTGCCTCAAGTTGGCTGGCCTCTTGCAGATGCTCGGCAGCCAGCACAATTTGCCCTGCCCCGACTTGTACCTCTGCCAAGCTACGCAAGGTATCGAGCAATGCTTGTAGCGCTGCACTGCTGTCATCTTGCGACTGTGCAATTTCTCGCTGCTGTGGCAACGCACTTTCCAGCCAAGCCAAGGCAGTCCTATTATTTCCTGCCGCCTTTTCCAACTCCGCCAGCATTTTCTCAATAACAACAATCGGCGTGATTAACGCCACCCGCTCCCCACCCGTTGGCAAAAGCCGTTGCCGCAATCCAAGGGCGCGGTGTAAGTTGTCTCTGGCAGGCACAAAATCTGCCAAGACTTGTTGTAGTTGGGCAAGCAGCACCAATGCGTCCGCCAAATCATAAAGTGATTGTGGCGCATCTTCCGCGCTTTGTCTTAAAAACCGAAACAAGGCCAAACTATCCTGAAAACAGGTCAGTGCATTTGCATTGTCACCATCCGCCATACACTTCCGCCCGATTTTGCCAATGGCCAGCGCACAATCACGAACCGCCTGTAAATTTCCTTCAGGTGGTAGCAGCAGTTGGTATTGGGCAGCAAGTTGTGCCACATCAACGCGAATTTGCCCAATTAACGCATCTTCGGCAGCCAGTTCGGCACCAACCGCTGGCTGGCGTGGCTGTGCCGTTGCAGCGCTGGGCAAACGCGCAATATAGCGCGTGATGCTCCACAAATCCGGTGCCCAAGTTACCACTTCCGGTGCAAAGCTGTCTGGCAGATGCAAAAACACTGGCCGACGACATTCCTGCTCCAGCCAGCTACGACGCTGGTTCAATGCTGCCAGAATCGTGCGCCGCACCTTGGGCCACTGTGGGTCGGAAGACCAATCACCCAAATCAAGCCACAGCGGCCTATTCGGCAAAGCAGGGTCAAGTGCCAGCCCTGCCAAAACCTGTTCCAGTGCATCCCCACTTTTCAATGGACGCACCGCCTGAATTGGCAGCTTATGTTCCTGACACCATTCAGTCAGGGAGGTGAGCAACACATCGGCCACACGTGCATCGGCGGCAAACACCAGATACAGGCCAAACCCTTGTTGCCATTCCAGTAGGTCGCGCAAGTCAGCCCAAATCGTTTCCAGTGCCGCCGGATCAACCGTCTCAGACATGCTCGCGCACCAGTGGCGAGACGTTATACCAGATGGTGCCATTCTGGTAATTGAGCACCAGCGAATGGTCAAACAGGCGAATGATATTGGCCAAATCTTCCTGCATTTTTGCGACCTCATTACTCGGCAAACCGGCCTTGAACCGCTCCAACCAAACCCGGTCATTTTTGTTTAGCCATTCCAACGGCTCCTGCGCCTTGGCAATCGCATGCCGCACTGGCTGCTCATCAGCCCGGGCCAAGGGCAAGGAAGCATGGTTACGAGCAAAAAACACGCTGTCGCGTACCAAATCAAAGAAACTCCGCACATTGCCACCGGACAACCAAGCCAAATGTTCAACCACCGGTTTGGTCAGTGCCTGTTGCCACTCAGGGAAACGGCGATCCAAAATTTCCAGCATTTTGCCAATGCCAACCGGGTCTCGCGCTGGCGGTTGCTGGTCTGTGGGACGCACCATCACATTAAAATTGGCCAATGCCAGACATTTGGCAAAACCGGACTTAACATTGGGCAACACCGCCTGCAAATACGGCGGCGCAGTGTAGATGATGGCGATATTTGGCAGTTGCAGCCGGGCGGGTTGGTTAAAATAGATTTCTTTGAGGCTATTAAACAATTTTTCTTCATCGCCGGGCGGCGCGGTTAGCCGCTCCAGGGCATCAACCACCAGCACGATCCTTTGCTGCCCGGTTTTGGCGCGAATCAGATTGACCAGTTCCAGCGCAAATTTTTGCGCTTCTTCGTAAAAGATATTCGATTCACGGGCAAATTTATTCAACTTCTCCTTGAAGGCCGGATTGTCTTGCAGCGTGAATTCGACTTCAAAGCCCAAGCCCGGCGCAGCATTGAATTTGGGCGTGAGTTCAACCTCGCTGCCCATGATGTGCTTGGTGCGTTCCCAAAACGATAGGGTTAGACAATCCTTGCCATGCTGTTGCCGCACCGAATCGGCCAAACCAGCCAACACCGTCATCACCAGATCGGGCAGGCTAATTTCCGGGTCATTCAAATTCAGGTACAAACTGGCATCGCAGTAATAACCATTGACCTGATCTGCGCGCAACTCTTTGAGCAAACGGTTTAATTCAGTGGTTTTACCCGCGCCACGCAAACCACTAAATAAGTAGGTGCTTCCGGGCCGGTGCGCACCGGTTGTGGTGGCGGGCGGGTTGGCCCAATCGAGCAACTCTTTCAGGTTGGCCACCT
>JACCDS010176366.1_pt1 | contig 11371 bp, 8 predicted proteins | sample 7446441 | NCBI WGS metagenome assembly JACCDS01 (sample SAMN15323445, study PRJNA562643) | freshwater metagenome | isolation source: river surface water | place: USA:Blue River Watershed | collected 2017-08-17 | reverse complement strand
GCTGGCTGGCCCATCGCGGCGGCGCCCTCGACTTCCGCGAGCACCAACTGGCGAAGCCGGGCGAGCCTTTCCCGGTCGCCGTCGTGCTCGGCTGCGACCCGGCGACCATCCTCGGCGCCGTGACGCCGGTGCCCGATTCGCTGTCCGAATACCAGTTCGCCGGCCTGCTGCGCGGCGCCAAGACCGAAGTGACGAAGTGCGTGTCCTGCGATTTGCAGGTGCCGGCCTCCGCCGAGATCGTGCTGGAAGGCTACGTCCACCTGGACCAGTTCGCCGACGAGGGCCCCTACGGCGACCACACCGGCTACTACAACGAGCAGGCGGAGTTCCCGGTGCTCACCATCGAGCGCATCACCATGCGCCGCGACCCGATCTACCACAGCACCTACACCGGCAAGCCGCCCGACGAGCCGGCGGTGTTGGGCGTCGCATTGAACGAAGTGTTCGTGCCGCTGCTGCAAAAGCAGTATCCGGAAATCGTCGACTTCTACCTGCCGCCGGAAGGCTGCTCGTACCGGATGGCCATCGTCAGCATCAAGAAGCAGTACCCGGGTCACGCCAAGCGCATCATGTTCGGTATCTGGAGTTTCCTGCGTCAGTTCATGTACACCAAGACCATCATCGTCGTCGATGACGACATCGACATCCGCGACTGGAAGGAAGTGGTCTGGGCGATGACGACGCGGATGGACGCTACCCGCGACACGACGCTGGTGGACAACACGCCGATCGACTACCTCGATTTCGCCAGTCCGGTGGCCGGCCTCGGCTCCAAGATGGGGCTGGACGCGACCAACAAGTGGCCGGGCGAAACGAACCGCGAATGGGGGCGGCCCATCGTGATGGCTGACGAGGTGAAAAAGAAGGTCGACACGATGTGGAGCGAACTCGGACTGTGAGCTTGCCCCCGATGAACCTGCGCGTCAGCGCCGTCGATCTCTACGACCCGACCCAGGCCAAAATCTGGCTGGACCTGCTCGACCACTACGCCCGCGACCCGATGGGTGGCGGCGAGGGGCTTTCCGACTACGCCAGGCTCCATCTGGTGCACACCATCCGCGAAGTGCCCGGCTTCCACGGCGCCCTGGCCTGGCTGGATGGCCAGGCGGTCGGCCTGGTCGACTGCTTCGCCGGCTTCTCTACATTTGCCGCCAAGCCGCTGCTCAACGTCCATGACATCGTGGTGCATGCCAGTCTGCGCGGCCGGGGCATCGGCCAGGCGCTGCTCGCCTGGGCCGAACAACGGGCCGGCGAACTCGGCTGCTGCAAGCTGACGCTGGAAGTGCTGTCCAACAACACGCGGGCGATGGCCTCCTACCAACAGGCCGGCTTCGTTCCGTACGTGCTCGACCCAGCCGCCGGCCACGCGCTGCTGATGCAGAAATATCTCCCGGAGGAAACGGCATGAACGAACCCGTCCCGTCGCCCGATCTGCAGGGTGTTCGCCCCTCGCTGGTCCAGCTGACTCATGTCATTTACGGCCTGCATGCGCTGGCCGTGTTCATAGGCGTCACGTCGTCGGCCACCGTCGCTGGCGGCTTTGTCTTTGGCCTGCCATCGCTGATTGCCGTTCTCCTCAATTACCTGAAGCGCAGCGATGTGCGCGGCACCTGGTTGGAGAGCCACTTCGTCTGGCAGATCCGCACTTTCTGGTTCACGCTGCTCTGGCTGATGGTTTATGGCTTATTGATCATCACCATCATCGGAATTCCGCTAGCATGGGTGCTGATCGTGTTGCTTGGCCTGTGGGTAGGCTATCGCGTCATTCGCGGCTGGCTGGCACTCTCGGCTGTAAAAGCAATCCAGAATTCATAATCAATTTTCATCGGCGGGGTGCCGATGATTCGGGGGTGGGGCGGGTGAGTCGCGATTTCTTCTCGTTGGCGGGGTTTGGTGAGGCAGCCAGCAAACTGCCCATCGCGCAGCGTATCCGCCTGATCCGGATCGAAACCTTTTTCGGCCACGCGCCGGGCAATGCCCTCGGGATTGCCGTGGCCGCACTGCTCTTCGCACTGGTTCTCGACGATGCCGGGCTTGACCGGACTATCGTGTTGCCGTGGATCAGCGTCACCTGGCTGGCTTGCCTGTCGATGATTGCCTACGAACTCTGGGTGCGGCGCGTCGGCCTGACCATCGAGAATGCCGAGCGACACCTGACCAGACGGCGCTGGGCCGGCTTGTTCGCTGCCGTTTCAGTCTCGGTCGGTACCCTGCTGGTGCCGACCGAGGCCGGGCATCTCTACCATGCCCTGGCGGTCTTCGTGGCATTTGGCATGATGGCGGTCACCGCGTTGGCCTATGCCGTCCTGCGGCACTTCTACACCGAAATTACGCTGATTGCCGGCTTGCCGGTCCTGGCGCGCTATGCTTACCTCTGGCATGCGCACGGTGATCGATTTTTCGGCTTGCTGACGGTCGTTATCGTCGTGATGGCCGTGGTCATCCTTTATCGAGGGGCCGCCAATACCCGATGGACGACGCAGGCCATCGAAGGCTATCTGCAGTTGCACGATGAAATCCTCGAACGGCGTCGGGTCGAGGCTGCCCTGGCTGCCGCGGAGGCAAACTCCTCCCAGTTGGCCACCCTGCTGCGCCTGATGTGCGACAACGTGCCCGACATGATCTGGGCCAAGGATCTGGAAGGGCGCTATCTCTTCGTCAACCAGGCGATGGCCAATGGCTTGCTGTGCGCCAGGGATACCCGCGAACCGCTGGGCCAGACGGATTTGTTCTTTGCCGAGCGCGAACGTGCTACCCATCCGGATGACAGCCAATGGTTCACTTTTGGCGAGCAATGCCTGGCGACGGATGCCGAAACCCTGCGCCTGGGCGTGCCGAGCGCTTTCGAGGAGGTGGGCAATGTGCGGGGACGCCATCTGTGCCTCGATGCCTTCAAGGCTCCTTTCTTCGATGGCTCTGGGCAGGTGATCGGCACCGTGGGCAGCGCGCGGGATGTCACCGAGCGTCGGCAGGTCGAGCAGGAACTGGCCAAGTACCGCGAGAACCTGGAAGGCGTAGTGCGTGAGCGAACACGTGAGCTGCTCGTGGCCAAGGATCTGGCAGAGACGGCGAACCGGGCCAAATCAGCCTTCCTGGCCAACATGAGCCATGAAATCCGTACCCCGCTCAACGCCATTACCGGTATGGCCTACCTGATGCGGCGCGACGGGGTGAGCGACAAGCAAGGTGAGCGTCTGGACCGGATCGACGCGGCCGGGCAGCACCTGCTCGACATCATCCACGACGTTCTCAGCCTGTCGCAGATCGAGGCCGGTCGCATGAAGCTGGAGGCCAAGCCGCTCGACCTGGCTGCCGTTTGCGCCGGCGCCCTCGAGGTCATGGCCGACGAGGCGCGCCGCAAGGGGCTGGCCCTCCACTGCGAATTCGGCGACTTGCCCGCCAGCCTGCTCGGCGACGCCGTTCGCCTGCGCCAGTCGCTGCTCAATTACCTGGGCAATGCCGTCAAGTTTACCGAGTTCGGCAGCATCATCTTGCGCTGCCATGAAGTGTCGCGCAGCGATGCCGGCCACCTGATCCGCTTCGAAGTCATCGACACCGGGCCGGGTTTGTCGCCCGAGGCACAGGCGCAATTGTTCCAGCCTTTCCATCAGGTGGATAACTCATCGACCCGGGCGCATGGCGGTACCGGTCTCGGGCTGGTCATCACGCGGCGGCTCGCCCAGTTGATGGGGGGTGACGCTGGCTGCGACAGCACGCCGGGTGTCGGCAGCCGTTTCTGGTTCACCGCCTGCCTGTCGGCCGGTGAGGCTGCCTTGCCGACGGGTGAAGGCCGTGTCGAGAATTCCGCCGAGGAACTGCTGCGTCATCGCTTCGCCGGTCGCAGCGTGCTGCTCGCCGAGGACAACTGGGTCAATCGCGAGGTGGTGGTCGAATTGCTTGAAGACCAGTTGCTCGTCGTCGATGTCGTCGAGGATGGCCGGGCGGCTGTCGAGCGGGTGCGCGAGCGCCATTACGACCTGGTGTTGATGGATGTGCAGATGCCGGACATGGATGGCCTGGAGGCGACGCGCCGCATCCGCGCCTTGCCGCAGCGCGGCACCTTGCCGATCATCGCGCTGACCGCCAACGCTTTTGCCGAGGATCGCCAGGCCTGTCTGGATGCCGGCATGAGCGACTACCTGGCCAAGCCGGCCAGCCCGGAAAAACTGTTCGCCAAGGTGCTGCAGTGGCTGGTCGAGGCTGAGCGACTGGCCGGTTAGGTGCCCATGTAGCGGCCGGCCTTGTGGTTGACCGCGATGACCAGGTTCAGCGCCAGCGCGCCGATGATCGATAGCCCGACGCTGAGCGGATCCCGGATGAAAATGGCCGAGCCGAGAATCAGGCAGTCGGCCGCCATCTGCAGCTTGCCGGCCCGCCAGCCGCGGGTGTTCTGTAAATGAATGACCAGGATGCCGAGGCCGCCCAGGCTGGCCTTGTGGCGAATCAGCATGAGCAGACTGATGCCGGCCAGGAAGCCACCCATGACGCCCGCGAAGACGCGATCCAGCCCCTGGATTTGCACCAGGCTGGGCAACCATTCCGCGTACAGCGCCAGCAGGCTGACCGACAGGAAAGTCTTGATCGTGAATGCCTTGCCCATCGAGCGCATGGCCAGCAGGTAGAAAGGCAGGTTGATGGCAAAGAGCAGCGGCCCGATCGGCCAGCCGCTGAGGTAATGGACCAGGAAGGCGATGCCGACGGAACCGCCGGTGAGCAGCCCGGCTTCGCGGAACAGCAGCACCGCAAAGGCAAAGAACAGCGGTGCGACGAGCAGGGCCTGGGCGTCTTCGAACAGGTTGTGGTGCAGGATGGATTTTTTCGACATCAGGCGTAATAGCGGCGAATGACGGCCAGCGAGCGGGAATAGCTGTGCATGATCTGCTCGGGAGCGTAGCGGTGCGCGCTGCCCACCGGGCAGGCCTGGCGGGCCAGGCAGCCGTGGGCGCAGGCCGAGCCCGGCTGCAGGCGGTAGCGGCTGCAGGTGTCGAGGGCGAACTCCCCGTTGGCCAGGGCATTGGCCGGGCAGGCGCCGATGCAGGGCTGGCCGGTGCAAGTCGGGCATGCGCTGCGCCCGGTGAGCGGGGTTGTCGGCGCCAAGTTCGTGTCGGCGATGGCCACGGCCCGATAGGCATACCAGCTACCCCACTCCTTATCGACGCCGACCATGATCGGCGACGGCTGGTGCCAGCCGGCCAGCTTGCCCAGCGCCTGCAGGCCGATGGGGTGCTCGCTGGGGAACAGGATGCGGTAACGATGGCCGGGCAGCTGTTCGGCAAACCAGCGCTCGACGGTCGCTGTGCTGTAGTCGTCGATCGGGTTCTCGCCGGGCAGGTCGGCGGCCTGCACGCAGTCCCACAGCCGTCTGCCGCCGTGGCCGAACAGGATCAATTGTCGTTCACCGGGCTGAGGGGCCAGCTTGGTGACCATGTCAGCCGGCAAGCCGGCCAGGTCGAAGACGAACTGGCGGTTCAGGCCGGCATCATTCAGTGCGTCGGCGGGAAAGGCCTCGCGCTCATTCATTTTCAAGCACCACCGCTTTTTCACCAGCCCGCCGCTGGGCCACCCAGTTGATCAGCGCGTCGATGGCCGCACTGCCGGCCTGGGCGCGCGGGTGGTTGATGAAGAAGGTGAGGGCATAGCGTCGCCCCTGGGCATCCAGCGCGTAGCCGGCAGCAGTTTTCACGCCGTCCAGCGTGCCGGTCTTGATGTGGGCGCGGCCGGTAGCCGTGGCGTCCTTCAGCCGTTTCCGCATCGTCCCGTCGATGCCGACGATGGGCATGCTGGAGACGAATTCCGGCATCACCGGGCTTTTCCAGGCGTCGAGCAACAGGCGGTTCAGGCTGCCGGCGCTGATCCGCTCGCTGCGCGACAGGCCGGAACCGTTGTCGAGCACCAGTTCGCCGAAGCGCAGGTCGCGCCCGGCCAGCCAGTCGGCGATGCGCTGCTTGGCGCGTTCGGCGGTCGCTGGGGCGGCGTCATTGCCCAAACTGAGGAAAACCTGCCGTGCCATCACGTTGTTGCTGAACTTGTTGATGTCGCGCACCGCGTCGGCCAGCGGTGCCGATTCGTGCTGGGCAAGGAGGCTGGCGCCGGTCGGCACCGTGCCGCCACGGACCTGGCCGCCGAGACTGCCGCCCAGTTCCTTCCACAGCGCCCGGATCAAACCTTCGGCCTGTGCATCGGCCGGCAGCGGCGACAGGTTGAGCGACTTCTCGCCGCACAGCGCAGCGTAGGTGCCGGTGAACTCCAGACGATTGCCCCGGTTTTCAGGAATCAGGCGCACATTGATCAGGTCTTTCCAGTTGCTGCCGCAGTCACCCTGGCCGGCCCGCAACTGGTTGTCCACGCGCATTCCATCGCTCGGTGTTTCCATCAGCACGCGCGGTTTCCCGTTATCTGGAAGCAAGGTGAAACGCAGGGCCCGGAAGTTGAGCAGCAGGCCGTCGGGACCGACGTTGTAGGGGCGCATCGGCTTGTCGTCGAAGGCGCCGGGGTCGATGCTCGGTACATTGAAAGCCGTGCGGTCGAGCACGATGTCGCCGGCGATCTGCCGGATGCCGCGTACCTGCAGCTGGCGCAGGAGGCCCCACAGGTGCTCGATGGCGAAGCGCGGGTCACCGCTGCCCCGGAGATAGACATTGCCGTTGAGTACGCCATCGGATGGCGCGCTATCGATCCATGCTGTCGTTTTCCAAGTATGCGCCGGGCCGAGCAGGTCGAGTGCGGCATAGGTGGTGAGCAGCTTCATGACCGAGGCCGGATTCATCGCCTGGCCACCGTTGTGCGCGACCAGGGGGGCAGAGACGTCCACCGGCTGGACGACGACGGCAACGTTGCCGGCGGGAATTTGTGCCGCCTTCAGGGCTTTTAGAACACTAGGGGGAAGGCCGTCGGCAAGGGCACTTGTGGCAAGGCTGGCCAGGGCCAGCGTGGTGAATAGCTTGGCGAACATCGATCAATGGTGGCGAATTTACGGAAGGCGCAAGCCTACCACTTGCCGGTCCCGACCGATTGCATCGGGAAATGACATGGTCTTGAGTATTTATCATATTTGGTGGTATTGTGAGAGCCGATAATCTTGAAAGCCTCTTTCCGTGGCTGACGAATCCACTGCCTCTCCGCAAGCATCGAAATTCGATTCGCTGTTGACGCTCAGTTACCGAGGGTGGCTGGCGTTGGCGTATGGTGTGGTCGCGGTCTTGACCGGCGTGCTGCTGTCAGTCGAATTCAGGCATATCGATGAAAATATCGAGGCCTTGGCGCGCGAAAGAGGGGCCGTGCTTTTTCGATTGGTGGAACTGACGCGTGACTGGAACGCCAAGCACGGCGGCGTGTACGTTCCCGTTACCGAGGCGACGCAGCCCAATCCCTATCTGAAGCATCCGCGGCGTGATCTGACAACGGTCGATGGCCTGCAACTGACCATGGTCAATCCCGCCTTCATGACCCGGCAGATTGCCGAACTGGCCGAGCAGATGGACGGCGTGCGCTACCACATCACCAGCCTGAATCCGATTCGTCCGGCCAACGCCCCGGATGCCTGGGAGGCAGAAAGCTTGAAGGCATTCGAGGCGGGGCGGCCGGAGGTGCTGGAATTGCAGGTCGACCAGGGCGGGCCACGGCACCGTTATATGGCTCCCTTGCTTGTCAAGCAGCCTTGCCTGAAATGTCACGCCGAGCAGGGGTACCGTGTCGGCGATATTCGCGGCGGGATCAGTATTGCCATGCCGGCCGAGAAAACGCTGGTGGTGCGCGATGCCCAGAGAAGTCGTGCCGAGATGTTGTTTGGCGGTACCGCGCTGGTCCTGGCGGCGTTGATTCATTTCGCCATCTGGCGTTCGCGCAAGCACATCCTGCGTTTGCAGGATATTTCGGCCAGCCAGGAACGTCTGATCGCCGAACGCACGGAGGCCTTGTCATCAGTCAATCGGCAGTTGCTCGACGAGGTGGCGCAACGCAAACGGAAAGAGGATCTGATCTCGGAAAGCGAAGCGCGCTATCGCTCGGTCATCGAAACCAGCCAGAACGCATTCATGATCATCCAGGCACCGGATTTCGCCATCATTTTTGCCAATGAGCAGGCGGGTATCCTGCTGGGCATGGAAATGAGCCAGATCATCGGCCAGCCTTTCATTTCCTTCGTCGCCGCTCAGGACCGCGACGTGGTAACCGAGCGCCTGGGCCGTCGTTTTCGCGGCGAGCCCGTTTCGCCAACATCACGGGTTCGTTTTGCCCGGCCGGATGGCTCGAATATGCGGGTTGGCGATGCCCATGTGGCACGTATCGAGGGGCCGTCACGTGAACCGCAGTGGGTGGTGAGCGTCAAGGATGTGACCGATCGCCTGGCGGACGAGCGAGCGCTGCAAATTTCGGCGGCCGTGATGGAAAGTGCTTCGGAAGGCATTGTCGTGACGGACGCGGCCAACCGCATCATTCAGGTCAATCCAGCCTTTACGGCTATCACCGGCTATCGGCCCCATGAAGCTCAGGGCAAGGATTTTCGTTTCCTCGGATCCGGGCGGCACGATTCGGAGTTTTTCCGCATTCTGTGGCAGCAACTCGAGCAGGATGGCCGTTGGGAAGGTGAGGTCTGGAATCGGCGGCCGGATGGTTCGGTCTATGTCGTCTGGTTGTCCATTTCGGCGATTAATGGTGACAGCACGGAAAACTGTGGCCGGCATGTGGCGACCTTTATCGACATCACGCAGCGCAAGGAGGTCGAGGAGTTGCTGCGTCACCGCGCGCAGAGCGACCCGCTGACCGACCTGCCCAACCGGACGCTGTTCTATGACCGCTTGCAGGTGGCGCTGGTTCAGGCCCGCCGCTACAACCACCAATTTGCACTGTTCTACATCGACCTCGATTACTTCAAGGAGGTCAATGACAGCATGGGGCATGCTGCAGGCGACGAGTTGCTGATCGAGACTGCGCACCGCCTGGTTCAGGTCGTGCGCGAGTCGGATACCGTGGCACGGCTTGGCGGTGACGAGTTTGCCGTCATCCTGCCCAAGCTGGTCGGGGCTGAAGAGGCGGAGGAGGTTGCGAGAAGGGTGGTTGCCACCCTGGCACTCCCCTTCGATTTGTCCGGTGGCGAAGTCCGGTTGTCAGCCAGTGTTGGCGTGGCGATCTATCCCGAACACGGCATCGATCTGGAGAGCATCCGCAGTAGTGCCGATGCCGCCCTTTATGCTGCCAAGGGGGCTGGCCGCAACGGCTATCGCATGGCCGAAAGTCGTTCGCCTTAAGCCAGTTTCCGGCGCCGAAAAACAAGCAGTACCGATGTGTGCTTGACGCCTATCAAGTTCCGATAGCCCCGAGAACGGCCTGGCTTCGTGCTTTGCCGTGTGATTGATTTCCATCAAAGCGGCAAAAGAGGTGCTTGAGACATTGCCCGTCCTTTTACATTTTTTGTGAGGAAAGAGGGAGCAATGATTTCAAGAAAAACCGGAGTGAAAACGCTGGTCAGCCTGTCCGCCGCGGCACTGCTGACCCATCTTGCCTTCGCCGGCACGCCGTCCGAGCACGGTAGCGAGACGATGCGCGACTACCAGGCTGGTGGCGGCTCGCCGCTGGCCGGCGTCGCCATGCACCAGGACATCAACCCGAAGGCCCCGAAAATGACCGAGGCCGAGTTCGAGAAGGCCAAGCGCATCTACTTCGAACGCTGCGCCGGCTGCCACGGTGTGTTGCGCAAGGGCGCCACCGGCAAGCCGCTGACCCCGGACATCACCCTCGACAAGGGCATGGAGTACCTCAAGGTCTTCATCAAGTACGGCTCGGCCGGCGGCATGCCGAACTGGGGCACCTCCGGCATCCTGAACGATGACGAGGTCGATCTGATGGCGCGCTACGTCCAGCAGACCCCGCCGGCACCGCCCGAGTATGGCCTGAAGGACATGGAGGCCTCGTGGAAGGTCATCGTTCCGGTCGAGAAGCGTCCGACCAGGAAGATGAACAATCTCAATCTCGAGAACCTGTTCTCCGTCACCCTGCGCGACGCGGGTGAAATCGCCCTGATCGACGGTGACTCCAAGAAGATCGTCAGCATCCTGAATACCGGCTACGCGGTGCATATCTCGCGCATGTCGGCATCCGGCCGCTATCTGTTCGTGATCGGCCGCGATGCCAAGATCAACCTGATCGACCTGTGGATGGAAAAGCCGGACACCGTCGCCGAAATCAAGGTTGGCATGGAAGCTCGCTCGGTCGAGAGCTCCAAGGCCAAGGGCTGGGAGGACAAGTACGCCATCGCCGGCACCTACTGGCCGCCCCAGGCTGTGATCATGGATGGCGACACCCTGAAGCCGCGCAAGATCGTGCCGACCCGCGGCATGACCGTCGATACCCAGGAATACCACCCGGAACCGCGCGTTGCCGCCATCGTGGCTTCGCACTACAACCCGGAGTTCTTCCTCAACGTCAAGGAAACCGGCATGGTCTATTCGGTCGATTACCGCGACCTGAAGAACCTCAGGATCAAGATGATCGAAGCCGCTCCCTTCCTGCATGACGGTGGTTTCGAGTCGTCGCACCGCTACTTCATGGATGCCGCCAACGCTTCCAACAAGATCGCGGTCATCGACACCAAGGAGGGCAAGCTCGAGAAGTTGGTCGAGGTCGGGAAGACACCGCACCCGGGCCGTGGTGCCAACTTCATCGACCCGAAGTTCGGCCCCGTCTGGGCAACCGGCCACCTCGGCGACGAAACCATTTCGCTGATCGGCACCGATCCGAAGAAGCATCCGGATCAGGCCTGGAAGGTCGTGCGCACCCTGAAGGGACTGGGCGGCGGTTCGCTGTTCCTGAAGACCCATCCGAAGTCGAAGAACCTGTGGGTCGATACCACGCTCAACCCGGAAGCCAACGTCAGCCAGTCGGTTGCCGTCTATGACGTCAACAACCTCGACAAGGGCTACGAGTTGATCCCGATCGGCGACTGGTCCGGCATCAAGGAAGGCCCGAAGCGCGTTGTCCAGCCTGAATACAACAAGGCCGGCGACGAAGTCTGGTTCTCGGTGTGGAATGGCAAGGATCAGGAATCGGCCATCGTCATCGTCGACGACAAGACGCGCAAGCTGAAGGCCGTCATTCGTGACAAGAAGCTGGTCACGCCGACCGGCAAGTTCAACGTGTTCAACACGCAGAACGACGTCTACTAAGACTAAAGAAGGGGGAGGGCTCCACCGAGAGGGGAGTTATCCCCCTCTTTCTTTATCCTTAGCATAGGGCCTTGGTCAGACTTTCCAGGGACTATCTCCATTGAAAAACATCCAGTGAACGCCCGGTTTAACGATCCGCATCGCGCGCAGCGCGAACTGCTCTGTGGCTGCGAACTGCTGGGTGGCCTGCCGCCAGCGGTGCTTACCGAACT
>JACCDS011603803.1_pt1 | contig 11373 bp, 8 predicted proteins | sample 7446441 | NCBI WGS metagenome assembly JACCDS01 (sample SAMN15323445, study PRJNA562643) | freshwater metagenome | isolation source: river surface water | place: USA:Blue River Watershed | collected 2017-08-17 | reverse complement strand
GGTTCAGGTCACGTTCCGGCCGCAGCCAGCGTACCAGCGGGTGTTCGCGGTTCGGCGTTGACACGAAGATGCCGCGCCGCGCCACGCGCAGCAGCTCGCGCAGCAGCCTGACCTGTCGCTCATGGCTGGCCACATGCTCGATCAGCTCCAGGCACGCGACCCAGTCGAACTGGCCGTCATCGAAAGGCAGGCGGAACTGCTCCAGCGAAGGCAGCTGGCCGAGGTCGCGCAGTTCCAGCCGCGTCTGTCCCGGCCCGGTGCCGCAGAATTCGTCGAACGCTTGCTCGATGCGCAGGCGGCGCTTGTGCAGCGCGCCGGCGATCAGGTCAAAAGGCATGGTTCATCCCGTGAAATCAAACAGCGTCGATGTTGCCCGCTACTGCGCCGGCCTGCCTTGCGGTCCCTCAGGGCGGAGGCGGCATGGATATCGTTCAATCATGTCATTGCCGATCACGAAGCCTTCGCATGCCATTACGCTCTACACCGCTGCTCGGCACGCGCATCGATGCGCTGTCGTGGGAGCAGGCCGTCGGCCGCATTGTGCGCTGGGCGCAGGCTGGTGCGTCGCGCATGGTCTGCCTGTGCAATGTGCATTCGCTGGTGACCGCATCACGCGACGCCGCGCTGGCCGATGCGCTGAATACATCCGACATGAACTCGCCGGACGGCGCGCCGCTGGCCTGGCTGATGCGACGGCGCGGCTGGCCGGAGCAGCAGCGCCTGTCAGGACCGGACCTGATGTGGAAAGTGCTAGTCGAAGCCGAGCGGCTGCAGTTGCCGGTATTCCTGCTCGGCGGCACGCCGGCCGTACTCGACAAGCTGCTGCTGTCACTGGCCTCGGCCTTTCCCGTCCTGCCGGTCGCGGGCAGCCTGTCGCCGCCTTTCCGTGCGCTGGGCGACGACGAAAACGACCGCATCGCGGACGCCATCAATGCCTCCGGCGCACGAATCCTGCTGGTCGGGCTGGGCTGCCCAAAGCAGGAGCAATGGATGGCGGCGCAGCGCGGCCGGATAAGCGCCGTGATGCTCGGCGTCGGCGCCGCCTTCGACTATCACGCCGGCACCACGCTGCGCGCGCCGCTGGCCTGGCAACGCGCCGGCTTCGAGTGGCTGTACCGCCTCGCGCAAGAGCCGGCGCGGCTGGCGCGCCGTTATCTGGTGACGAACACGCTATTCCTGCTGGCGCTGCCGCGGGAGCTGTGGCGACGTCCGCCCGGCTGAGCTGGCGCCGGCCGCACTCGCCGCTTCGCCGCCGACGCGCGCGCGCCAGCGCTCGAAATCCAGCATGCCATGACCTTCGACCTCGGCGAACTGTCCGGGCTTGCGCTGGTAATCGTTGTCGATGAACTCTGCAAAGCGCGCGACATTCGCGTCACCATGACGGCTCCACAGCCGGTATACCGGCACGTCGGCGGCGGCAACGAAGCGATTGCCCTGCACGCGATTGCCGGCAATGCTTGCGAAGGGCGCGGTCTCGTTGAACAGGATGTGCTCGTGCCGGCTGTTGATGAAACTGTTGCCGATGATCTCGTTGTCGAAGCCGTTGTGCAGCTCGATGCCGCCCGGGTTGTCTATCATCTGGTTCGCCGTCACGGTGACGCCGTTGGCGAAGTCGTCGAGATAGATTGCGTAGGCGCTGCGCCCGTGAAGTTCACTGATGTGGTTGCGTTCTATCCTGACGTTCAGCGGCTGGCGATCGCGCGCGAAGGTATAGATGCCGCCGCAGTCAGCCAGCCGCTGGCAGGCCCCTGTGATCACGTTATCGCTGACCAGCGCGTCGCGAAAGACGCGTATGCCCAGATAGCCCGCATTCCTGATCCGGTTGCGCTGAATGATGACATTGCGCGCCTGCTCGAACACGATCGCGCCCTTCGAGCGGCGCGGCATGCCCAGCATGCCGACGTCATCGAAGCGGCTGTCGCTGATCGCCACATCCCGCACATCGTCATTCGCGCGCAGGCCGTTCTGCACGCTGCCTTTGACGTGCAGGCGCCGGATCCGTGATCCGCTGCCAGCCAGCAGCGCTTCCTCGCCGCTGTTCTCTATGTCGGTATCGCTGACGACAAGGCCGCGGCTGTCGGTGCCGTCGATGCCGAGCGTCGCACCGAAGATGCGCAGACCTTCGATACGCACATGGTGCGAGCCGCTGGCATCAATGGCCCGCGCGCGCGGCGACGCCCAGGCGCGGCCTTCCGGCGATTCGCCATCGGCAGGCCACACAGACAAGCGCCCCGCTTCCCACGCCCATTCGCCGGGCGAATCGAGCATCCAGCGCTTGCCCTCGACATAGAACAAGGTCTTCGGCAACAGGCCAAAGCCTTCATCGTCGCCCGGTGCGAGGATCAGCGTGTGGCCATCAACGCGTGCAATGGCACGACTCTGTATGAGCCAGTCGGCGGCGCGCCACACCAGCGTCGCACCGGACAGATCTTCGTTCGGCATCCTCGCGCGCAACTGCCCGGGCAGGCGGCTTTGACCCTCGGCCCAGGTCTCGGGCGTGTTCGGATGGTGTGCCAGCGCCACGAAGTCATGGCCAAGCTGCACCTGAGCGGGCCTGAAATCCAGTTCGGCGACCCAGACTCTGGGCTGCTTGCTGTCGCGCCGCCATCCGGTGACGGGCCGCGCGGTGGTCAGCGCTGCCTTGCCGCAGCTGCCGGCGGTGCGCACCGTCACATTGCGCAGCCCGCTGAGCTTCAGCTCTCCGGAGTAGATGCGGCCGCAGCTCAGTGAAATGATGTCGTTGTCATGCAGGTTCGTCGGGGAAGGAAGGACATCGCTGGCATGCGCGACGAGATGATTGCCTGCGAAAAGAAGAATGATCAGATAGCGCATCGGTATCCTGTGCCGGCAATCCATCGGAAGCTGCGCTGATCATGAATGACGCACTGCGGGGCGTCTTTGGCGCGCAACAAAAAAAGGCCAGCACGAGGCTGGCCTGTAAAGCCTGCGGCAGGACCGCAGGCTCTTGCTGGTTGTTGATGGCTTATCCGCTTACAGCTTCCATGCACGTACGTAGTTGACTTCGTACGAGTTGCCGATACCGGTCGGGGTGGTGTTATCCGGCTGGCCCGACGCGCTGCCGTACCAGAGGTCGAGCATCACGTACATCGGGTCAGGCATCGAGACCGCGAGGGTGTAGACCTCCTTGCCATCGAAGTAGAAGGTCTGCCTGTTCGCTTCCCACTTCACCGCATACTTGTGGAAGGCTGCCGACAGGTCGCTGGTCAGGATGGTCTTGGTGCCCGCCAGGCGGCTTGCGTCGATCCATACCGTTGGTGCATACGCAGTCGGATGGAAATTCGCATCCGACCAGCCGCTGTTCGGGCCGCCGCCGGCGTAGGCTTCCATGATGTCGATCTCGGGACGGCGCGCATCGATATGGTTGAACAGCCAGAATGCCGGCCAGGTGCCCTTGCCGATCGGTAGCTTGGCTTCGATCTCGAAGTAGCCATAGGTCTGGTAGTACTTGCGGTCGGTATCGATGGTACGGTTGAAGAACCTGCCGCTTGCGTCACGCTGCGGCCAGATCTTCAGGCTGCCATTCGACACTGCATAGTTCTTGGTTGCGTTGCTGGCCTCGTACCAGATGTAATCATTCCACTTCGCAGTGTTCAGCGCGGTGCCGGTGAACTCGTCCGAGAAGGTCATGGTCCAGTTGGTGCCGGTCTGGCCAAACGGCATCGGCGTGGTGGTCGTCGGCGTGGTGGTCGTCGGCGTGGTGGTCGTCGGCGTGGTAGTAGTGGTGCCGGTCGTCGTGGTGGTGGTCGTCGAGCCAGTGCTCGTCGATGGCGTGGTGCTGACCGTAGTGGTCTGCGTCGAGCCGTTCGCGAGCTTGGTGGTCGCCGATCCCGACGTCAGGTTGCCGTTCGAATCAATCGCGTACTGCGCGGACCCAGTGCCACCACCGCAGGCTGCGAGAAGAACCGACACACTTGCCGCTGCCGTCAGCGACATGGCGCGTTTTGCTTTTGCGTTAAATGACACGTTGAACATCTGTGATATCTCCCTCTGGTTGGCTTGATCTCGTGCAAGAGATCGCTTGCAAATGCCTGTGTCAGAGCAATGCTTTACGGGAAGAGTTCCGCTCGGAAATCAAAAAATTTTCGAGCGGAAAAAAATTCCCTAAGCGTCTAGCCAGAGTGGAAATATCAGGACGACAAAAAACCGCAGGCGCCTTTCGGCGCCTGCGGATGTCAGTCAGTCAATACGTCGGGGTAGTCAGGTCGCCGGCAGGCTGCCGGCATGGACGGCCGCAGCGACGGCCGTGTCGCCGAGCGTCTGCTTCGGCGATTCAAGCGCGGTCTCGTCGACCGGCATGCTGGCGACGCTCTTCAGTTGCGCGGCAATGTGGTCAGCCAGACGCAGCGCGAGCGCGGTGATGGTGATGGTCGGGAAGTTGGCGCCGGCCGTCGGAAACACCGAACTGCCGCCGATATAAAAATTGGAAAAACCATGCACACGGCAGTTGCGGTCCACCACGCCCTGCCGCTCATCGTCATGCATGCGGGTGGTGCCCATGTGATGCCAGGTCCCCTCGCGTTCAAAGCTCGCGGGCCAGCCTTGCGTCTCCGTGTCCGGCAAGGAATCAACTTGCGCAACGCCGCTCATCTGCAATTCCTGCGCGATCAGCGCGAGAGTCCGGTCTGCCGTGCGCCTGACCAGCGGCGCCAGCCGCCAGTGCACGTCGACGCGCGGCATACCGAGCGCGTCGCGCTGTGTGACCGACAGCGTCACGCGGCTGTCCGGGTCTGGCAGCGGCTCGACGATGACTTGAAAGCCGACATTGCGAATCAGCGGACGCGGGTGGAACAGCCGCGTAAAGCCATACAGCAGCGTATTGACCGGCTCGCGTGCCATCGCCAGCGCATCCTGCGCGACGCTGCGGCCCGGCTGGTCCTTCTTCAGCAAGGATTGCTTCATGCGGAACAGCGCCTTCGCGCCTTCGCTGCCCTCGCCGGGAAATTCGGAGCAGAAGCAGACGCGCGCGTTCAGCACGGCTTCCTTCTGCATGGCCTGCGGCGTCAGCGCCAGCTGTGCCGCGACATGCTGGCCATGTGCGGACACGGCCGCGTTCATGTAGTTGTATTTGATATCGTACAGCTTGTTGCGCGACCAGGCCGGCGAAAAGCGCACGCTGCCGACCACCATGCGCGGATGGTCCATGAAATAGCGTCCGACCAGGTCGTGCTGGTTGCCTATGCCCTGCTTCACAACGCGGTTCGATGCCAGCAGCAGCCGCGCGTTTTCTATGCCGCCGGTCGCCAGTATGAACAGCCGGGCGGCGACCGTCATGCGCTTTCCTTCCAGCGTCTGCACGCGCACTTCGCTGATCCGCGTGCTGAGCGCATCCGGCACCAGCTCGGTCACGTTCGCATGCAGGAACACGCGCACATGGCGCGCGAGCTTCAGTTCATTGCGGTAGTGCTTGCCGAAACGCACTGGCGGGCTGAACTGCGAAATCGTGTCGCGCACGCGCCCGCTTTTCAAGGGCAGGCGGCGCACGTCGCGCCGGTCGATCGCCTGCTCCCAGAATTGCGGGTCGAAATTGACCGGACCGAGCTTGAGCACCTTGTGCGCGCGGTCGTAGTAAGGCGTCAGTTCGTCGAGACCGAAGGGCCAGCCGCTGTAGGCGATCCAGTCGCGCCGCTCGAAATCCCAGCGATCAAGCGGACGGCTCCAACCGCCCCAGCAATTACTGCTGCCGCCGAGGAAGCGGGAGCGGCAGCCATCGGCGAACTGGTAATCGATGCCGGTCGCTGCGCCGCGGACCAGGTCGCGCGTCGCGTCATCAGCGTCGAAGCCGCCGCTTTCCAGTACGCAGGTATCGACGCCGGCCTTCTCTAGCTCACGCGCGATGGTGAGGCCGGCGACGCCGCCGCCGACGATACAGACAGTGACGATCAGCGCCTTGCCGTCGCCGACCTGTCGCGTGTCGATGAACATGAATGCTCCCTTTGTCGGATGATGTTCAGGCGTGCCGGTGACGTCGCAGCCACGCGCGCATCGAGGCCATCAGCTGCGACGCGAGCAGCCGGGGCTGCGTCAGCACGGCCATCGGCCCGCGCAGCAGCAGCACGCGACTGAGCAGTTTTCGCTCGCCGCCGAGCCGGGTCTTGTAGTCGTAGTAGCCCCACAGGAAGTGGAATCGCCGAAGGCGCCGGCCGATCGCCTCCTGTATCGTCAGAGCGCAGCACAGGAAGCCCAGCCGCAGGTCATCGAAGGCCGGATCGTGTGCGATCACATGCATGTAAATGTCGTCGCCGGCCAGCGTGCATAGCAGGCCGGCGCGTATCTGTCCGTCGATCTCGATCACGGAAAGCAGCCCGCGCTCGCGCATCATCCGGCACAGGCTGCGCTCTTCCGAGTCGCTCATGCCGAAGCGCCGCTGCTTGGCCCTCATCCGCGCACGGTTGAATTCGATCACGCGCCGCACCTGCGCATCGTCGATCGCTTCGCTGGCGATGGTCCGGAACTGCAATCCCGGCTGCCGCCGCTGCGCGCGCCGCAAATGGGCGCGGAATTTCTCGCGCGTCTGCGACGACAGTGACGCCAGCCAATCCTCCGCGCTGCGCGGAAGATTCAGCTGGTAGTCATCCGACACCGCAGCCGACAGACAGAGATGGCGGCCGCACCCCGGTTCGAAGAAGGCCGCACGTACGGTGACGGCCTGCAGCTTGCGGTGGTGCGCGAACACCGCGTCGGCGAATTCCCGCAACTCGTTGGCTGACAAGTCGAACACTTCATTCAGCACGCGCGCGCAGCGGCCGTGACGCTCGAACAGCACCAGCGTTACGATGCATCCGTCGCGCCGGCTGACCCAGGCTTCGATCAGCGACGTCAGTCCGCCATGGATGCGTAGCTGCGGCTCGGCGCAGAAGATGCTGTGATAGCGGCGCTCAAGCGCCGGCCAAACATAGCCGGGCAAGGGCCAGCGATGGAATTCTCGCGCCAGGCCAGGATCGCGCGCGCGCGGCAGCCGGCTGATGTCCGTGAACGGCGCCGGCTTCGGGCGCGTGAAGGCGTGCAGGTTCATGTGTCGGAGGCGGTGCGCTGCGAATCGGTCGAATAGCCGAGCTGACGGAACTTGCCATAGCCATAGCGGTTGCCGTAGCCATAGCGGCCGGCACGCTCGCTGATGTCATTGAACACCACGCCCTTGGCCGACAGGCCGGCACGTGCGAGCCGCTTCATCGCTTCGGCAATCTCGCCGGGACGGGTGATGCCGGCGCGCGCGGCGAGGAAGATGGCGCCGGCATGCGCACCGATCGCCAGGCTGTCGGCCACGGCAAGCAGCGGCGCGGCATCGATCAGCACCACATCATACTGCGGCGACAGCTCGGCCAGCAGTGCCGCCAGCGTGGGGCGCAGCAGCAGCTCGGATGGATTCGGCGGCAGCGTGCCGGTGGCGATGAAGTCCAGGTTCTCGAGCACCGAGGTGCGCAGGATGTCGGCTGCCGGCGCGCCATTCAGCAGGTCGACCAGACCACCGGCGCGTTCGCTGTGAAAGTAGCGATGCAACTGGCCGTCGCGCAGGTCGCCGTCGATCAGCAGCACGCGCTTGCCGGACACCGCCATCACCGATGCCAGGTTGACCGAGACGAAAGACTTGCCCATGCCCTCGGTCGGCCCGGTGATCAGCACCACATTGTTGCTGCTGTGGTTCAGGCAAAACTGCAGCGCGGTGCGGAAGTTGCGCAGGCTTTCGACCGCGACGTCCATGCTGGCAATGCGCGACAGCAGCGGCAGCCGGGTCGGGTCGCGGCCGATCTCGACCAGGCTTTGCTGCGTCTTGCTGTGCGGGATGCTCGCATACACCGGCAGGCCGAACATGCGCTCCACGTCTTCGGGATCATCAATCGCGGTCTGCATTGCGCGTCGCAGGAATGCGAGCAGCATGCCGACAAACAGCCCGCCAAACACCGACACGGCGATGATGCGCGGCCGGTTCGGCGTCACCGGCTGGTCCGGGCGCTCCGGCGCGTCAATCAGGCGCACATTGCTGGTCTTGCCGACCGCAATCAGCTGCAGCTGCTGCGACGAGGTCAGCAACGCGGTGTACAGCTCGCCATTGACTTTCACGTCACGCGCCAGCTTCACCATTTCCTGCTCCAGCACCGGCAGCTGCCTGAGCTCCGAAGCCGAATCGCGCAGCTCCTGGGTCACTTCCCTCAGCTGCTGGTCGAGCGCGACCACGGACGGATGCGCGGGCATGTAGCGCGCGAGCAGGTCGGTGCGCTTCTGCTCGAGATCGATCTTGCGCGTGCGCGCCGACGCCGATCGTTGCAGGTTGATCCGCCCCTCCTCGCCGATGTCCACCGTGCCGTGCAGGTTGCGGAATGCGTTGTAGCGCGCTTCCGACTGCTCCAGCTGCTGCTTCACCTCCGGCAGCCGCTGGTTCAGGTAGGCGAGCGATTTGTCGGCATCCTCGGTGCGGCGTGCGCTGTTCTGCGCCATGTACTCGCGGCTGATCTCGGTCAGCAGGCGGTGCACGCCGGTGGCGCTGGCGCCCTTCAGCGTCGCCACCACCACGCCGGACTGCTTGCCGACTTCCTGCACGTCGAGCGATTTCTGTATGCCATCGATGGCGGCCATTCGTGAGCTGCGCAGCAGCGAAAAACGGGTACGCGGGTGCGCGACCAGCTTGTCGATGCGCAGGCTCAGCGGCCCGTAGGCAGTGGTCTCATGCAGGGTCTGGCCGGCCCGGCCCTCGAACCAGAGGCCGCTGTCGGCTTCGGTCAGCAGGTAGCGGCCGCCATCGAGCGCGCGCAGCGTGAACGGCCGGTTTTCGAGATATTCAGGCACGTCGAATTCGGCCACCTCGATGCGTTCGTCACCCCATGCGTAGCCGCCCAGTCCCTGCAGCCAAGTCAGGTTCTGCGCGAGGCCGGTGGCCGCGATCCAGTTGCCCAGCAGCGGGAAGCGTTCCGGGCGCGCATCAATGGTCAGCTTCAGCCGGTCGATCGCGCGCGAGATCACCAGCCGCGAGCGCAGCAGCTCAACTTCGGCCGAGGCCGCGGTCTTGGTGTCGATGATGGAGCCGGCTTCGCCGAGTATGTTCTTCGGCTCGCGCTGCCCCTTTTCCTCGACCTGCACCATCAGGCTCGCTTCATAGACTGGCCTGGCCATGTACGCATACAGCGTGCCCAGCAACGTGACTGCCAGCGCGACAGCGGCGATCATCCAGCGGTACTCGAGCAGCGTGTCGAGGTAGGAGCGCAGGTCGGTGTCGCCATCGTCGGACAGGATCACGGGCTGTTCGCCCGCATAATTCAGCTGGGGCATGGCATGCGGCATGGGCGGATGTCTCGGTAGGTTTTCATCGCAGCGCGCACGTGTCGCACTGCTGCAGCGTTGGCAGCCTGCTGCGGACTGCCTGTCGTATCAGGTTCAGCGAATGGCGGAATGCGCCCAGCCCGCGCCGGTAAGGATCGGGAATATCGATATCGTCAGTCTCGCCCAGCCGTTCTATCCTGCCGGCGACGGACGGATGGCGCTCTTGCAGCACTCGCTGCTGCTCGCGGTCCATCGTCAGCACGAGGTCGGCCTCCTGCACCATCCAGCTCGCAAGATTGCGCGCGCGATGCGCGGAGATATCGATGTCCATTTGCCGCATCAGCGCAATAGCCAGCGGATCGGCCGGCGCGCCCTGCGGCGCGGCCAGCCCTGCGGAAAAAAGCTCATGCGCCGGCAAGCAGGTCCTGAGCAGACCCTCGGCCATCGGACTGCGGCAGAGATTGCCGGTCCAGAGCAAGAGGATATTCATGGGGAGCAGTGTCGGCAGCGCTCAGCGGCCCGGCGGCGGCGTGGTCGCGATCACGGCCGTCGGCAGCGACCCCGGAATTAAAGCGCTGATCGTGCGATTCCAGTTTGTGAGCGGCGTGGCGGCCACGTACACCACATCCTTGGGCTCCAGATCGAAGCCTTCCGCCATCGCCAGCGCACCGGGTGCATTGGCATCGAGCTGGTACACGCGCGACTCCTTGTCGGAGCGCCGCACCACGAAGACCTTGCGCGCATCGCCGGTCACCGGGTTGATGCCGCCGGCCTCGCCGAGCGCCTCGTTCAGCGTCAGCCGTCCGTTGCGCATGGCCAGCGCACGCGGCGAACTGACCTCGCCGGACAGGAAAACCTTGCTGTCGTCGCGCGACAGCACGCGCACCAGGTCGCCATTGGCGAGCATAACCGATGAGGGATTCACGCCGCGCTGCACCAGCTGCGGCAGATTGATCTGGTAGGTCTTGCCTTCGCGCGTGACCATCACGCGGCTCTGGTCGGCGGCCGCGTTCATGCCGCCGGCGCGGTTGATCGCCTCGGTCAGGGTCATCGCGATGTCGTTGATCGGCTGCACGCCGGGCACCTTCACTTCGCCATCGACATACACCCGCTTGCTGCGATAGTTCTGCACTTTCAGCGTGACCTTCGGATCGCGCAGATACTGCGCCAGCCGCTTGCTCAGCAGCGCATGCAGCTCGTTCGGCATCAGGCCGGCGGCCTTGATCTTGCCGGCATAAGGAAAGTCGAGCATGCCGTTCTGGTCGATCTCGAAGCCGGAGCCGGGTTGCATCGGGCTGGCAGCGACGCCAATCACGCCGACCCCGCCGGCCGGCTGTGGCGGCAGCATCGTCGACGACAGCTCGGGATGGTCCCAGACCACGATGCTGAGCACGTCGCCGGCCTCGATGCGATAGACCTGAGCGGGCTGCATCAGCGCGCTGATGTCCTCGGAGACGCGCTTGTCGCGCTCCTGCCGCTCCGACTTCACCAGCTTCGGCGTGATGACGCGGATCTCGGGGTTGATTTCCTTCGCATCATCGCCGCTGGCGGCGCGCGCATTCGAGAACTGTATGCCGGGCGCCATCGACGAACAGCCGGCGAGCGACGCGGCGACCATCAGGACTGCGAAAAGCCTGCGCATGATTAACTGCCTCCACTGCTGACAACGTGGAGACGAATGTAAGGTCAGCGCCGGCAGTCGCGGTTGACGGCGCTCAGCCTTCCCGCAGGGTCAGTATGGGCGGCCTCGACAGTACGCGATTGAGTCCGAACCAGCCGCCGGCGAGCGCGCAGGCGATGCCGAGCGCAAGTCCGGCCAGCCACACGGAAGAACGGAAGACCCAGTCGAAATCGAAGACCTGCGCCGCCAGTACCCAGCCGACCGCCGACGCGCCGCTGGCCGCGAGCAGGCCGGCGCTGCCGCCGACCAGCACGCACTCCACCCATTGCGCGCGCGACAGCTGCGTGCGCGTCGCGCCGAGCGCGCGCAACAGCCCGGCTTCATGGGCGCGTTCCTGCTGCGACACCAGCAGCGCGGACGCCAGCACCATCACGCCGGCGGCCAGGGTAAACAGGAACAGGAACTCGACCGCGCTGACC
>JACCDS010729250.1_pt1 | contig 11376 bp, 25 predicted proteins | sample 7446441 | NCBI WGS metagenome assembly JACCDS01 (sample SAMN15323445, study PRJNA562643) | freshwater metagenome | isolation source: river surface water | place: USA:Blue River Watershed | collected 2017-08-17 | reverse complement strand
GTTGCTTATTAACCTCATCACCCTTTTCAAGCATTTTTTCCTTCACGGGGCTTGGAAAAGAATCAATAATGAGGTTTCCAAGTTGAATGTTCAAAGTGAAGGTAAGAGCTTTGTTCATTTCATAAAGTTGCTCCCGATTGCATGTGATTTTATATTGCATAATTCAATTAATTTTTAAAAAGTTTAATCAATAATATAGCACAAAGGTAGATATATATTTTGCAATATGCAAATTTTTCAATCAATTTCTTCAAACGGAACTTCAAAATCTAAACCTAAAGAACCTATTTTGTAGGTAGCTAATTCTTTATCAATAGATTTAATTGTAACTATCTGATTTCCGTAATTAACTGAATCCCCTTTTATTTTTTTAGGGGCTAAATTCCTCATTTTGACCCATTTTTTGATATTTTTTTCTATTTGTTTTTTAACATCTTTTTTTAAGTCGTGCAATATATCCAAAAAATCGTGGGAACCAGAATCATATTCAAAAAAACGCTCCCTATTCTTTCTGTTCATTTCCACAGCCATATGGTAAGAGTTTTTTTCACTTTCAATTACCCGCGCCAAATCTTTTTTAATGATAGGTTTAGCCTCTTTTTTTTGGTTTTCGTTCAATTTAATGAATGGCAAAAAAATATTTCTACTATCTAACAAGATATTGGTATATTTCTCCAATAAAGAATTTTTTTGGGAATCTAACAATCTGGTTGGTCTTTTTTCTACAGTACCAGCAGAAGAATCAAAAATTTGAAGTTGTTTTTTCATTTTTTTTAGTTTTAATTAAATAGATTTTTTGCGAAAGGTATCGAAAAATGATACTTTTCGCAAAAAATCACTTTTATTAAAAAGGGGTTTGCTGCGCACAACAAACCCCTTTTAACTCACACCCATTTTACTTTACCTTTTTTAAGTTCACCCAAGTCAATCTTTTTAATAAGTGCTATGGTCGGAATAACATAACAAGAAACATCTTCAAAATAACCGTCTGTTTCTATGCAAACCTCTCTTACTATAACATGAGGTGAATTGGCAAAAAAAGAAGTTAAAAGACGGTTTTTCTCCAAATAGTGACATTCGTTGTTACATATCAGATACAGCACAGAACTGTTTGGTTCAAGGGCAAACAAACCTTGGTAATAATCATTTTCAGAAATTGTTAATGGTTTCATCTTGCATAAATGGTTTTAAGGTTTCCACAATCTTTTATTAAAAATATTTCCCCTTCTTCGTTCGGTGTCGTCATTGAAAATGAGCAAATCACATTGTCTTTATTTACACAAATATATTTTTTAATCCCTTCAATTATATACCTTTGAGTAACGTTGTATGTTTCAACATCACCATTTTCAAAAGTTACAGATAAGAAGTTTTGTGCCGGAACAAAAAATATAATGTGCGTTTCCAGTTTTGAAAAAGTATCCCTTTCGTATTTCCAGTTCGTTGAAACAAAAGTAGACGTTTCGTACAGTGTTTGTGCGCAAGTAAAAACAGGTAAAAGTAAGAACAAGAAAATTTTAATTTTTTTCATACTAAAAATTTTTATCGTTCAAAATTTAATTTTCCATTAAAGTGACAAAGTTCGTCATTATTTGGGTCCAACAAAGAACCTGCTGCGTAGATTTCACCTTCTATGAAATATATTCGACCTAAATTACTTATAGGTGTATCGGTAACATCCAGAAAACCATACACAGTTTCCAAAGAACCCAAATCTCTCATATTAGGCAGACGGGAGAAGGTAATGTTGTTACCATATTCCAAATATTTCACTTCACTAAAGGATTCGCAATTAATAATTGTAATATTACCCCCAGCACGGTTTAGAAGTCCAGTACCTTTCAATTTGGGACACCCTTCTATGTAAACAGTTCCGGTAACATAACGCAGTTCATTTAGGCTGGTCAAGTTAGGACAGTTGGTCAGGTGAAGATTACCCGGTACGGCTTTCAAGAAATCCGGCAACTTTTCGTTGGGATAACCCGAAAGGATTAAATCATCCCAATTTTCCAATTTTTCTTTAATCAAAAAATCCCAATTGTTCATAGTTAAATAATTTTTTTGTTAAAAAATATCTCTTTCAAAATCTCTTATGCAAATATAAACACATACCCAATAATTTGCAAGTTTTTTTTGCGATTTTTTACATTATTAAAATATTTATTTGTAAAAATATTATGTTAAGAATAACAGAACAAGAAAAGAAGTCTATACTTTCTATGTACCAAGTCATAAACGAACAAGACGCTTATCTGGATAAGAATACAGTTCAACCATTATTGGCTCAAGGGTATAAGCCAGTTGATAAGATTGCGGTTTCTGATGGACCCTACATTCTCGTAGGTGCGGGTTATCTTTTTGATTTGACGCTGAGGGATAGAAAGACCGGATATAAGATAGTTCTGGTTGATGGAATCAAGAGTGCCACACAAAAAGAAATCCCCGTTATGGTAGAAGGTGGTCAAATCGTTGATTTCTTCCCGGTTTACAAGATGCTCTATAAAGCACCTTCGCCGTTCTAAATTAAAAACCCCCGGTCAAATACGCTGGGGGTTTTTTAATTAAATTTAATTCCCCCAATTACTGAAAATGGTTGAATTTTACACTGTTTTTAATAAATATTCAAAAAAAAATTACCTTTTCTCAATTTTGAATTCATCCAAAGAACAAATCTCTCCATCCCATCTTGGGAGTTTGCCTTCATAACCTTCGTATGGTTCATCTGTCCAACCGACAAAAGGTGCGCCCCAATAATTTTCTTCTGTATCAATTTCTGCGACAGGATAAGCCTCTTTGCCTTCGACATACCAAGTCCCATCGGAAATAAATTTATAATCAATCCTGATACACTTCCAATTTTTATTGGGAATAACCTCAACCATATCTGGCAACTCATATATTTTTGAGTTCTTAACCTCACAAACCATTTCATATTCGGGTTGGTTTTTGAAAGAATATGAGGGGAAGCAGATAATATCCCCATCTTTCCATTCGCCGTAGTTTATTTTTGTTGTGTATTTCATTACCAAGATTTTGATTTTTCAATGGTGGAATCGTTGGTGAAAATTCCATTTAAAATATCCAAGAATTGCTTTTTAGTTTTGTTTCTAACATTACCATTAAAAGAGGATTTTTTGTAATATATATCGTGAATTAATTCCCCTTCGACTCCTTTAATCTTAATATAGATAATATTGCTCATTAAATTCATTCTGCCAATTGTTATTGGCCCCCTAATAATTGGAACATTAGTAATTGGATTTGATTTCCAAAAACAGTCAAAATAGACCTTCTTATCGTTTTTCATATTTCATAGTATTTTTTTTAGAACAATTTTATTTTTGAATATTCTTTTAATTCTGGGTCGTCGAAATAGAAGAATTGAAAATCTACTATTCTACCTTTCCATTTTGGTTTTTCTTCCTCTGATGAAAATTTTGATTGGTAATTCTCAGTTCTTTTTAAGGATGTTATTCTTTCTGATTTTGGAATTATTATTGCAATGTCCAAATCTGAATCCTCACTTGCAGTTCCTTTTACCTCAGAACCTACTATCTAAGCACCAAGAACCGTATAACTAACTCTTGAGGTAATATTATTTCTAAGGTTTGATAATATGAATTTCCTGCCCGGATATTCTTTATCGAACCCATCTTTTCCTTCATTTAAAATCTTAACAATATTATTTTTGATAATGTTTCTTATGTTGTCCATTTTTTTAAAAATAAATATGTTACAATTAAAAAGCCCATTAATATTTTGATATCGCAATATGAATTATCAAAATATTAATGGACTTTTATATGAATATTTTTTATTATGTTCACAAACCTTTTACTCCTTCAAGAATTGCATTTTCAAAATTAACATTTTCAACATTTGCGTCAGTAAAATCGGCATTTGTTAAGTCTGCATTTTCAAAATTAACATTCCACAAATTGGCATTGACAAAACTTGCATTTAAAAAAGAAGAGTTTGAAAAATCAGAATCTTCTATTTTTGCAGAATTGAAATTAGATTCCTTAAATTCAGAATTTTTGAATATAGAATTAATAATTTCAACCTCTTTCATTATTGCATAATCAAAATTTGACATGCTTCCGTTGAAATTATTCAATTTTGTTTTGTAAAAACTTGCCCCAGTCAAATATGCACTCGTTAAAATTGAACCGGTCAAATCTGATTCTTCAATACCAGCCCCGCTTAAAAATGCCCCGGTGAAATTGCAATTCATTAATTCGCCATATTTAATGTTTGCACCAGTTAAATTGACATAAAATAGGGTTGCCCCAATCATTTGGTTGAAATGTAGCACACACCCGGTAAGGTCTGCGGAATCCAATACAGCCTCATTTAGTTTGGAGAGGCTCAAGTTGCAACCTGCCAATTTTACATTCCTTAAACTTGATTTGCTTAAATTGACATTTTCCAAGTTGGCACCGGAAAGGTCTGTGAAATCAATTGTCGCCCCTTCAAGATTTGCTTGTTCCAAATCAGCTCCTATTAAACAAACTGAAATTAGTTTTGCCCCGCTCAAGTTAGACCAAGACAAATTAATCCCAATCATTCTAGACTCGGTTAAAAGGGCATCTTTTAGGTTAACAGCATTAAAAATTGCATGTGTTAAATCGGAATTTTCCAAGTTTGCACCTTCGAGCGTTCCTTTAAAATGTGAACGGGTTAAAATTATGTTTTGCAGGTTTGCCCCGGAAAGGTTCATCCCCTCATACACAGAACCCATGACCTGATAAGGGTCATAATTCACCACGTTTTCATCGTTTCGCAAAGTCTGGTTCTCAAAATTCCTGCGACCTTCGCTGTAAAGTTTTAATAGTTGTTCTTTATTCATTTTTGCACATTTTATATTTTTCAACCAATCTATCAATATTAGCTTTCAACCATTCTTTTGTGGTTTTAAGGGAATCAGATTCTATTTTTATCGCAATCCATTTCCAAATGGTATTATAAAAGATGAAAAAATTTATTGAAAAAAATATAAAAACATTTACTTTTAAAAAAAAAATATGATATTTATTGTTTGTAAGATATAGTTCTTTGATATGGGGTTCCACCATCAAATCTTTTGGTGGGTAAAATCAAGAAAGTTGTCCTGCTTGCAGGGCATTACCACACACCTTTGGTGTGTTATCAAGTAGTCGGAGAATTTCAGTATCCGATAGAGGTGTGCAGTACGTCATAGATTTTTTAAAATCTTAAAACATTAAATATTTTTCTATATTTTTTGTAACTGTTTGGGTTCCCATCTTCATTGATATCGGATTTTAAAACCCTAAGCCTAATAACACCCCAATCATCGTGAACTATTTGACCCACATTTTCCTTGTTTAAAAGAATATGATGTTGAGGTTTATACACCCAAGCAAATTTGCCCTTTTCCTTTTCTGTTTTAAAAGTGATTTTGTTTTTCATGATATTCAGTTTTGATGTGACAAAGATAAGGATATTATTTGTAAAAACAAAATTTTAACAAAAAAACCCAACCAGATTTCCAGTTGGGTTTTTTTTAAATTCTAGAGTAGGGGAACCCTTCGGCCATTATTTATTTCCAAATTGGTTATGCCCACTTTTTTCAGGTTATCAATAACCGTCCACCTTAAATTTGTTTGGTTGAACCTTGCATAACTAACATCTGCGTTTGTTAAGTTTGAATGTGATAAATCTGTTTTGGATAAATCAGCATGTGTTATATATGCGGAATTCAGGTTGCACATAACCATTTTCGCATTAAACAAATTTGAGTCAGCCAAATTCACATTTTGCATGGTTGCTTCTGATAGGTCAGATTCTGAAAGGTCTATTGAAGGCATATATGCTCCATCCAGTTTTACAAAGCGAAGTGAACTTTTTAGGATTTTCGCACCTTCCATTTTTGCACCCTCAAAATTTGCATTTTCAAAAGAACATTCAACAATTTTGGAATCAGAAAAATTTGACATTTGGGCTTTGACATCGTTCAAGGAAATTTTTTCCAAATGAACCCCAGAAAAATCCGACCATCTTAAATCTGCCCCTTTCATGGAAACACCCATAAAAGATGTTTTTCCACCAGAAACGTTGTTCATAACAACACCGTCCATATCTGTTTCGCGAAATATTGTGCTGTACAAATGGGTGGAACTCAAAATGGCGTTATTCAGTTTTGATTTAAAAAACATTGCCCCGTTCAAATCGCATTTATACAGGTTTGCGTTTTTAAAGTTTGTGTGTTCAATATGAGCATTACTCAATGACGCACCATTCAGGTCAGCCCCGTACATATTTGAATTAAAAATAATCTTCACAGCCAAATTAGCATCTTTCAATAGGGCATATTCAAAATTTGCCATAACTATTTGGGATGCATAAAGGTTTACCTCAACCATTTTTGCACCCCTGAAAATAGCCTCTTTAAAATTTGACCCGGTGAAATCAGATAAATTCAAAGTAGCATAGGTAAAATCCGCCCCCTCAAAATTTGCGTTTTGACATGTCATGTTTACCATATAAGCCCCTCGAAAAGAACAATTGGCAAAAGACATATTGTTGTTAAAACTTGCCATTGCAAATTCTACAGTGCTGAGGTCTTCTCCGCTAAAATCCGACCTACCTTCTTCAAGTTGCTCCCAAAATTCTTCGTTTGTCATATTATTTATTTTTTTCTAATTCATTATAAACATTTTTAAGCACATGCCAGTAACCCCTATCACCCAACTTAATTTCGCACCACTCTTCCATTAATTCGTCATGCGTCATATCGTTTATGATATCGTCAAAGGTCTCATCTTTTTTGTTCTCAGCGCCCAACCAATCCCTTATATCATTAAGGAAGGGATGGTTTATTTTTTTGAGTTTTTCTACGTTTGTCATATTTTAAAATTTTTGTTACTTATAAAATCTTTCACTCCATTTAACAACTTTCAACTTGGAAAATAAGTTGTTCAGAACTTCTTCTTTAATTTCATCAGAAAGGGGAACATCTTTTTCTTCAATTTTTTCTGCGAATGAACGCCTAACTCCGCTAATAATCCTTTCGTATTTTTTGACCGGAAAATATTTTCTTTTTGAATCATCTTCCTTTTTAAAGAGGATATAAGAGTCCAAACAGATATTCAGGTCAATGAGAATGAAACTCCATTCTTCATAATAGGTTTCATCTATTTTCTTTTTAAAACTTACCTGTGGATACATTTTGTTTTTATTTTTAATGGTTAAAATCAATAAGAAGGACGCTCAAGATAAGCCCAATAAGTTATAAATGACGACTTGAATTGACCTTCTTTGAATTGAGAGATACCAATTGCTTCGTTTTCACCTATTCGCAAAAAAGTCAAATATTGACCATCTTTTTCGGGTTTTTCATGTTTCATATCTCGCCAAAATATAGCATTTTGTAATAGGTTGTCCCAAATCAATTCCGGGCTGTTAAATTCGGCTTTAAATTCATCTTCAAAGGTTTCATTAACTTTTGAAACTTTTTTTATGAAATATTCTTTGTTCATAATGGTTAATATTTTAGCGTTATAATAAATTTCAATAAATTTTGCCCACACTAAACTTAAAGTCGTCCCAAATTAGGTATTCCCCAGACGTACCAAGCGTATCAATAAAAATAACGTCATCGCTAATAATTAAGTTCTCATATGCGGTGTGTCCAACAACTTGGATAAAACCTTCAATCCTATCTTTCATTAAACTTCTTGGTCTTACCCAAATTGGTGTTTGTTCAACATCGTCTCCAAAAAAGCTGCGATTTTTACCGCCAGTAAACTTGAAAGAATTTGGTTTGAACTTAAAAAGTTCGTTAATTGATTCCTCAATAAATTCTCTTTGTATCAAATTGTTGTCGCACCAAGTTTGTGTTACCCCCGCATGGGTAAAAAGCATGTTCTGCCAAACGAAACACATCTGCAATAATTCAGCATCAATAGCGGGGTGCAATAATTCTTGTATGTCAGTCTTTTGCCAAGACTGATAACCTTCGTAAGACTCAGTTGAACTCCCCAAATAATGGTAGTCGTGGTTTCCAAACAACAAAACAACCTTATCCATGTTCGCTTTCTTATATGCGAGTATTTCTTTAAAGTTTTCTTTTTGCTGTTCGGCTGAAATATCTTCAAAGGTATCAAAATAGTCACCAATGAAAACAACCTTATCAAACTTTTCTTTGGCTATGATTTGTTCCCAAATAGTTCTGCCGTGTATATCCCCCAATGCAATTATCCTCATTTTAATTTTTGTTTAAAATTTGTTATTCAATATGTTGAATCCCCAGCATTTTCATCGCAAAATCTGCAAATTGACTGTTATCACCAAGATGCTTATATTGAAGATAGACCAAAAATGCAACATCAAAAGTCGGGCTAATGATATGGGTCCTTCTCCAATTTCCATTCTCATCAACGTATATGCTTCTAAAAGGATATTTTGCCTCCCATTCATCTTTAACAATAACAGTGTAAATTTTGACTTCATCAGTAGAAAGCACAATTTCAGCCAGTTTTTTTTCGTTGGCAACTTGCTCAATGAGTTGCCTATCTTTTTGTTTTTTTTCGTTTTCTTCTTTAGCCCTATCAATAAACCCTTTCATCAGGTTTTTTTGTATTTTCGGAAATTCGCTGTTGTCCACAAGTTCAATAATTTTTTCTGCGTTCATTTTATTTTGTTTTTATATGATTGTTTAATTAAGACCAATACCTCTGTTAGACAGAATCTCTCTATTGTCAGGATAGTTTTCAATTTCTTGCTGTGCCATGGGCACAATCTTGTATGCAGATGAAGGAAATTGACCTGATATAAATTCATTACAATCCTCCAATGTTCCAACAAAACAACCTTGACCTTCATCTGAGTGATAGATTAAATCCAGCACCTTGTATGTTTTTAGTTTCTTGCTCATTTTGTTTTTATTTTTTGCCCCATTTAAGGACTTTTATTTGTGAAATGAATTTTTTATACGCTTCTTCTTTAACATCTTCGGGCAAAGGGGCTTCGCTAGCTTTAATGCTATCGTCATACCATATATGAGGAGAAAACCTTTTGTAAAACTTCTTTTTTTCATAAAAAGGATGAAATTCATCTTTTCTTACATATAAGGCATAAACGTCCAAATAAAGGTTTCCCTCATCGAAAACGAACCGCCATTTTTCATAGGATAGTTCGCTAATTATTTTAACAACTTCTACCATATCATTTAATGTTTTGTTGAGACAAAGATACGTCGGTTATTTCAAAAAAGCAAGCCCCCAAGAGATTTTATTTTTTCTCTCAACTCTACACATTCTTCATACTTCTCTTGATTAACTTTCATTTCTAATAATTTTTTCAAGAACTGAATATAAATCTCTTTCGGCATGTAAAAATTATCACCATTTATAACTTTAATTTCTATTTTTTCTTCCTGTTTCATTCACATTGTTTTAAAATTCCAAAAATAACAATACAAAGATAAAGAGGTTATTTCAAAAAAGCAAATAACACACAAAAAAAAATCCCAAAAAAAATATTTCTGGGATTCTTTTAAAATAAAAACAAAATAATCACTTAACTCCATTAACCCTCCATACGCCTCCGGTAATCATTCCTTTGTAGATGGCAAATTCGATTTCATCTCCGATTTTCTTTTTGTAATAAAGTTTGGGTTCACATTTGGCTGAGAATATTTCACCATTTGATTCAATCATCACAATGAACTTTTCCGGTTCATGAGAAGATGTTGTTACAATCCCCGGTTTGCCGTTGGTTATAACCGTGCCAGTTTCAACCCCGCCACTTTCTGCGACATATTGTTTATCAACAACTTTGCCGACAAAAAATTCCGGTTTTGAGGATATCCAATCAAACAGAACGACAACACAGAGCAACAGGAAAGCCCCGACCAAAATTGATAGAAAGTCAAAATATTTTATCATAATTGTTATTTTTAAAAAATTGTACCCTATATGGTATAAATTTAACAGAAACGGTTTAAATCGTACCTTATCGGGTGTAAAATTAATTTTGTGGTTTATCTTTGTTTTCCCAATCAATTGAGAACCCTTCCACAATTTCGCAAGATAAAATCAAATTCAATGCGGTGGTTATTTTTCCGTCCATTTCAATATATTCGGAGCTTAAACGGGAATGTTCGTCCCTTTCTTCCTCCATCCGGTTTATTTTTTCCCAAAATTTAACCTCATTAATCAATATGGTTTTCATGTTCAATTTTTTTTGATTAGAAGTTATTTTATCCTCCCGTTTATGAAATTTCCCTCCCTGTCTTTTGCAATGAAATATTTCTTATCCAAATCGAAATAATATTCATGGGTAAGGGGCTGTTGCTTTAGTTTAACACCAACTGCGTAAACAAATATTTTTTCGCCAGCCACCTCTTTATCCCCGAGTTGCGGCATTTTGTCTATGGCAAATTTTTTATTTATTACTACCATTTTGTTTTTATTTTTTAATTAAAAAATTCCAATTGGAAACATCAATAAGATACAGCATTTTTTTCAAACTTTCATCTGACATGTATTTCAACACATTAATCGCCTCAATCATTTGAATATCGGTATTTTCTATATTATCAAAAACAAGTGTTTTCCTTATATCTTCGTAATATTCCCGGCCAACAAATTTTTCCATTTCCGCAAATTTTTCCTTATCGCAAACTATGGAAAGTATTTTCGCCATTAATTGAACTCTATTCATAATAATTCATTTTAAAGATTATCACAATTCATCGTGGATAACACAAAGTTGTTTATATATAGAGAATGACAGTTCGCTCATTGGTTCGTTATAATCTTCTCTGGTCAATTGGTCAAACCCTTCAATTTTGGAAAGAGCTTCCAAAAACTCTTTTTTCTTTTTAACAGGTTTGAAGAACCGCATGAGGGGCATTTCGGTTGAGGCTTTTGCGGCATACAGGACGGCATGATAACCAACATTCATTTTCACCAAAAAAACGAACAACGAATTGAACTCATATAAGTCAGCATCGGTTTCACCCATTTCAGCCATTGCCGAACGGTAAAAAAGTTTGATTTCATCCGTTGATTTTTCAACATTTATTTTTTTCATCTTATTAAGTTTTAATGATAATGCAAAGATAGGTTAAATAATTCAAAAAAGCAATGGGTAACAATCATGATTTCACGTCGCTTTGGATATTTTCAACTAGGAAGTCCAATAATTTTTGCTTGGTGTGAAAAACATTTGTCTTATCGCATTGATTTCCGTTAGGAGAAAAACTATCCAAAGAATACACAACTTCCTTTGTGGTTATGCTTTCATTTGTGGTAATGTTGTAAATCCTCCCACAATGGATTAAATCTTTATGCATAAAATAAACCCAGTCTCCGGGTTTGAAAATTTCTTTATTGTCCATTGAATTTCAGT
>JACCDS010029220.1_pt1 | contig 11376 bp, 9 predicted proteins | sample 7446441 | NCBI WGS metagenome assembly JACCDS01 (sample SAMN15323445, study PRJNA562643) | freshwater metagenome | isolation source: river surface water | place: USA:Blue River Watershed | collected 2017-08-17 | reverse complement strand
TTTTTAAAGCCAAAAATCAAATAAGGTTCTTGGTCTAAAGACAATTCGAATCGACCAATTGAATCAGATATGGCGAGTAGTTCAGAATTGGAGTTTTTTATTTGAACGTTTGAAAGTGGACGATTACTTTCATTCACTACTATCCCAAAATAATTCGACTGCGCTTGAACGTTTATCCCCCAAAAAAGAAAAAAAACGAATGCTAAAAAGCCGATATTTTGAAATTTCACAATGGGATAACGATTAATTCGAAGTAATATTCTAATAAAACGGTGGTAAAAACCTGCAAATAATGCAATTAAGTAAATGAATTAGCCAATATGCAACAGGCGTTCTATCATGGATTGAGGATCAGAAGCTGAGAATACTGTATTTCCAGCAACCAATACATTGGCACCCGCATTGAATAAGGTTGAAGCATTGTCTAATGAAACACCGCCATCAATTTCAATTAAAGTATCCAAATTTTGACGATCAATCATTTCTCGAAGTTCTTTTGTCTTTTGAATGGTTTTTTCAATGAATTTTTGTCCACCAAATCCAGGATTTACACTCATCAAACAAACTAAATCGGCTTCAACTAAAATATCTGAAAGTAAAGATACCGGAGTGTGTGGATTGACCGCAATACCCGCTTTCATTCCATGTTTTCGAATTTCATTCAATGTGCGATGTAAGTGAGTACTCGCTTCAATATGCACGGTTAAATTATTTGCACCGGCATCAGCGAATGCGGTGATATAACGTTCAGGTTCTACAATCATTAAATGAACATCCAATGTCTTCTTTGCTCTTTTCTTCAGAGCATTCATCACTGGAAACCCAAATGAAATATTAGGTACAAATACACCATCCATAACATCCACATGAAACCAATCTGCTTTGGATTCGTTGATCATATCTATGTCGTGATTTAGTTTGCCAAAATCAGCAGATAAAATAGAAGGTGCGATAATGCGAGTCATATCGCAAAACTACAATTTTTATTGAAATTATTTTATTGAAGCAACTCGGTAAGCGTAATTGCTTGTTTCGCCTCTAATACATCATGAACCCGTAGTATATGTGCTCCATTTAACAAGCTAAATGTGTGTAAAACGGTTGTTGCGTTCAAAGATTCTTCAGCTGAAATTTGCAATGTCTTATATATCATGCTTTTTCTGGAAATTCCAACCAATATAGGATAGGGTAGTTTCTTGATTCGATCCATATGTTTAAGCAATTCAAAATTGTGCTGAATGTTCTTTGAAAAACCAAATCCAGGATCAATGACTATGTTTTTAACACCTTTGTTGATGAAAAGTTGAGATCTACTTTCGAGATATGCATATACTTCGGAAACTACATCCGTATAATTTGGAGATTCCTGCATGATTTTAGGATCTCCTTTTTTATGCATTCCGATGTACGTTAAATCCCTATTTTGAATTTCTGAAATCATATTGGGATCATCTTCCCCAAATGAAATATCATTGATGATTTCAGCCCCTTCATGAAAGCAAACTTTGGCAATTTCCGCATGATAAGTATCGATAGACAACCAAACATCCGGAAATAGTCTTCGCAATACCTTAACAACAGGCAAGATTCGCGATAATTCTTCCTGACATGAAATACGTTCTGATCCTGGTCGTGTACTTTGTCCACCAATATCCAAAATATCCGCTCCTTCAGCAATCATTTTTTCCGCAGATTTAATGGCAGTGTCTAAGGTTTGGCGACTACCACTAAAAAATGAATCGGGGGTAATATTTAAAATACCCATTATTCTTGGGCTTTCGAGGGATAATTTTTTTCCGTGGCCTGTCAAATAATGGGTATTATTCATTGTCCAATAATGATTAATGACTAAAATTTAAATCTCAAAAAAATCAGTTTTCCAATACAATTAAAAAACTGAACACTTTTTGGTGAAATAAAAGAGCAAATTATTTAATTACTTCGTCAGGATTACCTACCATATCTTCAGGACGTACCCACTGATTAAATTGTTCATCAGTTAGTAAACCTAATGAAATAGCGGCTTCTTTCAAAGTGGTACCTTGTTTATGAGCAGTTTTTGCAATTTTTGCTGCATTTTCATATCCAATATGGGTATTTAAAGCAGTAACAAGCATTAAACTTTGATCCACTAATTTTTTGATATTTTCTTTGTTAGGCTCAATACCAATTGCACAGTTTTCGTTGAAACTCAAGCAAGCTTGTCCCAATAAACGAGCACTTTGAAGCATGTTAGATGCAATGACTGGTTTGTATACGTTCAATTCGAAATGTCCTTGTGAAGCGGCAAATGAAATAGCAACATCGTTACCCATAATTTGAGCACATACCATGGTTAGCGCTTCAGGTTGGGTAGGATTTACTTTTCCTGGCATGATGGACGAACCGGGTTCATTTTCAGGAATCAAAATTTCACCAATTCCACTGCGTGGACCAGAACTTAACATTCTTATATCGTTAGCAATTTTAAATGCACTTACAGCAGCTCTTTTAATCGCACCGTGCAGTTCAACCATGGCATCATGCGCTGCCAAAGCTTCAAATTTATTAGGAGCAGTTACAAATGGTAATCCTGTTTCAGCGGCAATATATTGTGCTACCAATTCAGAATACCCTTTTGGTGTATTCAATCCAGTACCTACAGCAGTTCCACCTAAAGCCAATTCAGCAGCAGGTTTCATAGCGCGATTAATGGCAGCTATACCATTATCTAATTGTGTAACGTATCCACTGAATTCTTGTCCCAATGTTAATGGTGTAGCATCCATGAAATGGGTTCTACCAATTTTTACAATATCCTTAAAATCACGAGATTTATGTTTCAATGTTGTTTTTAGCGCCTGTAATCCCGGTAAAGTATAATCCACTACCTGTTTGAAAACGGCAATACTCATTGCAGTAGGAAAGGTGTCGTTTGAGCTTTGACTCTTGTTTACATCGTCATTAGGGTGTAGGACTTTCTTTTCATCGGTTAGCTGACCACCAGAGATAATGTGAGCACGATTAGCAATCACTTCATTCACATTCATATTGCTTTGTGTACCACTTCCTGTCTGCCAAATAACTAATGGAAATTCTTTATCGTGCTTTCCTTCAATTATTTCATCACAAACTTGAGCAATCAAATTGTATTTTTCCTCAGATAATACACCCAATGTAAAGTTCGCTTTAGCAGCACATTTTTTTAATACCCCAAATGCACGTACGATTTCGATCGGCATTGAAGCTTCAGGTCCAATTTTGAAATTGTTTCTACTGCGTTCAGTTTGAGCACCCCAAAGTGCGTTAGCGGGAACTTTAACTTCCCCCATAGTATCGTGTTCTATACGGAATTCAGCCATAATGATGCAAATTTAATTGCTTCATTCGCCATTTTATACAAGGTGGATAAATAAAATCCTCCTGATAATGAAAACAAGTACAGTATTAACATTGGAAGCAGACTAAAAAAAATTTAAGTCAAAATTATTTTGGTACGATTATTGGTATAGTTCGTCGAAATTATATCATATCAAAATGCGACTCTTAAAATTTCTTTTTGTGTTGACTTTAATAAATTCTCCAATTAACAAAACACAAGCTCAATATTATCAGCAAGATAAAAAACTCCATATTGCAGTAGGGAGTATGATGACTGTATCGACATTCCTTATCATTAAAGATTATTTCCCCGGAAAGACAAAACAAAAAACAGTTGCTCGCTCATTCAAAGCTAGTTTAATCACAGTTTCAGCTTTTGCAATTTCTAAAGAAATACTCGACTATAATCGACATAAAACCAATAATTCATGGAATATGGACGTACGAAGAGATAGTTTTAATGATATTGCCATTACTTTGTTTTCGGGATTAACTGTTTCAGCGGTAATACCAATAGTTTATCGTTGATCTGAGATAAAGCGCCAAGCATCAATCATTTGAATTTGCCAAGCAGATTCTTTGTGATCGTGACCCTTGTACAATTGAAATTCATATTTCAACCCGTTCTTGTCGTTTGAATAAATCGACCAACTTTCACTTTCCGGTTGGTTAATTGCAAGAGTAACGTGGTATCGTTTGCTTATAAAAATTTGATTTACTGACTCTTGGAATGGTTTGTAAAATGAATCCAAATAGCCGGTTCCTCGAGCAAAAAAGAATCGGTGATTTCCCTTTTTTGGTAAATTTTCTTTTAAATAACTCTGAAATGCAACTGGAGCAGCATCATAGTTTAAAGGAGCAGAACCTGGCCAATGCGTAGATAAACATATAGCATTTCCGAATACTTTCGGATATTCACATAACGCATACCAAGATATCAATCCACCCATACTAGCTCCCCCAATGATGGTGTGTTTCGCCTCTTTCAATGTTCTAAAATTCTTATCTACGTAAGGTTTCAATTCATCAACCAAAAACTTTAAATATTCATCCGAATTCAATCCTACTTCTCCAAAAATAGATTCAAAACCACCACGATGTCTTATTATGCTATCTTGAGATTCCTTGGACATAGATTTCCATGGTTTCTCTGGGAAATAATCACCAGAACGATTCTTACCATCGTTGAAAATACCTACCACAATTGACTTGTATTGGCTTTTTGCGATTAACTCATCCATTCCCCATTCTTGGTGATTCCATGTCCAATTGGAATCAAATAACATCTGTCCATCATGCATGTATGTAACTGGAAAACGTCTTGATGATTCTGTGAAGTATTCATCCGGCAACCAAATTAGAACAGTTCGTGTTCGAATGATTTTCGATGAAAAATCATTGATAATTACAAGTTTACCTGAGCTTACTTGAATAGAATCAGTAGGTTTTGAGTTAACTGTTTTTGCTAAAATGGAATTAGAGTAAAAGCTCAATACACATAAAACGAAACCGATAAATTTGGGTTTATTATTTCTCATCGTATTAAACTTTCAAAAATGCGGAATTTTTATCGAATTTATGCGGGATTGGAATGAAACGAAGTTTATTAGACCAAATCTAACTTCTGTATCCATTCGTCAACAAAGTCTTGTTAATGAAATTCCCACCTTTAGTATTGACTTCCAATAAATAAAGACCCGGAACTTGAACAGGGAATTCAAATCGTTTTTTCTTTGAAATTTGTTCATTTTTCCCTTCAAAAATCAATCGATGATTCATGTCATACAACTTAATGCCAAGAATATCTGTATTGGACTCAACATCGATGTAATTGATTGCTGGATTAGGGTAGGTTTCTAACACAACTTCTTGATTTCCAAAAATATTCCGTCTTGGATCAACATTAGGTTGAATTTGTTGAGAATCGATCATTTTATCACAATCTCCATATTTTGCGTATTTCAACAACACATTGATCCATTGGTTTTTTAGTAAATCTACGTTTTCCTTTACTCCTGTTGGTTTTATATGTGAGTTCCCAACACCAGAATGATCGGTTATGTATAGGTATTCACCACCAGTAATACTGGCCATGTATTTCATTAAAAATTCAGTTGAGGTATTGATTCCGCTAGCTGTTATCGGAATTATTTTTATTCCTTTTTGGGATGCTTTTTTAGTTAGTTCTCTAATTTTAATGGCATTCTCAAAGTGAGGAGGTGCATCCAATACCAGAAATATGATTTTAGCCACAGAATTGTTCGACCAATTCAGTTCGTTAATAGCAGAATTTAATCCCATATCTACGGCTTCAGGAAAATCTCCACCACCACCTGCTGATTGTTCCGAAATAAATCCCAAAATATCCTCCACTCGATTGGTGAAATCTGCTGTCTTACTGATGTATTCATCGCCTAAATCACGATAAAAAACACTCGAAATGCGAATTTTTGAACAGGGTAGCTCTTTATTTGCATTTAATGCAAAATAGATTAGTTCTTTTTGTAAATACTGAATTTCATCACCCATGCTTCCAGTGGCATCCATCACGAAACAAACATCAACTTCATCTAGCTTAGGCTGTTGTTTGTTTAATCGAAATTCTTCGATAGAGTTAATATCCCCAGAAACTTTACCCAAAAATTCCCAACGCTCATTGTTCAAATAGTAAATACCAAATTTTTCTTTCGTATTCACTTTGTTGACTTCAAATGGATGAATCCATAATTCAGCGGTACCTAAATTGTCAGTAATACTCGACCAAATAACAGAATCCTTATTGTTTCTCAATTGGATTTTTTGTAAAGCTAGTGCCAATCCTTCCTGATTGGTAAGCTTTACAGAAACTCTTTTTTTAAATAAATCGAATCCCCATTGTTTCTGAATACTGTTGATTGAGGGATCTTCATGTGTTTTTTCAAACAGGGTCCAATTATCTAGATCGGACCATCGCCCGGCAGTAACTACACCTGCTTTTGCTGTTGACATTTCTTTCATTTCCATCGAAGACAAGCTGACATCTTCCGATACTTCTGGCACCCTGCTAGGGATTTCTATTACACCCACCTTTGTTTTGGGGGATGATAGAGGTGCTCCTAGCACTTTTTTGGTAGTACGAATTGTAGTTTTGGTGTTATTCAATGTATTTGATTCAGATTTAATTGGTTGAATAAACAATTGATTATCGAAATGATAAGAAGAATTGGAACTGAAATTGTAAATCGGCAGAACCGATTTTTTATTTTTAGCATCATTCAACAACTCTCTTTTACTATTAAAAGAAACACGAAACATGCCACTTGGAAGTTGATTTATTTGAGTATTTCCATAAAAATCAAGCAATGCAGAATCAATCTTTTTTGATTTAAGATTTTGGAAATAAATTTTCCTAGGACTAGGCGAAAATGCGGTCGAAATGATTAAAAAGGCGAGAAGCGCAGCAAATTTCACTGTGAAATTGTATAAATTTTTCCGTTTCATACTGCCTTAATACTAAACATACTCAAAAGGTAAATGATTATCTTTGCAAACAAATGTCGAACAAGAACAAGAAGTATTTTGATGCCCTTTCTTATCATTCTGAAGGCAGACCGGGTAAAATAGAAGTCATTTCCACTAAACCCACTCGCACCCAATTTGACTTGGCATTAGCGTATTCTCCTGGTGTAGCTGAACCCTGTTTGAAAATCGCAGAAAATCCTGAGGATGTTTATAAATATACAGCAAAAGGTAATCTGGTAGCCGTTATTAGTAATGGTACTGCCGTTTTAGGTTTAGGAGATATTGGACCGGAAGCTTCAAAACCTGTAATGGAAGGAAAAGGAGTGTTGTTTAAACTTTTCGCTGACATTGATGTGTTTGACATTGAGTTAAACTGCAAAGGAGTTGAAGAGTTTATTCAAACTGTTAAAGCCATGGAACCCACGTTTGGCGGTATAAACTTAGAAGATATCAAAGCACCAGAGAGTTTTGAAATTGAAGAACGGTTGAAAGCGGAACTCAATATTCCTATCATGCACGATGATCAACACGGCACAGCGATTATTTCTGGCGCTGGCTTAATCAATGCCTTGCAAATTGTTGGTAAAGACATTGACAAAGTGAAATTAGTTGTGAATGGTGCTGGTGCCTCTGCAATCGCATGTACTAAACTATTTGTAAGCTTGGGTGTGAATAAAGAAAATATCGTGATGCTCGACTCAAAAGGCGTCATTCACGATAAACGCGAAGATTTAGACAAATACAAAAGTCAATTCGCTACTACTCGACAATTACAAACTTTGGAAGAAGCACTTGTAGACGCCGATGTGTTTGTTGGTTTGAGTAAGGGCAATATCCTCACGTCTGAAATGATACTTTCAATGGCCAAAGATCCCATTGTATTTGCTATGGCCAATCCTACACCTGAAATTGATTATAATGTAGCGATCCAAACTCGTCCAGATATCATCATGGCAACGGGAAGAAGCGACTACCCGAATCAAGTAAATAATGTACTTGGTTTTCCATTTATTTTCAGAGGTGCTTTAGATGTTCGTTCAACGGCAATTAACGAAGAAATGAAGTTGGCAGCTGTAAGAGCCATTGCTGCATTAGCACACGAACCTGTTCCTGAGGTTGTAATGATGGCATACAATGAAAGTAATTTGAGTTTTGGTAAGAACTACATTATTCCTAAGCCCATCGATCCACGATTAATTACTACGGTTGCACCTGCTGTGGCTAAAGCTGCTATGGATTCTGGTGTAGCAAGAATGCCTATTACAGATTGGGATGAATATAGAGAAAACCTTCGTAAGAGATTGGGCATTGATAACGATTTCGTCAATCGTTTGATGACCAGAGCCAAAATATCCCCCAAAAAAGTAGTTTTCGCTGAAGCCGATAATGTGAAGATTTTACGTGCTGCTCAAGGGTGTTTAAACGAAAATATTGCACATCCAATTCTATTGGGAAATGAAGAAAGCATTCGCAATATAATGGCTGAAAATAATATTGATTTGCCAAATGTTCCAATTATTGATCCTCGAAAAGAATCCCAAAAACAAGAAGAATACGGAAAATTGTTATTTGAAAAGCGCGGAAGAAAGGGATTGACTCAATATGAAGCCAAATACCAAATGGCCAATAGAAATTATTTCGGTTCTATGATGGTAATGAATGGGGAAGCAGATGTATTTATTTCTGGTCTAACGAGAAACTATCCATTAGCACTTAAACCAGCAATTGAATGTATCGGTACTTCTGAAAAATCTTCTAGAATTTCTGGAATGCATATTATGATGACCAAATATGGTCCCAAGTTTTTCTCTGATACAACAGTTAACGTGCAATTGAATGAAGAAGAAATGTATTGCTTGGTTAAAGATGTTCATGAGAAGGTTAAATCATTCCAAATCGAACCTCGTATTGCACTAATTTCTTTTTCAAATTTTGGCTCAAATCAAGATCTTAAGACACCGTCTATGATGTCGAAAGTGGTAAAACGTTTGCACGAAAACGATCCGCATATTATTGTAGATGGTGAAATGCAACCTGTATTCGCTATTGACGGAGAACAAAGAATGAATTTCTATCCATTCAACAAACTAGGAACAAAAGCGGCGAATACATTTATTTTTTCAAATTTGGAAAGTGCAAATGCGACATATCAAATTTTGAGAACCATGGGAAATGTTGAAGCCATTGGTCCAGTGTTACTTGGATTCAAGAAAACAGTTCACATTCTACACCATAGTTCAACAGTACGCGAGATCATGAATATGGTGGCCTTGGGAGTTGTTGAAGCTCAAGAAAAAGAACAATAAATAATTGACCTTGATTAGTTATAGTGTAAATGCAATTTCAACGGATTGATTATTTATCGCAAAAGTACTATCAATCACTATCATTGCGATATGATGTACTTCGAAAGCCATTCAAATTGCATTTTACATTGGATGATTTAATCCCTGATAAAAATTCTTTTCATTTAGTGGGAATAGATCGTAACAATGTGGTTGCTTGCTTGGTGTTGTCAGAAATCACCAAAAAGGAATTAAAGATGCGACAAGTTGCCGTTAAAGAATTATTACAAGGCAAAGGTATTGGTAAAAAAATAGTTGCATTTGCTGAAAAAGAAGCAAAGAAATTCGGTTATACATCGTTTATTTTAAATGCGCGAAAGTCGGCTGTTCCTTTTTATCTTTCTATGGGATATCAAATCCACGGTGAGGAGTTTTTGGAAGTTGGAATTCCTCATTTTAAAATGAAAAAAGACATTTAATAGGATATTCATCCGATTTATTGATCTTTTTCGCGAATTACCTCACATTAATAACAATCCTTCCCTTATTTTTGTGATTTAACATGAACACCGTTATCACTCTACTTCAGTTTTTTGCCGCTCTGGCAATATTGGTTACGCTTCACGAATTAGGACATTTTTTAGCAGCAAGAGCTTTTGGAATCAAAGTCGAGAAATTTTATTTATTCTTCGATGCATTTGGTGTAAAGCTATTCAAATTCAAAAAAGGCGATACTGAATATGGTATTGGGTGGCTTCCATTGGGAGGCTATGTTAAAATTGCCGGTATGGTTGATGAGAGTTTGGATACCAATCAATTAAAAAGTGAACCTCAACCTTGGGAATTTAGATCTAAACCAGCTTGGCAAAGATTGATCGTAATGGTTGGAGGAGTTTTCGTTAATTTGGTATTGGGGATTTTTGTGATTTCTAGTTTGATATTTTCTCAAGGAGAGACTTATATTCCAAATAATACAGTAAACGATATGGGCGGAGTTTATGCAAGCCCCAATGCCCGTAAATTAGGGTTTCAAACAGGAGATAAAATCATAGCATTAAACGGCAAACCAGTTGAAAATTTGTTGGCTGAATTTGGCGATCCAGCTTTTTTAACCAACGTTAAAAAAGACGTTTCCATCAACAGAAATGGTAAAGACACCGTAATTAGCCTTCCTGAAAATATGGAGGATAAATTAAGTCTCAATTCAGACCTGCCGTTTATTTCCCCTCGTTACTCGTTCTCTATCGGTAAATTAGTAGGTGGAAGTCCTGCCGATAAAGCAGGAATCAAAGCAGGTGATAAAATTTCCCTTATTGATTCACAATCGGTGGGTTCATTCTTTGAATTCAAAGAGATTTTAACAGCAAAAGCGGGTAAAACAGCTTCCATGGTGTTGGTTGATTCTACAGGGACAACTAGAACTACAAAAGTGGAGATTAGCGAAGATGGAACCATTGGTTTTCAACCTAGCATTGGAGGGTTTGAAGGAAAAGATAAAAAAATTGAATATGGACTTTTTGAGTCCATTTCCTTAGGAAGTTCTAAGAGCTTTGGCATGATTTCAGCCAATTTGTCTGGTTTGAAAAAAGTAGTTTCTGGTAAGGTAAACGCTAAGAGTTCTTTAGCGGGACCAATTGGTATTGCTCAAATGTATGGTCCAAGATGGGATTGGATTAACTTCTGGACATTAACAGCAACATTGAGCTTGGCACTTGCCTTAATGAATATTCTACCTATTCCTGCATTGGATGGTGGACATGTGATGTTTTTGCTTTATGAAATAATTGCTCGTCGTCCCGTTAATGAACGTGTTTTATACATTGGTCAATTAATCGGAATGGCTATTCTGTTAAGTTTATTCGTATTCATTTTCTGGGTGGATATTTCCCGATTATTGGGCTTCTAATCAGAATTAGTATAATTCTATGAATCCATTTGAAGTTTTAGGAATCCCAGAGAGTATTTTACCCGATCTAAAACAAGTACGTCAAAAATTTCTGGCTATACAAATGGGGGAGCATCCGGACTTCGGTTCAGATGGAGATTTATCTGAGAAAGCCAATAAAGCGTACTCCGTTTTGAAAAATGACATTGAACGTGTAAGAGTAATTCTATCATTGAATGGTTCAGTAAATATCAATGAAAATGTATTAAGTCCGGATTTTCTTATGGGAATGATGGATATTTCCGATGAAATAGAAGAAGGATTATCGGGAAATGTTGAATTGTT
>JACCDS010584893.1_pt1 | contig 11380 bp, 9 predicted proteins | sample 7446441 | NCBI WGS metagenome assembly JACCDS01 (sample SAMN15323445, study PRJNA562643) | freshwater metagenome | isolation source: river surface water | place: USA:Blue River Watershed | collected 2017-08-17 | reverse complement strand
TGGTATCCTTCAGATATAATTTGCTGATTATGAACAATTACCGACCCAACCAAAGGATTGGGCTGCGCCCATCCACATCCTTGAAATGCCAATTCCAAACAACGATTCATAAAGAATTCATCGGGATAAAATTTAGATGAATCCAACTGAAAAGCGGGCAAAAATTCTTCGATGGAATAGGGATAATTCACTTCAAACTATAGTTAATACTGCGAAAATATGCTTTATTTTTGAGGTGTTTCACAAAATAGCCTTGAATTCACCGGCTAACATTTAATTGACAAATTAAAAAAACATGTCCCAGCAAAACAATCAAAATACCAATAAACAAAATTCAACTCTTGGACGACTGAGAATCACCAACATTTTCCGTGCATTTTTTCAAAATCAACAATCTTCTGGGGTGCTACTTGTTTTGTTTACTGCAGCATCACTTTTCATAGCCAATTCCATTTGGAGCGCCGACTACATTGATCTGTGGAAAACCGAATTCGGTTGGAATGACCATCGTTTTCATCTACACCATTCAGTTACTGATTGGATTAACGATGGTTTAATGACCTTGTTTTTCTTGTTGGTAGGAATCGAAATCAAACGCGAATTGGTGGAAGGTGAATTATCCAATCGCAAACGCGCAATGCTTCCCGTTTTAGGTGCTTTGGGCGGCATGGTGGTTCCTGCACTTATTTACTTTTTAATCAATTTTAATTCCCCCGAAACCATCGCCGGTATGGGAATTCCTACCGCCACTGATATCGCATTTGCCATTGCAATTTTGGGCATGCTGGGAAATAAAGTCCCCACCTCTTTAAAGGTGTTTTTAACCGCACTGGCCATCATTGACGATTTAGGTGCGATCGTAATTATAGCGCTATTTTATGGTCAATCTATTTCTTGGGGATGGATGGGCATCTCTTTGCTAATCATTGCATTACTATACATCGCTGATAAAAAAGATTGGCATTACATGGGTGTTTATATTGTTTTGGGATTTGCATTGTGGTTTTCGATGTTGCATTCAGGAATCCACGCAACGATTGCAGGTGTGGTACTTGCATTCTTGCTCCCCCGACAAACCAATGCAGAAAAGAAATTGGCCAATCGCATTGAACACGCACTATCTAATTGGGTATCATTCTTGATTTTACCTCTTTTTGCGGCGGCGAATACCGCTATTTTCATTAATGTTGAAATGATGGATCAGCTTATTTCACCGATTTCTTTGGGGATTTTCTTCGGGTTATTTCTAGGTAAACCCTTAGGTATTTTTGGAATGAGCGTTTTAAGTCATAAACTTGGATGGGCAGAAATATCTAGCGACATTTCTATGAAGAAGCTATGGGCAGCGGGGATGCTTGGAGGCATTGGATTTACAATGTCGATATTTGTTGCCAACTTAGCCTTTACGAATCCCGATTTTATCAACTTGAGTAAGTTGAGCATTATTATTACCAGTGTAACAGCCGCAAGTTTGGGCTATTTGGTATTTTCAAGTGCTAAAAATTAATCCTCTAAACGCGCAGTTTTAACCAATTTCGAAATAGAGGCAATTTTGATTTTTTTGCCTTCCAATTCAAGTATCGAATCGGATTTAAATTCTGCCAACAAACGAATTACCGTTTCGGTTGCCGTTCCAACTAAATTGGCTAGTTCTTCTCGGGTAATTTTCAAAGCTATGGTTTTACCATCTTCTTCAAATCCGTATGTTTCTTTGATGAACAACAATGCCTCCGCCAAACGTTCGCGAACGGGTTTCTGAGCTAAATGAGTAATGTTCTGTTCTGCTTTTCTCAAATCGTCGGAGAGCAACTTCATGATTTCCATGGTAAGCACTCCGTCTTTTTGCAGAATTCCCAAAAATAATTCGCGCGGAATAAAGCAAACGCCGGCATCTTCCATTGCTACTGCAGATGCATAGTATTTGTCTTCAGCTAACAACGAACGATAGCCGAGTAAATCACCCGCTTTAACTAATCGTAAAATCTGTTCTTTGCCATCTTCACCCAATTTCGAGACTTTGATTTTTCCATAATTTACACAGTACACGCCTTGAGGACGCATTCCTTCTAGAAAAATGTTCTGTCCACGCTTGTATGGCGTGCAGACCTTTTGGTCGTTGATTGAGTCAATTGTGTCGTTTTCGGCTTTACAAAAAACTGAATTAAAACGTTTTACACAATTATTACAATCGACACCTTTGTGTTCGAAACTCATAACTACTGCAAATAAGTGGGGTACATCAAATATAGCAATAAAGATTTATAATGCAATCTTTACAAAAGTTGAACAAAAAAGAGTGTTTAGAACCAAAAATGCTGTTAGTTCATGTAATTCTTAGTTCATTTCGCAGCAGCTTGATGGTTGGGTGGTTTTCTTGTAAGATGACTTTTTTTGAACCTTTTTAGACCCACTACAGCAACTTCCACCAGACTCCATCTCCGTATGATTTTGATTGAACTTGGGACTTAGAAAAGGGATTCCCAAATTCGCTCCCCGAAGCACGAATAGCACACCCATTATTAACAACCAAAATGGCATAAGACGCTGGAGATTCAATTTAACCCGCGAATTGATTAGGTGTTTGGTAAAAGTAACCGCTAACAATGAAGGCATTGTAGCCAGTCCAAATCCCAACATAAACAGAATTCCATTCAACCAGGAACCCATCCCCAGAGAACCCAAAAGGGCACCATAAACGAGGCCACAAGGGAGTAATCCGTTGAGCATACCTGCAATTAACCACTTGAATACTCCGCCGTCTTTCAACGTAGAAGCGAACTTTTTATTTACCCAATTCGATATAAAACCGAGTAAATTCGATGATTTATTAAAATACTCATTCGCCCATAAGAGCAAAAAAACCGCTCCTATTGTCAAAGAAATCCATTGCTCAAACTTTCGAATATCTAGCCATTCCACGATACCCCCGAAAAACGTCCCCAGAATCACATAGGTAATTACACGGCCAAATTGGTATAAAATGTTGGTCACATACGCTCCGGGGAACTTATTGGTTGTTGGCAATAACAAAGCCAATGGGCCACACATGCCAACACAATGCATACTCCCCGCAATACCTAGAGCCAAACCGGCTAACAGTGAAAATCCCATTTAATCAATTAATATTTAACGATTTAAGTCATATTCGAAGTTGTTTGAAAACACTCTAATCTTTACTTATTGAAATCCGTTTCCTGCATCAATGTGTCCTTGAAATCTACTATCCAACGAGTTTTAATGATATATCTTCCGGGTTGAATTTTTTCAGCAGGTATCCACCACTTTGCTTGGTTTTGTTGATCAAAGTGAAAAAGTTTGTCTTTCTCTTTACTTGCTGGACAGTAAAATTGAATATCAGCTGTAAAACTACTTCCCTTCGCTGAATCAATTTCAATCCAATATCCTTTAGGTGTTTCTCTGATTTGAATCATTTGATTTTGCTCAACGGCTAGATTGGATTGTTCAATTTCCTTTTGGAAAGCAAGTTCTTTTTGATAATAATTTTCATCAACCAAATTGATATCTTGCTGCATAGAACCGTACACTAAGTACACGATCCCAGCGACGAAAGCTAAATATATAAAGGTTATAAATCGTCCCCAGTTCATAGTTTATTTCTTATTTTTTGGTGCTAAAAATACAATGTTTTCTGATTCTAATAAATGTTCACCATTGTACAAATGGATTTGAAATTCATCTTTACGATTCTGAATCTTGTCTTTCTTGATTCGAATGAAAATAGTACCATTATGAACCGACTCCTTTTCCAAATGACGATACATATTATGATCTACCCACTCTATCTCATAGTTCGGATTATCTGATTTCAAAGTCAAAGAATCGAAATTTTTATGGCTTTTGTTGATCATCAGTACGGTATAGATAGAAAACACTTTATCGCCTTCGGGAGTAATAGTGTAGATTTGTCCTGGTGCCTTTCTAATTTGAAAATCAACGGTGCTTCTTGTTGTTAAAATGGCCAACCAAATCCCCAAAAGTGCGATCAAAAGCACTACATACGCCTTTAAGCGAGGAGTAATTGTAAATGGTTTATTATCAGCGATTGTAGTTTCAGAAGCATATTTAATGAGCCCTTTTGGTTTATTGATTTTATCCATGATGGAATCGCATGCATCTATACAAGCGGTACAGTGAACACATTCCAATTGTGTTCCATTACGGATATCAATTCCTGTTGGACAAACGTGCACACACAAATTGCAATCGATGCAATCGCCGGCAGTTCTTTCGGTGTTTTTACGTAGCTTTTCTCTTGGTTCTCCGCGGATGTAATCGTAAGCTACCACAACGGAGTGGCGATCCATCAGAACACCCTGCAAACGACCGTAAGGACAAACCACGGTACACACTTGCTCTCTGAACCACATATATACTCCAAAGAAAACGCCAGAGAATACCATCATGGCTAATAGTCCTCCAATGTGTTGAGATAAAGGTTCTGAAATGATTTTTTTGAGTTCCTCTATTCCAATAATGTATGCAAGGAAGGTATTTCCTACTAAAAAAGAAACAGCATAAAACACAGCTACTTTAAAACCTCTTTTGCGGATTTTCTCTACATTCCAGGGCATTTTGTCTAAAGCTTTTTGCTTAGGAGCATCGCCTTCAATCCAATATTCAATTCTGCGGAAAACCATTTCCATAAATACTGTTTGAGGACATGCCCACCCGCAAAACAGCCTACCGAATGCTACAGTGAATACAATAATAAATACAACAAAAAGGATCATGGTCAAGCCAAACAAGAAGAAGTCTTGTGACCAGAAAACAAATCCAAAAACAACAAATTTTCGTTCGAGAATATTTAAAAGCATAAAGGGTTCACCTTTATAGGTAACCCAGGGCAATCCAAAAAATACAATTAGATAAAACAAAGAAAGCCAGGTCCGGGCGTTATAAAAACGCCCGGTTGGCTTGTATGCATAAACCCACTTACGCTTGCCTTTTTCGTCGATGGTCGCTACTCGATCACGGTATTCATCATTCTCATCAAAATCGACGTTTGGTATCATTAGTTTAAGTTATTATAAATGATTTTAGGTTTGTGCTTCGGTTAGAAGTTAAGATTCCTAACTGAAACGATAGTTAATTCTTTGCCACAGCAGCTTTAGCGGGTGCTAACGATGCTGAAGTTGGAGTTGCTGCTGGAGCGGCATTGGCTGGAGCAGAAGCCGAATCTTGAGCAGGTGCGCCAGCGGCTTCTTCTTTGTACAATTCCCCTTCTGGTGCTTTTGCATTAGCAGGATTGCTTCCATTCAATGACTTCACATAAGTTGCTACGCTCGCCATTTCTTTAGGAGTTAATGTTTCACCCCATGCAATCATACCCATACTTGGTACACCCAATTTGATGGTTTTGAAGATATTCTTAATGGAACCACCATGCTTCCAGTATTCGTCGGTAAGGTTGGGTCCACTGATACCTTGTGCATTATCGCCGTGGCAAGCAACGCAATTCTTTTTGAAAATCGCTTGTCCATCGGCCAGAATTGCTGCATCAGGATTGTACTCGATGGAGTTTTCATCGACTTTATTAGCACTTAATTTATTGTATTCCGCTTGCATAATTTCAGCTTTAGCCAAATCGATTTTTAATTCCTCAACTTGTAGCGGAGCTGTATGCGAAATATGGTATCTCCAGATGTAAATCCCTGAGAAAATAATGGTTAAATAGAAGCCATACACCCACCAAGGTGGCAATGCATTGTCCAATTCTTTAATACCATCGTAATCATGATCCAATTGAACATCTTTCTCTTTTTCAACGGCAACAGAATTGTTCATTTTATCCCACCATTGCGCAATTGCAGAAACCTTTGCTTCCTCAGTTACTTCTGATTTTTTGGGAAGTACGATTGCTTTTAACCAGTATGCAAAGTATAAAATGATTAATACTTCCATTAAAATGACACCCAAAAGAATCATGTTCAATTCGAAACTACTGAATCCTCTGAAACCCGATTGGGTATCTGCGCCCGCTGCCATCAAACTAGCCGCTGAAAACATACTAACTGCTAATGCTATGGTCTTTGCACTGTCTTTCATTTTTAACAACGCTACTTTACCAAGTAAAGATCCCATGAATAGAATTACAATGGCTAATGCAACCGCTGTAGAAACGAGTAGCCAAGGAATATAGGAGTTGGATGAACCGCTAGCTGCTCCTGATACGGCAACAACAGATGCTGTGTCGGCAGCTTGAGCTGCGAGTTGGGAAACCATTCCCCCACTCATAGCTGCTATAAAAAGTTTTTTGCTAAATTTCATATTATTAATCATTTAGAGGAATATTTTTTGCCTTTTCAAAGTACTTTTTGTTGGACTTTGAAACCCACATCACCACCACTGCGAAGAATAATCCAAACAGAATCAGTGTAATTAAGGGGTAGATACTTACACCATCGATGGTTTTTAAATAATTGATGAATTTCATAACTTGAATGTATTTAACTTTAAAAAGTGCTTTTCCTTCTGAATTTTACTGTTTTAAAATTGTATAATTAATGTTCTGGGTGACTTTCAACGGGCATCTTCTTGATATCTGTACCAATGCGTTGCAAATACGCTATCAAGGCCACGATTTGAGAATATTCCAAATTACTTACACCTTCCATTTCCATGATTTGAGTAACCATTGGGTCTTTTTTCAAATCCGCTGCAATATCTCTTGCTTGTTTTTCTAGATCTTCATTTGCACGGTTTGCATATCCTACTTCATAAGGAACATTCATGGTTTGCATGGCATGGATCATTTTAGGTGTTTTTCGAATGTCAATACCTTTGGTAAACAACCACGGATAACGAGGCATCACAGAACCTTTGCTCACTTCAGCAGGCGCATACATATGGTTAAAGTGCCAAGCATTGTTGTACTTTCCACCTACACGAGCCAAGTCTGGACCGGTACGTTTACTTCCCCACTGGAAAGGATGGTCATAAACAAACTCTCCTGCCTTTGAATATTCTCCGTAGCGTTTTACCTCGTCTCTGAATGGTCGAATCATTTGTGAGTGACAGGTATAACATCCCTCAGCGATATAGATATCACGTCCGTGAAGTTCCAATGGAGTATAAGGTTTCACTGAAGAAATGCTCGGAATATTCGTTTTCACCAAAAATGTAGGTACCATTTCCAGAACACCACCGATAGCCACAACCAACAAACTCAACACCAACATCTGTATGGGTTTTCTTTCGATTACTCGGTGCCAGTGTTCTCCTTCGTGACTTCCGTGTTTTACTAAAGCAGGTGCTTCAGCTTCTTCCTCGGCTACAAATGATCCAGATTTGATGGTTTTATATAAATTCCAAACCATCAAACAAGCACCAATTAAGAACAGCAATCCACCTATACTTCTTAATTTGTACATTCCCATTAACATGTTTACGGTATCCAAGAATGTGTATTGCAATGTTCCATCAGGAGTAAATGTTTTCCAGTTTAAACTTTGAGTGAAACCAGCCCAATACATGGGAATAGCATAAAATACAATACCCAAAGTACCCAACCAGAAATGCGCGTTTGCTGCAGATTGAGAATATAATTTGGTCTTCCACATGCGTGGAATTAACCAATACAATACGGCGAAGGTCAAGAAACCATTCCAACCCAATGCACCAACGTGTACGTGAGCAATAGTCCAATCGGTAAAGTGACTGATTGCATTTACTTTCTTCAAAGACAACATGGGCCCTTCGAAAGTAGCCATACCATAAGCTGTAATAGCCACCACCATGAATTTCAACACCACGTCTTCACGAACACGATCCCAAGCACCTCGCAAAGTGAACAAACCATTGATCATACCACCCCAACTTGGAGCAATCAACATCACAGAAAATACCACACCCAACGACTGTGCCCAATCAGGCAAAGCAGTATACAACAAGTGGTGAGGTCCAGCCCAAATGTAGATAAAAATCAACGCCCAGAAGTGAATAATTGACAAACGATAGGAGTAAACCGGACGATTTGCTGCTTTGGGTAAGAAATAATACATCAAACCCAAATATGGAGTTGTTAAAAAGAATGCCACAGCATTGTGTCCATACCACCATTGAACCAATGCATCTTGAACACCTGCATACCAGCTGTAGCTCTTAGTTAAACTGATTGGTAACTCTATACTATTTACAATATGCAACATAGCTACAGTTACCCAGGTTGCTATGTAAAACCAAATCGCTACATATAAATGGCTTTCACGGCGCTTGATAATGGTACCGAACATGTTGATACCAAAAACCACCCAAATCAATGTAATAGCAATATCTAAAGGCCACTCTAATTCCGCATATTCTTTACCAGTGGAATAACCCATCCAAAGGGTCAAGGCTCCAAATACAATGATTAACTGCCAACCCCAAAAGTGAATTTTCGACAGCAGATCGCTGAACATTCTGGCTTTAGTGAGTCGTTGAAGTGAATAATAGACACCCATAAAGATTCCATTACCCACAAATGCGAAAATGACCGCATTTGTATGTACAGGTCTCATTCTACCAAAGGTAGTTGGCGCCCAGTCAAGGTTGATAGCTGGGAAATACAGCGATATGGCTGCCCATAATCCCGCTGTGAATCCAATAATCCCCCAAAAAATGGTAGCGTAAGCAAACCATTTAACGGGCCGATTGTCGTAAGAAAACTTTTCTATTTGCATATAATTTAGTTTGGGGTATTCTTTATTAATCTTTATTCAAATTATGAGTTCTACTTTTTTCGGGGGATGGAAGTGCATTACGCCCCCGTTGATTTTGCTTTATTTACCAACTCCGTGTCGTGTAAAATGCGATTGGCATTTGCATCCGGATCATCGAATTGACCCGATTTTGCACTCCATAAGTACGCAACTAGGAAAATTCCCGCCACCACAATACTCATGACCATCAACAAAATCACTACCGACATAACTCTACTTTTTTCAATATTCAAATTTGACAAAAAATCGAGGTTCAATGCCATGATGTTACTCATGAGGGAAACTGATTTTTGTCATGTTTTTTTCTCTTTAAACAAGGCCATTTCTGCCAATACCATTCAAGCAAAATTCAAGCAATTCCTAACCTTTCAATTTACGTGCACTCGCCATCGAACTTAACCAGGTAAACAACACAATGGATATGGAACTACTTGGCATTAAAATCGCAGCAATGATGGGATTTAACTGGCCCTGAACCGCAAACGATAATCCCACAATATTGTACATAATGGATATAGCAAAACTCCACCAAATGATCTTACGCATATCGCGTGCAATCTTGAAAAACTGAGGCAGATTTTTCAAAGCACTTCCCAATACTATCGCATCGGATCCCACAGTGAAATAAGAAATATCCTCGGTAACCGCCACACCAATTGAACTCGACATAAGCGCTCCTGCATCGTTCAACCCATCACCCACCATCATGGTACGAACACCACTATTCTCTAATTGCTCAATAAACGTGCGCTTATCATGCGGCTTTTGTTGAAATAACAATTGCGTATTTGCAGGAAATATTTCACGAATAATCGATTCTTCGCGTGAATTATCCCCACTCAAAAGCGACAACTTAAACTCCCCACTCAATTCATTGATACTATCAGACAGATGATTTCGAATAGCCGATGAAAACATATACACTCCTTTCACCACGCCATCAATTTCCACCCAAATGGAACTTCCTTTTAATGAATCTTGATCCGAATTTTTTATTTGGGATGCCAACTCGTTTTTCAATCCAGAGGTTACTCCCAAAAACGCAGAAGAACCCAAACGCAATTTCATTCCGTCACAATCCCCCAACATCCCCAGACCCGCTACATTTTCAATAGAATTCACTTCCAATGGAATTCTATTCATTTTTTTAGATAAACTTCGGGCAAACGGATGGGTAGATTCTCTCGAAACTGACGCAATTGCATCCAATTCAAATTCAGTAAGTGGATTACCCAAATACTGCACAAGTGGGTCTTGCGACTGAGTTAAAGTGCCTGTTTTATCAAATACAATGTGTTTGATTTTATTCATTCGCTCAATTACTCGGGCACTTTTCAAGTAAAACCCATGACGCGCTAACAACGATAAAATATGCCCGTGTGTAAATGTTACACTCAGCAGTAAAGCACAAGGACAAGCTACAATTAGAATTGCGGTCACTGCGTTCCACACTTTTGTGGAATCATTAAACGACCAGTAAATAGCGGCTATTGCAGCTATTGTAAACAAGACCATAGTGAAATACATACTCGCCTTTTGAACATAGGAACTCTCAATTGTAGGAGTTTTCTGTTCTTTTTGGTCGTTTTTATTCCATAAGGAAACCAAATAACTTTGAGAAACAGTTTTTTGTGACAATAAACGAATCGAAGTTCCCATTTGACGCCCGCCCGCATAAATCCATGATCCAGTTTCCAATTCAACCGGTTTACTTTCCCCGGTTACAAAACTGTAATCAATTAAAGCTTTACCCGAAACAAGTAAACCATCCACCGGAACAATTTCCTGGTCATGAATAATCAACTCATCGTTTACTTGAATGTTCACAATGGGCACATTAATTTCCCTTCCCTCTTTAAATAAGGTACTTGATATGGGAAAATACGAGGTGAAATCACGATTAAACGTTATGGTTTTATAGGTTCGATCCTGCAAAATCCTCCCCAAAAGCATAAAGAAAACAATTCCCGAAAGTGAATCAAAATACCCAGGCCCTGTATGAGTAAAGACTTCATAGAGGCTTCGAAAAAAGGTAATCATCATGGCAAGAACAATCGGCAAATCAATGTTTAGATATCGCTGCTTCAAACCTCCCCAAGCCAACTTATAAAATTCCGATGAACTATAAGTAATAACGGGCACAATCAACCCCAGAATAATCCATTGAAAATAGGGTTTTAATCCATCCAAATCCGTGCCATAGGCAAAGTACTCAGGAAAACTCAATAACATGATATTTCCAAAGGCAAAACCGGCTACTCCTAATTTATAAATACGCGATTTTGAAGGGCTGATAGCGCCTTTTTTATCGCCAAGATCGCTCAAACTAAAATACGGTTCGTACCCCAGTTTGGTCAATAATTCAGCGATTTTTTTCGCAGAAATCGTATCTGAATCAAATATTACAGCCAGTTCTTTACGACTAAAATTCAGCTTACTGGAAATTACGCCATCTTGAATTTGGTAGAGGTTTTCAAGCAGATACAAGCAGGAACTACAATGCACCTGAGGCAGATAAAAATCCATGTGAATCTGGCTTCCCGTTTTGAATTTAACCAATTGATTTACTATCTCTTGATTCTCTAAAAAATCGAATTTATATGTTTTTTCTTCGAATTGATCCAAGCTCACACCCGGAGTTTCGTTGAAATTATAATACT
>JACCDS010537373.1_pt1 | contig 11380 bp, 10 predicted proteins | sample 7446441 | NCBI WGS metagenome assembly JACCDS01 (sample SAMN15323445, study PRJNA562643) | freshwater metagenome | isolation source: river surface water | place: USA:Blue River Watershed | collected 2017-08-17 | reverse complement strand
GGACGGGTCGGTGACGAAGTATTCGAAGTTCTCCAGCCCGATGAAGCCGGTGGCCTCGGGCTGCATCAGGTTGTAGCGGATGACGCTGAAGTAGATCGTCATCACCAGCGGCACGATCATCCACAGGAAGAGCGTGCTGACGGCCGGCAGCATCAGCAGGCGCGGCACGAGGCGCGAGGCGGAACGGGACATGAGCAGGTCTCTGGGCAGAAGTCGCGCAGGCGCGCAGGCATGGCCCGCGCGCCTGGAAGACGGTCCGCCGGTGCAGGCACCGGCGGCGGCACTTACTTGTAGTAGCCGGCCTTCTTCATCTCGCGGTCGGCCGCGACCTGGCCCGCCTTCAGGGCCGCATCGACCGACTTCTTGCCCGCCAGCGCGGCGCTGATTTCCTGGCCCACTGCCGTGCCGATGGCCTGGAACTCGGGGATGCCTGCGAACTGCACGCCCTGGTAGGGCGACTTCGGCAGCGTGGCGTCATGCACGTCGACCGCCTCGATGGCCTTCAGCTCCATGGCGCCGAACTTCGAGACCTTCTGGAACTCGGGGTAGGCGTAGGTCGACTTGCGGTTGCCGGTCGGCACGGTGATCCAGCCGTCGGTCTCGGCCACGAGCTTGATGTAGTCCTTGGAGGTCGCCCAGTTGATGAACTTCTGCGCGGCCGCTTCCTTCTTGGTGCTGGCGGGAATCGCCAGGCCCCAGGACCACGAATAGCCCTTGCCCTTCTCGGTCACGGCCACCGGCGCCTTGGCGAAGGCCACGGTGTCGGCGATCTTGCTGAACTTCGGGTCCGACAGCGAACCGGCCGCGCTGGTCGCGTCGATCCACATGCCGCACTTGCCCGTGGCCATCAGGTTCAGGTTCTCGTTGAAGCCGTTGGCCGACGCGCCGGTCGGGCCGTACTTCTTCATCAGGTTGACGTAGAACGTGATCGCGTCCTGCCAGGGCTTGGAGTCGACCTGCGGCTTCCAGCTCATGTCGAACCACTGGCCGCCGTGCACGTTGACCAGCGTGGTCAGGTAGGCCATGTTCTCGCCCCAGCTCGGCTTGCCGCGCAGGCAGATGCCGAAGATGCCCTTCTCGGGGTTGTTCACCTTGGCGGCGAAGTTCTCGATGTCCTTGTAGGTCGGCTGCTCGGGCAGCGTCACGCCGGCGGCCTGGGCCAGGTCGCTGCGGTACATGGTGAACGAGCTTTCGCCGTAGAACGGGGCCGCGAACAGCTTGCCGTCGTGCGACATGCCACCGCGGATGCCGGGCAGCAGGTCCTCGATGTCGTAGGCGGCGTCGGTCTTGATCTCCTTGAGCCAGCCCTTCTTGCCCCACAGCGGCGTCTCGTACATGCCGATGGTCATGATGTCGAACTGGCCGCCCTTGGTGGCGATGTCCGTCGTCAGACGCTGGCGCAGCACCGTCTCTTCGAGCGTGACCCACTTGACCTTGATGTCGGGGTTCGCCTTCTCGAACACTGGCGTGAGCTTCTGCATCACGATCATCTGGCGGTTGTTGACCGTGGCCACGACGAGTTCGGTGGCGGCTTGAGCGGCACCGGCCCCGAAGGCTGCGCCGATCAGCGCGGCGAGAACTGCTTTCTTCATGTCATCTCCAATGTCAGGGCGTGTGAAGGCAAACAAGCCGCTTTCGCCCTTCCGGACGGCTTGCTGAGTGAAGGTCCGGAGGTCTTCCGGCCAGGGGTTCGGCCTCTCGGCCGGGAAACAGGTGACGGGTCTGGCGTCAGGCGCGGCAGGCCGCCGCGTAGGGCCTCAAGGCGTCGCGGACACGGTCGAGGGTCAAGGCCTTCGGATCGGGCGACAGGCGGCCGGCACGCACCGCGCGGTACTGGTCGGGCAGGTGCTGGCTCAGCACGTTCTCGGGGATGCCGACGGCGGCAAGGTTGTCGAACAGGCGGCGCGCTGCCGCATCGATCTCGGCATCGGGCCAGTAGTAGCGCATGCGGTCGCTGTAGCTGTAGACCCGTTGCAGGCGCTGCTGGCGCGCGTCGCCGTGGCAGTAGCGCTGCCAGGACTCAGGGCGCTCCAGCATCACGCGTTCGACCACCTGCCGAAGGCTGGAACGGCGGCCGTCGTCGACCAGGTCGTCTTCCATCGCGGCGAGTGCAAACAGGGCCTCACGCAATGCGAAGGTCAGGCCGGGGCCGACCTTGAGGATCGCGAAGCCGTCGCGCACCAGGGCGGCCAGCGCGTCCGGACGCTGGTAGTCGGTGGAATGGGCTTCGAAGACCAGGCGGGTGTCGCCGTCCAGCACGGACGACAGCGTCCGGGCCGCCTCAGGCTGGTAGTCGACGACCCGTTCGTGGTCGAACTCCACACCGGGCTGCACGACCAGCGCGATGACACGGCGCCAGGCATCCTGCAGGCCGGCGGTCGCGAAGGCTTCCTCGTGCACGTCGACGGTCCGTCGGGCGGACGCCGGTGCCGTGACCTCGACGTGGTCCAGTGCCTCGGCCGCGCCACCCGGCACCGGCACCTCGGTGCCGATGACGTAGACCGGCCGAACCCCGTGACCGGACACCACGGCGGCGGCCTCGGCGGCAGCACACAGGGCGGCGGCACGTTCGGCCACGACGCGGTCGTCGAGCACCGGCAGGTCATCGGCGCAGCGCATGCTGGCGTCGAGGTGCAGTTTCGTGAAACCGGCTGCCGCATAGGCCGCCAGCATGTCCTTGGCCAGCGCCATGGCCTCGTGGGCCGGCTTGTCGCGCCACGGGTTGGGGCCCAGGTGGTCACCACCGAAGAGGACCCGATCGGCCGGCAGGCCGACCCGCGCGGCGATGTCCTGCACGAAGGTGATGAAGTCCGCCGGCCTCATGCCGGTGTAGCCGCCGAACTGGTCGACCTGGTTGGACGTGGCCTCGACCAGTAGCACGGTGCCGTCCTCCAGCGCCTGGTGCATGGCCGCCTCGATCACCAGCGGATGGGCCGAACAGACCGAGTAGATGCCGTCTCGCCGCCCGGCACGCCGGCCGCTGGCGAGTTCCTGCAGGAGCGAGGTCATGGCTCAGGCCTCCGTCGTCGACCGCGCGATCAGCGCGTCGAGCGTGGCGAAATCGGCCGTGCCCTCCATCGGCCCGAGCTGGCCGACCGCCGACGCACCCGCCGCATTGGCGTAGCGCAGCGCCTGCTCGGGCGTCTGGCCACGCAGGCGACAGGTCGTGTAGGTCGCGCCGAAGCAGTCGCCCGCGCCGGTGGGATCCACCTCGATGGATGGATAGGCCGGCGCGTCGATGCGGCCCTGGCTGCCGAAGTAGGTCGAGCCGTGGGATCCACGCTTGATGACGATCTCCTTCACGCCCAGCGCATGGATCTCCTTGACGGCACCGGCCTCGTCGGCCGCCTCGGCCAGCAAGGTCACCTCATGGCCGCTGGGCAGGAAGATGTCGGTGAACTCGAGCACGTAGCGCAGCGCGTCACGCATCTCGGGGATGCGCAGCATCTCCTTGCGCACGTTCGGGTCGAAGGAAATGGTGCCGCCCTGCGCCTTGACGATCTCGATGGCCTTCTTGGTCGCGTCGATGATGCGGAACGAGAACAGCGACGAGCCCATCACATGCAGGTGCCGGCAGTCCTTCAGCACGTTGGCATCGACATGGCCGGCGTTGAGGTGGGACGACGCGCTGTTGACGATGTTGAAGACGAAATCGCGTTCGCCGTCTTCGCGGTAGGTCACGAAGGCGCTGCCGGTGGTCGCCTGCTTGACGACGTGGATGGCGCTGGTGTCGACGCCGTCGCGCTTGAGGCGCTCGATGTTGAGCAGGCCGAAGTCGTCGTCGCCGACACAGCCGATGATCCCGGCCGGCTGGCCCAGCTTGGCCACCTGGTCGATGAAGATCGCCGGCGCACCGCTGGCAAAGGGTCCCTTGAGCAGACCGGGTTCGCGGAAGGTCTGGCCGCGCCGGGTTGCCATGATCTCGACCAGGATCTCGCCCAAGGTCATGATCTTCGTCATCGTCTTGCTCCTGCTGCAATGTCTTTCGAATCGACGAATCTGTCTTTCGAGTCGAAAGTATGCGGAGCGACCCGAAAGAAGTCAATCAGCATCCCGGTCGGTGTTTTCCCTGGGTATCGCCCGTTTTGAGCCACGCACCAACGTCGATTGACAGCTTTCGGGCGCCTCGGCAGACTTTCATCTTGAGAGATAAGGCTTTCATTCGAAAAACGAGAACCGAAGAACAAGATGCAAAGCGAAGGCAGCAGCACGCTCAAGCGCCGGCTGGCGATCGTCGACCTGGTCCGCAAGGACGGGGAAGCGCGGGTGGAGGACCTGAGCACGCGCCTGGGCGTGTCCTCGGTGACGATCCGCAGCGACCTGAACTACCTGGAGAACCAGGGCTACGTCGTGCGCGCCTTCGGCAAGGCGAAATACAACCCGGCGCTGCAGACCGGCGCCAGCCCGCAGCACGAGCCGGAGGCGGCGACCCATGGCGCGAGCGAGACGGCGGTGGCCTCGGCGGCCTTGCGCTGGATCGAGGACGGCATGTCCGTCTTCCTCAGCAGCGGCGGCATCGCGATGCGCCTGCTGCCGCTGCTGGTGGCCCGTCAGGGGGTGGCGCTGACGGTGCACGACCTGGCGATGGCCTCGGTCGCCAGGAGCTTCCTGAGCTGCGAGCTGCACGTGACCGGCGGCCTGCACAGCGCCGACGAACCCGGCCTGCTCGGGCCAGGTGCCGAGCTGGGGCTGCTGTCGCGCCCGGCCGACCTGAGCGTGATCGTGATCTCGGGCGTCGACACACGCGGCCGGGTGGTCTGCCGGCATCCGGGCGCGGCCCGGCTCTACAGCGCCGCCGTGCGGCACTCGACCAAGGCGATCGCGCTGGCCCTCAGCCCGGACTTCAGCGCGCTCGAAGGCCACCCCGTCTGCAGCCTGGGCGACCTGGCCGGCCTGACCGTCAACCACGACCTCGAACCCGCCGTCTTCGACCTGCTGTCCGAGCACCAGCTGCGCGTGCAGCGCAAGGCGGACGGGATCATCGAGTTCGTGCGGGCGTGAGCCAGCTTGAGCGGGATTGAGCGGGCGCATGGGCATGCCTGCCCAACCGCGCCCTTTCCCTTTCAATCGATCGTGATCTTCGCGTCCGCCGACACCTTGCGCCAGACCTCGATCTCGCTGGCGGTATGGCGGGCGAAAGCGTCCGGCGCATATTGAGCGTCAGGCAGGAGGTGGATGCCCTGATCGGCCATCTTCTGGGTCCAGGCCTTGTCGGACAAGGCCTTCAGATAGGCCTGGTGCAGCCGCGTGACGACGTCCTTGGGCGTGCCCTTGGGGGCGTACAGGCCGTACCACGTCGACGCCTCGAAACCCGGCAATGTCTTGTCGGCCAGCGGCGGTACGCCGGGGAACTGCGCCATCGGCGTCTTCGACGTCACGGCCAGCGCCAGAAGCCGACCGCCCGCGATCTGCGGTAGCGCCGTGTTGGTCTGGTCGAACATCGCGTCGACCTGGCCGGCGATCAGGTCGTTCATCGCCGGAGCTGCGCCCTTGTAGGGCACCGACGTCACCTCGATGCCGGCCTTGCTCTCGAACAGCGCGGCAATCAGGTGCGAGGTCGAACCCGCGCCCGCATTGCCGAAGTTGAGCTTGCCGGGATTCTTCTTCGCATGCGCGATCAGCTCGGCCGCGGTCTTGAACGGCGAGGCCTTGGGCACCAGCAGCACCAGCGGGGTGTCCGGGAAACGGAACACCGGCTCGAAGTCCTTGACCGGGTCGTAGGCCAGCTTCTTGTAGAGCGACGGCGCCGCAGCCATGTAGCCGAGATGGCCGACCAGGAAGGTGTAGCCGTCCGGCGTCGCCTTGGCCGCCTTGGCCGCACCGATGGTGCCGCCCGCGCCGCCGGCGTTCTCGATCACGATCTGCTGGCCGATCTGCTTGCTGACCTTGTCGGCGATGTCGCGCGCCATCGCGTCGGTCGGACCGCCCGCCGCGAAGGGCACGACCCAGGTCAGCGTCCGGGTCGGCCAGGTCTGGGCCTGGCTGAGGCCGGCACAGGCGAACAGGGACAGCGCGGCAGCGGCCGCTTTCAGCATCTTCATGGGCGTCTCCAGTGTGAAACGGGAACGGGAACGGCACCTCGACCGGAACCGGACGAGGGCGGACGGGAAGGACAACGGGGGCTGGACGCGCTCAGCGGCCTGGGAACGCCTGCGAACGCTCGATCGCGCGGTCGACCATCTGCGGCGCGAGGCCCAGGTAGTTCGCCGGGTCGGTCAGGCGGTCGAGCGTGGGGCGGTCGACGTGCTGCGTCACCGCCGGCATCGCGGCCAGCGCCTCGGCCAGCGTGCCGCCACGCTCATGCACGGCGCGGCAGGCGTCGTAGACGACGTCATGGGCCTGCTGGCGGCCGATCGCCGGGGCCAGGCCCATCATCACGGCCTCGGCCACGATCAGGCCTCGCGTGATGCCCAGGTTGTGGCGCATCCGGTCGGTGTCGACGATCAGGCCGCCGAGCGCGAACTTCGCCTGGTGCAGCGCGCCGGCCGTCAGGATGAAGCTCTCGGGCAAGGCCACCCACTCGGCATGCCACGGGCCGGTCGCCCGCTCGAAGTCCTGGACCATCGCGTCAAGCATCAGCCCGGCGTGCTGGCGCACCGCCTTGGACGCGGCCAGCATCAGCTCGCTGGAGATCGGGTTGCGCTTCTGCGGCATCGTGCTGGATGCGCCACGTCCCTTGACGAAGGGCTCGTAGACCTCGGCGAACTCGGTCGACGCCATGATCATGATGTCCAGCGCGATCTTGCCCAGCGAACCGGTGATCAGCGCCAGCAGGTTGACCGTCTCGGCGAAACCGTCGCGGGCCACGTGCCAGGTCGTCGCCGGCACGGCCAGGCCCAGTTCGTCGGCCAGCGCCTGCTGGACCGCGAAGCCCTGGTCGCCCAGCGACGCCAGCGTGCCGGCCGCGCCCGCGAACTCGACCACCAGCACGCGCGAACGCACTTCCGCCAGACGCTGCTGGTGACGATCGAACATCGCCAGCCAGATCGCGGCCTTGTAGCCGAAGGTCACCGGCAGGGCCTGCTGCAGGTGGGTGCGGCCGGCCATCGGGGTGTCGCGATGCCGGCGGGCCAGGTCGGCAAGGATGGTGCGCAGCGCCCGCAGGTCGGCGTCCACGATGTCCAGCGCCGCGCGCACCTGCAGCACGTTGGCGGTGTCCATGATGTCCTGGGTCGTCGCGCCCCAGTGCACGTAGCGGCCGGCGTCGCCGCACATGTCGACCATCTGGTGGACCAGCGGCAGGATCGGGTAGCCGACGATGTCGGTCTCATGGCGCATGTGCTCGAAGTCGATGCGCTCGATGCGCGACTCGCGAGCGATCACCTCGGCCGCTTCGGCCGGGATGACCCCGCAGCGGGCCTCGGCCCGGGCCAGCGCCACCTCGATCTCGATGTAGCGACCGACCAGCGCGCGGTCGGAGAAGACCTCGCGCATCTGCGGCGTGCCGAAGGCATCGCGGAACAGGATGGAGTCCACGACGGTGCTGGCGGATGTCAGGGACGACGTGGCGAAGGACGACATGGCTGGCCTTGATATGTTGACAATCTTCGAACATATTGATATGTTCGGACAAACTCACTTTAGATTGTTCGAACATATGCGTCATGCGTGGAAACACGCATGCGCCCGTCGCACCGGAGACCGAGATGAAGAAGGCCCAGCACCTGGACATCGCCCGCGTCATTGCCACGCAGATCACCAGCGGTGAGCTGGCGGTGGGCGACCTTCTACCCACCGAGTTCGAGCTGTGCGAGCGCCACGAGGCGAGCCGCTACACCGTGCGCATGGCCCTGGCGCAGCTGCAGGAGCAGGGCCTGATCTCGCGTCGCAAGAACGTCGGCACGCGGGTCGAGTCCAGCCGGCCGGTGGCCGGTTTCCAGCAGTCGCTGGCGTCGCTGGAAGACCTGGCGCAATTTGGCGCCACCCACGTGCGCGAGGTCCGCCACGTCGCCGAGCTGGTGGTGGATGTCCAGCAGGCCGAGCTGCTCGGCTGTCCGGGCGGCACCCGCTGGCTGCGCATCTCCAGCCTGCGGCGCGAGGGTGACCGCCAGCGCCGCCCGATCTGCTGGACCGATGCCTTCGTGGACCCGGCCTATGCCGACATCGGCGTGCTCGCGCGGGAGCAGCCGCAGCAGCTGCTGAGCGAACTGATCGAGTCGCGGCACGGGCGCCGCATCGCGCGCATCCACCAGGAGATTCGCGCCACGGCCATGCCGGTCGAGCTGGCCGAGCACCTGGCCGCCGAGCCGGGCTCGCCCGCGCTGATGATCGTGCGGCGCTACCTGGACGTAGCCGATGACCTGTTCGAAATCACGGTCTCCATCCACCCGGCCGACCGCTACACCTTCTCGATGGAGCTGACCCGATCGGCCGGATGACCGCGTGGCCGGCCGTCAACCATCAGCGCACGGCAGGTTGCCGCGACTTGAGTGCATCGATCAGCTCCCGAAGCCCCGGCGGCATCTGTCGCGCGGCCGGGTAGTAGAGGTGGAAGGCCGGCTCCCAAGGCGACCAGTCCGGCAGCACCACCTGCAGGGTGCCGTCGCGCAAGGGACTGGCCAGCCTTTGCTCCAGGGCATAGGCGATGCCGTGGCCGGCGAGCGCCAGGTCCATGGCCAGCGCCGATTCGTTCACGCAGAGTTGCCCGGGCACCTCGATGGCCCGCCGGTCACCGTCCTTCGAGAACTCCCAGCGGTAGACGGTCCCCTCCCCGGTCCGGATCTGGATGCAGCGATGCGCCTTCAGGTCTTCGGGCACCAGGATCGGTGACCGGCTCTTGAGGTAGCCGGGCGATGCCGCCGCGACCCAGCGCAGGCTGGCGCCGATCGGCACGGCGACGAAGTCTTCCGGCACGGTGCCGCCGAAGCGGATGCCGGCATCGAAACCGGCCTCGACGATGTCGACCATCCTGTCGTCCACCGCGACCTCGACGGTGATCTCCGGGAAGTCCTCCAGGAAGCCGGGCAGCACGTCCGCCAAAAGCAAGCGCGCCCCGTCAGCCAGCACGTTGAGCCGCAGACGTCCGACCGGCCGGTCTCGGTGGCGGTCCAGGTCCTGCAAGGCCCCGCCGATCTCGTCGAAGCCGATCGCGAGCCGGCCCGCCAGGGTGGCGCCCGCGTCCGTCGTGGCCACGGTGCGACTGGTCCGGTTGAACAGCCGGACGCCCAGCCGCTCTTCCAGGTTGCGCACGGCATGGCTGACGGCCGACGGCGTGACACCCAGTTCCACGGCCGCCTTGGTGAAGCTGCGCAGGCGGGCGACGACCATGAAGGCGTTCAGGTCGACCAGGTCGGTGCGGCCCAGCTTGGTGTACGGACGGGTGGGACGGGTGCTCAAGTTCAGTCTCCGATGGATGAGCCAGCTTCACAGAAGCATGCGGTCAATCTCTCAATGGGCGCCATCTCGGGCCTCTATCCTTCAATTCTGCTCAACATCCCCCAGCGAACGGACCACCCCCATGCACCCCGCCATCAGACCGGACGGCCTGGCCGTCATCACCGGTGCCGCCGTCGGCATCGGCTACGCCATCGCCGAGCGGCTGGCTCGGGAGGGCATGCAGGTCCTGCTGTTCGACCGGGACGCGGTGGCCCTCGAACAGGCCCTCGAACAGACCGTCAGCAGGCTCGGCAGCAACGGCCTCGCTGACCGCATCCACGCCCTGATGGGCGACGTCCGCGACGATGCGAGCCTGCAGCAGCTGTTCGAGCGCTCGCAGGCGATCGGCACGGTCAGCCTGGTCGTCAACAACGCGGCGGTGCCCGACAAGGCGGGTCCCTGGGGCCCGGTCGACGTCTGGCAGCAGCTCATGGACGTCAACTTCTGGTCCGCGCTGAAGGTCCAGCAGCTCTTCGTCGAATCGCTGATCGCCCAAGGCACGCCAGCGGCCATCGTCAACCTGGGCTCGAAGGAAGGCATCACGACGCCCCCGGGCAACGCCGCCTACGCCGTGTCGAAGGCCGCCTTGCGCGTGCTGACCGAGCAACTGGCCCACGAGCTGCGTCAGCGCGTCGACCACGTCACCGCTCATCTGCTGATCCCGGGCTACACCTTCACGCCGATGAACTTCCCAGGCATGACGGCCACGACCCCCAAGCCCGACGCGCCCTGGACCGCTGCGCAGGTGGCCGACCGGCTGGTCGAAGGTCTGGCCTCGGGCGAGTTCTACATCTTCTGTCAGGACAACGACGTGACACGGGAACTCGACCAGTACCGCATGCAGTGGGCCGCCGACGACCTGATCCTGAACCGCCCGGCCCTGTCGCGCTGGCACCCCGACCACCGCGAGGCCTTCGCCCGTCAGATGCCGGCTCGGGCCCGAAAGGAAGGCGCATGACCGCGACCGCCGAACGGGCCCAAGGCCGTGAACTGGCGCCTCCCGAAGGACACCGCCCTTCCCCGCTGACGCTGGTGCGCGAGGCGGTGAAGGCCAACCTGCTGCCCGGCCTGGTGCTGTGGCTCGCGCTCGGTGCCTTCCTGGTCGCCTACGGTTCGAGCGAGGCCGTCCAGTCGGGCATGGCCGTCTGGGCCGCAGCGAAGGCGCAAGGAGGGCTCGCGTTCGCCTTCCTGTCCTACGTCGTCTTCGCGGTGCTGCTGCCGGAGGCGCTCAGCCGCCTGGTCCTGCGCCAGCCGGCCACGCCGAACAGGGACCTGCTGTTTTCTGCGCTGACGCTCGGCGTCACGGGCATGGCGGTCGACCTGTTCTACACCGGGCAGGCGTTGTGGTTCGGCGAAAGCACCGATGCGAAGACGATCATCAGGAAGACGCTGGTCGACCAGCTGCTGTTCGCGCCACTCTCGCAGTGCTGCGTCCTGACAGCCTTCCTCTGGCATGAGGAAGGCAACTGGGCGAAGACCGCCGCACGCCTGCGCACGACGACCTTCTGGACGCAGAAGGTTCTGCCCCTGCAGGTGGCGCTCTGGTGCATCTGGCTGCCGAGCGTCATCGCCGTGTACTTCATGCCTTCGGCCCTGCAGTTCCCGGTGGTCTCGATGATCCTGAGCTTCTGGATGCTGATCTTCCGCTTCATCCACCGGGCCTGAGACCGGCTGGGCGATCAGTCCAGGGTCAGGCCGAACACGCGTTTCAGTTCGTCGATCTGGGCCTCGAACAGCCACCTGAGAAGTGCTGTGACACGCACACCTCGCTCGCCCCTCACTCGCCCTTCACTCGCCCTTCACTCGCACATCGCCCGCCAATCCTCCGGCACCGCCACCGCCTCGATCGCGTGCGGGTCGCTGCCGTCGCCCTTGCGGCGGGCGAAGACGCGGACCTCGGTGATCTCGACGAGGACGACGTCGGCGCGGCGGATCTGGTGCTTCATGACGAAGCTGCGGCGACGCCATTCGCTGACGTGGCTCTCGATCTGCAGCACGTCGCCGT
>JACCDS010790665.1_pt1 | contig 11382 bp, 19 predicted proteins | sample 7446441 | NCBI WGS metagenome assembly JACCDS01 (sample SAMN15323445, study PRJNA562643) | freshwater metagenome | isolation source: river surface water | place: USA:Blue River Watershed | collected 2017-08-17 | reverse complement strand
ATCGTTCTCTCGGACGGCAACACCAACTCGTAATTCACTTCCATGGGCCAAAAAACCAATCCCGTCGGTTTCCGTCTCGCCGTCCGCCGCAACTGGCAGTCCCGGTGGTATGCCGGCAAGAAAGACTTCGGCAAGCTCCTCGCCGAGGACCAGATCATCCGCTCCAAGCTGATGGAAAAGCTCAAGCAGGCGTCGGTTCCGCGCATCTTCATTGAGCGCGCTTCCAACCGCGTCCGCGTCAAGATCTACACCGCGCGTCCCGGCATCGTGATCGGCCGCAAGGGTCAGGAAATCGAGAAGATCAAGGAAGAGCTCGCGAAGCTCACCGGCAAAGAGATCCTCCTCGACATCCAGGAAGTGAAGAAGCCCGAGATCGAGGCCGCGCTCGTCGCCGAGAACGTCGCCCTCCAGCTCGAGCGCCGCATCGCTTTCCGCCGCGCCATGAAGAAGGCCGTCGAAATGGCGATGGCCCTCGGTGCCGAAGGCATCCGTATCCAGTGCTCCGGCCGCCTCGGCGGCGCGGACATCGCCCGCCGCGAGTGGCAGCGCAAGGGCCGCGTGCCGTTGCACACCCTCCGCGAGAACATCGACTACGGGTTCGCCGAAGCGCTCACCGTTTACGGCAAGATCGGCGTCAAGTGCTGGATCTGCAAAAAAGAGTCCGACAACAACTGAGCCGGACTCCGCTTAAACCACTCTTCCCAGGAGAAAAACTCCCATGGCTCTCGCTCCCGCCCGCACCAAATACCGCAAGTCGATGAAGGGTTCCCGTTCCGGGAACGCCAAGCGTGGCAACACGCTCGCCTTCGGCGAATTCGGCCTGCAGTCCCTCACCCGCGGTCCCATGACCGGCCAGCAGATCGAAGCGGCCCGCGTCACCATCTCGCGCCACCTGAAGCGCAAGGGCAAACTCTGGATCCGCGTGTTCCCGCACAAGCCGGTCACCAAGAAGCCCGCCGAAGTCCGCATGGGCCAAGGCAAAGGTCCGGTCGAATACTACGTCGCCGTGATCAAGCCCGGCGCCGTCCTTTTCGAACTCGCCGGCGTTCCCATGTCCATCGCCAAGGAGGCCTTCCGCCTCGCCGACGCCAAGCTCCCGTTCCACTGCCGGTTCATCCAGCGTGACGGTTCCGCGGCCTGATCCAAAACCACGAACCCGATTCCGCCATGACCGCGAAAGAAATCCGCGACCTCTCGCCCGCCGAGATCCAGACCAAGCTCCGCGAAACCCGCGAAAAGCTCCTCCAGCTCCGCCTGCGCAAGCAGACCGGCCAAGTCGAAAAGACCCACGAACTGCGCACGCTCCGCAAGGACATCGCGCGCCTCGAGACCGTCGCCACCCAAAAGAAGGCCGTCGCCACCAAGGCTGCCTGATTAATTGCGGATTGGTGATGGCGGCCTGCGGCCCCGCGCCGCGAGTGCCCGCAGCCCCAATCCGAAATCCGCAATCCGAAAACCGAAATTACAATGTCCACCGCCACTTCCGGCCAGCGCACCACGCGCAAAACCCAGATCGGCTTTGTTTCCAGCCGCTCCGGCGACAAGTCGATCAAAGTCACCGTCGCCTACAAGACGCCGCACCCTCTCTACCACAAGGTCGTCAATCGTCAGACCGTCCTTCACGTCCATGACGAGAAGAACGAGACCAAGATCGGCGACAAGGTCGAGGTCATGGAGACCCGCCCGATCAGCCGCCTGAAGCGCTGGCGCGTCACGTCCGTCCTCCAGAAGGCCATCGTGGCCGACGGCGCCGCCATCAGCGAATCCGACGTCGCCGCCACCGTGCCGACCAAGACGACCAAGACCTCCGACGCTGCTCCGGCCGCGGACGCCAAGGCCTGAACCTTTAACAATCCAACCATCAAAGGAGGCCCGCCATGATCCAACTGCGCTCCATTCTCGAGGTCGCCGACAACACCGGCGCCCGCAAAGCCGCGCTCATCCAAGCCATGGGCCAGAAGACCAACTACGCCCACGTCGGCGACGTCGTCACCGTGCACATCAAGGAGAGCACGACCGACGCCACCGTGAAAAAGGGTGAAGTCGCCAAGGCCGTCGTCGTCCGCACCAAGGCTCCGGTCCGCCGTGCCGACGGCAGCTACCTGCGCTTCGACTCCAACGCGATCGTCATCATCGACGCCACCAACAATCCCCGCGGCACCCGTATCTTCGGGCCCGTCGCCCGCGAACTGCGCGCGAAGAACTTCATGAAGATCATCTCGCTCGCTCCGGAGGTTCTCTAACATGGCCCAGAAGTTTCACGTCAAACGCGGCGATTCCGTCGTCGTCATCGCCGGCTCCCAGAAGGGCAAGTCCGGCAAAGTCCTCGAGATCCTCGCCTCCAAGCAGCGCGCCCGCGTTGAAGGCTTGGCGATGATCAAGAAGCACGAGAAGAAGTCGGAAAAGAATCCCCAGGGCGCCATCACCGAGCGCGAAGGCTCCATCCACATCAGCAACCTGATGCTCCAGGCGACCTTCGACGCCAGCAAACGCAAGAAGACCGCCCCGGCCGCCTGAGTTGTCCCGTAGAATGCGCGCTTGCCATCCGGCCGGCGCGCCTGCGTTACTCGGCCCTTTTCCACAAAAATCACCACTCCATCGCCTGCGGTCGGTAATCGCGGGCCCCTCACCATGAGTTACGTTCCCACTCTCAAGAAGATCTACGCCGAGCAGGTTGCACCCGAGCTCGTCAAGAGCCGCGGCTACAAGAACAAGCACCAGGTGCCGAAGCTCGTTAAGATCAACATCAACACCGGCATCGATGCCGATGCCGACAAGAACCAGATCGCCGACATCGCGCGCGACATGGGTCTGATCGCCGGGCAGAAGCCGATCCTGAATCGCTCCCGCAAGGCCATCGCCAACTTCAAGCTGAAGCCCAACCAGATCGTCGGCTGCAGCGTCACGCTCCGCGGCAACTCCATGTGGGAGTTCCTCTACCGCCTGCTCGCGGTCGCGCTCCCCACCATCCGCGACTTCCGCGGCGTGCCCACCAAGTTCGACGGCCAGGGCAACTACAACCTCGGCATCACCGACTTCACGATTTTCCCCGAGATCACCGTGGAAAACGTCAAGAAGCAGATGGGTCTCGACATCACGATCGTGACGACCGCCCAGAGCGACGACGAGGGCCGTGAACTGCTCAAGCTGCTCGGCATGCCGTTCCGCCGCACCGAGACCTCCACCGCGCCGAAGGCCGCCTAATTTAGCACCACTCCGCCATGCCGAAGACCTCCGCCATCGAGCGCAACAAGAAGCGCATCAATCTTGCCGCCAAGTTCGCGCCCAAGCGCGCCGAGCTGAAGGCGATCCTCGCCAATCCCGCCACCACGGACGAGGAATTCTACGCCGCCCAGAAGAAGCTCCAGAAGCTCCCGCGCAACTCCTCTCCCACGCGCATCCGCAACCGGTGCTCGCTCAGCGGCCGCCCGCGCGCCTACAACCGCAAGTTCGGCGTATCGCGCATCCAGTTCCGCGAACTCGCCCTCGCCGGCAAGATCCCCGGCGTGACCAAGTCCTCCTGGTAACCTCCTTTGGCCCACGGGGGTCGGATATGACCCGCGCGGCCGCAGCAAAAAACATCCACCATGACCGATCCGATCAGTGACCTCCTCACGCGTCTCCGCAATGCGAGCAAAGCCCGCTTGGACGACTGCGTGATCCCCCATTCCAATCTCAAGGAAAGCGTCGCCGCGATCCTCAAGAACGAAGGCTACGTCGCCGACCACAGCAACGGCACCGACGCCCTCGGCCACAAGACGCTCATCGTGAAGATGAAGTATGTGGACGGGGCGCCCGCCATCACCGGCCTCACCCGCGTTTCCTCGCCGGGCCGTCGTCTCTACTACCGCTACACCGAGATCCCGCGCGTGCTCAACGGTCTCGGCATCGCCATCGTCTCGACCTCGAAGGGTCTGATGAAGGACGCCGACTGCCGCCGCAACAAGGCCGGCGGTGAGCTCGTCTGCAACGTCTGGTAACCGAGCGCCCGTCGCCAACCTCAGCCACTTTTCAAAATGAGCCGTATCGGCAAACAACCCGTCTCCATCCCCGACAAGGTCAAAGTCACCGTCACCGGTGAGAAAGTCCTCGTCGAGGGTCCCAAGGGCAAGGTCGAGAAGACCTTCGCGCCCGTCGTCAAAGTCACCGTCGCCGACCAGAAGGTCACGTTCGCTCCCACCGAGGACAGTCGCTTCGCGAATGCCATGTATGGCACCGCCCGCTCCATCGTCGCCGGCATGGTCAAGGGCGTTACCGATGGCTACGTCAAGGAACTCGAAATCCAGGGCGTCGGTTTCAAGGCCAACCTCAAGGGCAGCCAGCTCGATCTCGCGCTGGGCTACTCCCATCCGATTTTGATGGAGATCCCCGCCGGGATCAAAGTCACCGTCACCGACCAGACGAAGCTCAAGGTCGAAGGCGCGGACAAGCAGCTCGTCGGTGCCGTCACCGCCGAGATCCGCGGCTACTACCCGCCGGAACCCTACAAGGGCAAGGGCGTGCGCATCGTCGGCGAGCGTGTTCGCCGCAAGGAAGGCAAGACCGTCGCCTAAGGAGCACACCCATGAGCACCAAAACCGTCACCAAAGCCCGCCTCCTCCAGAATCGCCGCTGGCGCATTCGCAAAAAGGTCACCGGCACCGCCCTGCGTCCCCGCCTCGCGGTCCGCTTCACGGCGAAGCATCTCTACGCCCAGGCGATCAACGACGAGGCCGGCACCACCTTGGTCTTCCTTTCCAGTCTCGATCCCGAGCTGCGCAAGCAGAAGCTGAAGGCCAACATTGCCAGCGCCAAGACGCTCGGCGTCGCCTTCGCCGCCAAGGCCAAGGCCGCCGGTCTCACGTCCGTTGTGTTCGATCGCTCCGGCGCTCCCTACCACGGCAAAGTCAAACAATTCGCCGACGCCGCACGCGAAGGTGGCCTTCAATTCTAATCCAGCATGAGCACCGAACCCACTTCCGCTCCGGAATCCGTCACGCCCGCCGCCCCCGAAGCCGCCGCTCCCGCGGCGCCCGAGGCCCGCGAGCAGCGTGCCCCGCGCGGCCAAGGCGGCTTCCGCGGCCAAGGCGGCAATCGCGGCCCCGGCGGCAATCGCGGCCCGCGTCGCGACAACCGTGACCAGAAGCCCGAGGGCGACGGCCCGTCGATGATCGAAAAAGTCGTCTTCATCAACCGCTGCGCGAAGGTCGTGAAGGGCGGCCGTCGCTTCTCCTTCGCCGCTCTCGCCGTCGTCGGCGACGGCAAGGGCAAGGTTGGCATCGGCTACGGCAAGGCCAACGAAGTTCCCGACGCCATCAAGAAGGGCACCGCCAACGCCCACAAGCACCTCGTCAACGTGAAGCTCAAGGGCGACACGATCCCGCACGATGTCTTCGGTCAGTATGACGGCGGCAAGGTCCTTCTCCGCCCGGCGTCTCCCGGCACCGGCCTCATCGCCGGCGGCGGCGTCCGCGCCGTCCTCGAGGCGGCCGGCGTGAAGAACATCCTCACGAAGTCGATGGGTTCCTCGAACCACATCGCCGTCGTGCACGCCACCCTCAACGGCCTCCTGCAGCTCCGTCTCGCCGAGAACATCAGCGCCGTCCGCAAGACGAGCTGACCCGGCGTTTTTCACTCCCAATCATCCGAGTCCCACTTCGCCCAGACGCGAAGTGGGGCGACCTATTTAGGAAACGATCATGAAACTTCACGAACTTAAGAACGTTAAGGGTGCCGTGCACCGCAAGAAGCGCGTCGGTTGCGGCGAGGGCGGCGGCCACGGCAAGACCAGCGGCAAGGGCGGCAAGGGCCAGACGGCCCGTTCCGGCGGCTCCATCCGCCCCGGCTTCGAAGGCGGCCAGATGCCCCTCTACCGCAAACTCCCGCACCGCGGCTTCAACAATTACAATCATCGCGTCGAGATCGCCGTGATCAACGTCGGCGACCTTGCCGGCCTCGATGCCGGAATCACCGAAGTCACCGCCGCCGTGCTCGCGAGCAACGGCCTCCTCCGGGCCGACACCACCGTGGTCAAGGTTCTCGGCGACGGCGAAATCTCGCGGGCGCTGAAGGTCACCGCCGCGAAGTTCTCGGAATCGGCCAAGGCCAAGATCGAGAAGGCGGGCGGCCAGGCGATCGTCGCCTGATCATCCGATCTCCGGGGCGCGTCATTCCTTGACGCGCCCCTGTTCGTCCACTCGCTCCCCGCGCTCAACCTTTCGACTCACCCGTGTTTTCCGCCTTCACGAATTCCTTGAAGATTCCGGAGCTGCGCTCCCGCATCTTCTACACGCTGTCGCTGCTCTTCGTCTCCCGTGTCGCGTCGATCATCCCGCTCCCGGGCATTGATCCGCACCCGTTGCAGAAGTTTTTCGCCGAACAGGCGGCGAGCGGCGCCGGCAATCTGATCGGTCTCTACAACATGTTCACGGGTGGCGCGCTGACCAAGGGCGCCATCGCTGCGCTGGGTATCATGCCCTACATCAGCGCCTCGATCATTTTCCAGCTGATGACGGCCGTCGTGCCGGCCCTCAGCCGTCTCCAGCAGGAGGGCGACGTCGGCCGCCAGAAGCTCACGCAGTATACCCGCTACGCGACGGTGCTCATCTGCTTGATCCAAGGCACCCTCCTGATCCTCGCGCTGCAGAATCCCGGTCAGCTCTTCCCCGGCTACGATGTGGCCACCTACGGCCCGATCGTGATCATCGACAAGTGGAGCTTCATCTTCACGTCCGTGATCTTCATGACCGCCGGCACCATGCTGCTGATGTGGCTCGGCGAGCAGATCACCCAGCGCGGCATCGGTAACGGTGTTTCCCTGCTGATCACGGTCGGCATTCTGGCCGACATCCCGGGTGCGGCCGCGCAGACCTACAGCCTGTTCTTCAAGCCCGTCGGCACCGGCCCGAGCCTCGGCCTTCCGCAGGCTGTCATCATGATCGCGCTTTTCGTGATCGTCACCATGGGCATCATCGCCGTCGTGCAGGGGCAGCGCAAAATCCCCGTCCAATACGCCAAGCGCGTCGTCGGCAACAAGGTGATGGGCGGCCAGAGCTCCTTCCTGCCGCTCAAGGTCAACTACTCGGGCGTCATGCCTGTCATCTTCGCGAGCGCCATTCTTCTTTTCCCCCAGCAGATCTTTTCCTGGGTGGGCGCCCACTTCCAGCTGAAGTTCCTCACCGAGTTCTCCAACAACCTGCTCCGCGGGCACTGGACCTACTACGCGCTGAACACGACCCTCATCCTGTTCTTCTCCTATTTCTGGGTGTCCGTGATGTTCAAACCGATCCAGATCGCCGATGACCTCAAGAAATACGGCGGCTACATCCCCGGCGTTCGCCCGGGCGAACCGACCGCCCAGTTTCTCGACTTTATCATGACCCGCCTGACGCTCGCGGGCGCGATCTTCCTCACCGTGATCGCGATCATGCCCGACGTGCTGCTCTTCGAGCTGAACGTCCCGACCCGCATCGCCTATTTCTTCGGCGGCACCGGCATGCTGATCACCGTCGGCGTCATCCTCGACACGATGCGCCAGATCGAGACCTTCCTCTTGCAGCGTCACTACGACGGCTTCCTCAAGAAGGGTCGCATCCGCGCCCGCAGCGCCAATCCCCAGCAGGGGGCGGCCGGCGAAGCGCTCAGCCATGAGGCGGTCATGAAGATCGCGCTGCCGATGCTGTCGCTGCTGGTCCTCGGCACGGCCATCTGGGCATACAAGGCCTTTATCAAATAAGTTCTTTACTCCGGTGGCTGCGACCGGCATCACCGACCCCTTCGTGGCTGCCGGCGTTCCCGCCAAGGCCAAGTTCCTTCTCCTCGGTTCGTCGGATTTTCACTCGGAAAACCTGATGGACCGGGCCCGTTCTTTGAATCTTGAGCACGTCTCTCCTCACCGCCTGAAAGGGCCGGAGATTTCGCGCCGCCCGGCTTCGGCCGCGGCGGAAGAAGCCAACCGTCTGGCGCTCCTGCGCCGCTGGTTCTTTGCGCGCAAACCTGATGCGGGTTTTGTCCTCACGGACTTCCCGGCTACGCTGCTCCAAGCTCTGGTGTTCGACGAATGGCTCGACGCCCGCGACGAAACCCTCACCGGGGTTCTCGCCGGCCCGGGCTCGGTTTCAGCCGTCGTCGAACACTATCGCACACTCGGTCTCCTTCGGGAAACGAGTGCACTCGCGCCGTCATGACGATTCCCATCAAAACCAAGGAGGGCATCGTCAAGATGCGCGAGGCGTGTGCCATCGCCGCAACGGTGCTTGAACAACTCAAGCCCCTCGTGCGGCCGGGCATCACGACCCAAGACTTGGAAGAAGCGGGCCGGAGTTGGATTGCCCGCCTGGGCGCCCGCAGCGCCTGTTACGGTTACCAGCACAGCGGCCGCCGCTATCCCGCGCACACCTGCATCTCGGTCAACGACGAGGTGGTTCACGGAATCCCGTCCTTTCGGCGCGTCCTGCGCGACGGCGACATTGTTTCCCTCGATATCGTCGTCTGGCACGACGGCTACATCGGTGACAATGCCTTCACCGTCCCGGTCGGCACCATCTCCGCCGCCAACGAAAAGCTCCTGCGCGTTTCCCGCGAGGCGCTCGACCTCGGCGTCAAGCAGGCCGTCGTCGGCAACCGCATCGGCGATATCTCCCACGCGATCCAGCACTACGTCGAAGCCAACGGTTTCAGTGTCGTCCGCGACATGGTCGGCCACGGGGTCGGTGTCGCGATGCACGAACCGCCGGAAATTCCCAACTTCGGCAAGCGCGGCACCGGTGACCGGATCAAGCCCGGCATGACCTTGGCGATCGAGCCCATGGTCAACGCCGGCGTCTACAAGACGAAGACGCTCTCCGACGGCTGGACGATCGTGACCGCCGACGGTTCGGCCTCCGCGCATTTCGAGCACACGGTGCTCACGACGGAACGCGGTCCCGAAGTCCTCACCGTTCCCCGGCCGGTCGCCGCTCAAGGTTAACTCCCTCCCTTTTCTCCCATTTTCCTCCGCCTCGTGCGGTTCCTTCACTCTCAACACCAAACTCTCAACTAGAACACCACCATGCCTCGTCTCCTCGGCGTAGAAATCCCCGCGAAGAAGAAAGTCGCGTATTCCCTCCGTTACATCAACGGCATCGGGCCCACCCGGGCCGACCAGCTCGTCAAGGAAGCGGGCCTCAACCCCGACATGCGGGCGCAGGACCTCACCGAAGAGCAGCTGAACAAGATCCTGAACCTCATCACCGAGCACAAATGGGTGCTCGAGGGTGACCTCCGCCGCGAGATCGCCGGCAACTTGAAGCGCCTCCAGGCGATCAACTGCTACCGGGGCATCCGCCACCGCCGCAGCCTCCCGGTGCGCGGTCAGCGCACCAGCACCAACGCCCGCACCCGCAAGGGCCCGCGCAAGACCGTTGGCGTCACCAAGGCGAAAGAAGTCTAATCCCTCACTCCCATGGCCGAAGAAAAGTCCGCTCCGAAGAAAGAGAAACCCGCCAAGCCCGCCGCCGAAGGCGCGCCCGCTGCCGCTCCTGCCGAGAAGAAGGCCAAGGCCCCCAAGGCCGCCGCTGACAAGGCTGCCAAGCCCGCCGAGGGCGCCGCTGCTCCCGCCGCCGAAGGCGCCGCTCCCGCGGCTCCCGCCGGCGAACAGAAGCCCGTCGAAATGGTGCATGGCGTCGCCCGCCAGCCCACGGCCGAGGAACTCCTCAAGGAAGAGCTCGGCGTCATCAAGGTCCGCAAGGCCAAGGGCTCCAAGAACGTCACCTCCGGCGTCGCCAACGTCCTCGCTTCCTTCAACAACACGATCGTTTCGATCACCGACCAGAAGGGCGCCGTGATCGCATGGTCCTCGGCCGGCAAGTGCAACTTCCGCGGTTCCCGCAAGTCCACCGCCTACGCCGCCCAGGTCGTAGCGCAGGACGCCGCCCGCAACGCCATGGCCCACGGCCTCAAGGACGTTGTGATCCGCGTTTCCGGTCCCGGCCTCGGCCGCGATTCCGCGATCCGCGCCCTCCAGGCCATCGGCCTCGAGATCGTCTCCATCGTCGACGTCACCCCGATCCCGCACAACGGCTGCCGCCCGCGCAAGCGCCGTCGCGTCTGAGGCGCCCCGCGTCCTCCCGGATCATCCAGCTCACCTTTAAAATCAGGAATTCATCATGGCTCGTTACACCGGCCCCACCACCCGCATCAGCCGCCGCTTCGGACAGCACCTCCTCGGCTCCGGCAAGGCCCTCGAACGCCGCGGCTATCCGCCCGGCCAGCACGGTCCCAAACTCCGCCGCAAGGTTTCCGAATACGCCGTCGGTCTGAACGAAAAGCAGAAGCTCCGTTACATCTACGGCCTGCTCGAGCGTCAGTTCCGCCGCGTCTTCGAGATCGCCAAGCGTGAGCGCGGCGTCACCGGCGAACGCTTCCTCCAGCTCCTCGAGACCCGTCTCGACAGCACGGTTTACCTGCTCGGCCTCGCCAAGAGCCGCGCCGCCGCCCGCCAGTTCGTCAACCACGGCCACATCCGCGTGAACGGCCACAAGGTCGACATCGCCAGCTACAACGTGCAGCCCGGCGACGAGATCGAGGTCAAGAACACCCCGGCTTCCCGCCAGGTCGCGACCCGCAACCTCGAGGAGAACCGCATCCGCAACGTCCCCGGCTGGCTCACCATGAACGCCGAAACGTTCAAGGCCACCGTCGTGCGTCTGCCCACGCGCGAAGAGATGACGCAGGACATCAACGAGCAGCTGATCGTCGAGTTTTACTCGCGCTTCTGAGTCCAGCTCCTTCCATCCCTCAACTCCCAACTTCAGAGTCTGCCATGCCAAAACGTCTCGGAAAGTTCGAACTGCCCAGCAAACTCACCAAGGTCGAGGAAGGCGCCACGCCCACCTACGCCAAGTTCATCGCCGAGCCCTTCGAAGCCGGTTACGGGCACACGGTCGGCAACTCCCTGCGTCGCGTGCTGCTCTCCTCCATCGAGGGCGCCGCGATCTCGTCGATCAAGATCGACGGCGTGAACCATGAGTTCCAGTCCATCGACGGCGTCGTCGAGGATGTCACCGACATCGTTCTCAATCTGAAGAAGATCCTCATCGTTTCCACGAAGCGCGAGCCGATCACCCTCCAGATCAAGGCGACCAAGGCCGGTGCCGTCACCGCCGCCGACATCCAGGCGGACGCCAACATCACCATCATCAACCCCGACCAGGTCATCTGCACCCTCGACTCGAAGAAGACCTTCGAGGCCGAGATCGAGATCAAGACCGGCCGCGGCTACTACCCGGGCGAAGCGAACAAGAAGGAAGAGCAGGCCATCGGCGTCATCCCGATCGATTCCCTCTTCTCTCCGGTCCGCCTCGTCAAATACGCCGTCGAGGCGACCCGCGTCGGCCAGATCACCGATTACGACAAGCTCAACCT
>JACCDS010128141.1_pt1 | contig 11382 bp, 11 predicted proteins | sample 7446441 | NCBI WGS metagenome assembly JACCDS01 (sample SAMN15323445, study PRJNA562643) | freshwater metagenome | isolation source: river surface water | place: USA:Blue River Watershed | collected 2017-08-17 | reverse complement strand
GGCAGGCCGGTCTGGTGCTGGAACTTCTGCAGCGTGGTGCGCAGGGCGGCGGCCAGTTCGGCACCGTCGCTGCGGGTGCGGAAGTGCAGCAGCAGCTCGCGCACGTCGGCCAGGCTCTCGCGCACGCCGGCGTCGAGCTCATCCACCACGCGCGTGGTGGCCGCCGGATCGCCACGGCGCAGGGCGCCGCGCAGCATCTGCAGCTGGATCTTCATGAAGGCCAGCGCCTGGGCGATGGAGTCGTGCAGCTCCCGGGCGATGAAGCCCCGCTCCTCGGACACGGCGGCTTCGCGCTGCAGGGCCTGGGCGCGCACGCTCTCGATGCCACCGGCCAGCTGGGCGGCCAGGCCTTCGAGCAGCGCACGGTCGTCGTCAGGCACCGGGCGCGTGGCGTCGCGCCACAGCAGGTCGACCTCGCCCATGGCCTGGTCCTGAAGCAGCACCGGCATGGTCAGTACACGCTGGAAGCCGAAGCGGCGGCAGGCACCGGCGCTGGCGTCGGTGGTGTCGTCCGTCAGTGCGTGGATGGTGATGGTGCGCGGGCCGGTCGGGCTGGCACCGTTGCCGCAGTGGCAGTCGCCGGGTGCCAGGCAGCGTTCGTGTTCCAGCATGGCCGCGGGCACGCGGTCGGCGGCCAGCATCAGCATGCGGCCCTGCTCGGCGTCGTGCCAGCGCAGCAGCGCGGCGTCGGCGCGGGCCACCTCGCGGAACTGGCGCACGAAGCCCTGCGCCAGTTCGTCCAGGCTGGCGGCCTGGGCCACGCGCCGGCTGGCCTCGTACAGGGCTTCCAGACGCTCGCGCTCAATGCGCAGGTGTTCGGTCTTCTCGGCCACCTTGGTCTCGAGCCCGCGGTACAGGTCTTCGAGGCGCATGGTCATGTCGTTAAAGCCGTCGGCCACCGCCCCGAACTCGTCGTGTGTCTCGACGTCGACCCGTACGCCGAGGTCACCTCGCGCCACCGCCTCCAGCCCGCGCTGCAGCCGAGCCAGCGGCTGGAAGATGAACAAGTGGGCCGCGTACAGCAAGGCCACGCCAGCGGCCAGCGCCAGGGCCAGCAGGGTGAACTGCAGCGCACTCAGGATGGACGTCCAGCGCTGCAGGCGCGCCTCGATGCCGGTGACGAGGTGGTCGATCTCGGCGACCAGGTCGCCAGCGAGCTGGCCCGACTGCAGCGGCGGTGCGCCGCTGGCAATGGCGCTCTGCAGCGCCTGCCAGCGGATCCGCACGGCCTGCAGCGCCGCGCGGGTGTCGGCGTCGCGCGGCACGAAGAGCGGGCGCGCCGGGTCACCCGCGTCCAGCAGGGCCAGGGTGGCGTCGTACTGCTGCGCCAGCGCCGGCAGCTGCGGCACATCCTGCGCCGACGCCACCTGGGCATAGCGCCAGGTCTGCATGCGCAGCCGTCCGGCCTCGTTGACGGCGGCGGCCCCGCCCTCGAGCTGCCAGGTCACCCACACGGTGAAGGCGATGGAGCCCAGGGCCACCACCATGATTAGCGAACCCAGGGCGCCCAGCTTGGCCGCCAGCGAGGCGCGCTGCAGTCGATGGCTGGCGCGCTGGAAGGTGGCGTTCATGCTGGGTCTGCAGGCGGGGTGGCGGGCGGCAAGGCACTGCGGCGGCGACCGGCCATCTCGCGGCCCATGGCGGCCAGCGTGTCGGCGGGGAGGCCGTGCGCGGCACCGGGGAAGGCCACCGCCTCCTCGATCGCGATGTGGGCCTCGTAGCGGGCCCCGAACTCGCGCCAGCCGGCTCGCACGCGCGCTGCGGCGGTGCGGTCCCAGTGCCCGGCGCACACGCCCTTGAGCACCGTGCGCCAGCCCTGCCAGGCGGCGGAGAGCGCCAAGTGGTCGGCATGCAGGCGTTCGGCCAGCGCGGCATGGCCGCTGGCGCGCAGGCATGGCAGGACGTGACGCTCCTCGTCCTCGTGGTGCAGCGGCCCGGCGATGTCGAAGTAGCGCAGCACATCGCGCGCCGCGCTGGCGGCCTGCGCATCGGCGCCGTGCGTGTCGAGGTGGGCGCCCAGGCGCTGCAGCAGGTCGAGGCTGCGCTTCACGCGCTCGTGGCAGGCCTCGAGCATCTCGAAGGGCTGCTCGAAGCCGACGGCGGGGCTGGGATGCAGCAGCGGCGCTGCGATGGAGGCCGCGACGATGTGCGTCACAGCGGCCACCCGGCTGCGCGCAGCGGCGCCAGGGGGCCGAGCACGTCATGCGTCAGCGCCGTGGCCACGATGGCCAGCGCGCAGGCCAGCGCGCCCGCAAAAGCCAGGGCGCGACCCAGCGGGGTGCGGGCGCGCTTGAGCGCCAACGAGCCGAGCACGATGTAGGCCACGATGAGGGCCAGCTTCACCAGCAGCCAGGGCGCGTGGGCCGGGTTCAGGCCCAGCATCGCCCACAGGGCGCCGCCAGCGGCCAGCAGCAGGCTGTCGATCAGCACGCTGGCGCGCCGCACGCCGGCTCGCAGGGGCCAGGTGGCCCGCCACTGCACGCCCAGACCCCGCGCCGTGAACAGCCCCACGCTGGCGCCGGCCAGCGCCATGTGCGCCGACTTGAGGGCAGGGTACTGCGACAGCCACTCCATGACGACGGGTATTCTGAGGCGGCCAGGGTGCTCCGACCCTTGATCCTGTTCAAGGACATTCCCGAAGGCCTCTTCGACGATGCCGGTCCTTCCCCGGAGTCCGGAGAGAAATGACATGGTCAGCACCCTGCCCCCGCCCGCATCGCCCAGTGCCTGTGCCGGCCTGCGGCGCGCCCTGCTGAACGAGGGGCGGGCGGGTTTCCCCATCGAGCCCTCGCCGTTTCAGGCCATGGTGCGTCGCCACGGTGGCAGCGCCCGCGAGTTGTTGCTGCACTGCCAGGCGCTGCACGCCGAAGGGGCGGTGACGGCCCTGCGCCCGCGCTGGCGGCCAGGTTTGGCCTCCGCAGCGCTGCGGCTGCTGGCCCAGGGGTCGGATCTGCTGCCGGCCCAGCCGCCAGCGGGCTTGCGGGCGCTGCCCGGCGCCATGGCGTGGACCGTTGTGCAGGGCCCGCCCGCCGGACCCCGCGGGGACTGGCGCCCGCCCCTGGGCTGGGTGGACCTGGTCGCCATCGACGCTGCAGCGGCCCGGCAGCAGACCGAGGCCGCGCAGCGCCTGGCGCCCACCTTCACATGGACCGCGTGGGCGGCTGCACCGGCCGACACAGGCGTCGCTGCCGCCTGCTGCCGCTGCGGCGGCGGAGAGGGCCCTTGCCACGCCCGTGCGCTCGCTGCCGCCTGCGAGCGCGGCTTGCCGATGCAGGCGCATCCCTACCGCGCCGTGGGCCGCGAGATGGGCCTCAGCGAACGCGAGGTGGTGCAGGCGCTGCGGCGCTGGCGCAGCAACGGGCAGCTCGCGGGCGTGGGTTTCGCCGAACCCGTGCATGCGGGGCCGGTGCTCGAGTGGCACGCCGCTTACGGCACGGCCGCCCTGGAACCGGCTCTGAGCGACGCGCTCAGGGCCCACGTCAGTGTCGGACAGCTCGTCACGGCTCCGGTGTCGGCCGAGGCTGCCGTGCCCGGCCTGGCCGCCCTGGCCCAACTGGTGGCACCGGGCAGCGCCACGCCCGCCCGGCTGGCCGAACAACTGGCCCACTCCGGCCTGGGCCGCGGCCTTCTCGGGGTGATGCAGGTGCAGCGCACCTGCATCCGCCAGGAGCCGATTCTGTTTTCCTCTGTGGAGCCTGCCGCCGGGGTGGCCTAAGTGGCGCCGGGGCACCGACCCCGTGTCCCGGCCGTCAACCGGGGTAGGCCGCCAGCCGGCTGGCGTCGAGGATGTGGATGTCGCGCCGGTCGACGCGGATCAGCCCCGCGTCCTCCAGCTCGCGCAGCACGCGGCTGAAGTACTCCGGCGTCAGGCTCAGCCGTGAAGCCAGCACGGCCTTGCTCACCGGCAACGAGACGGTACCTCGCGCTCCGTTATCGGTCGCATCACCGTCGCGCGGGTTCAGCAGGTAACCGATGACGCGCTGCACGCCGTTCTGCAGCGCGTAGGCTTGGACGTCCTGCACCAGCCCGTGCAGGCGCCGCGACAGGCCGGCCAGCATGCGCAGCGACAGCTGCGGATCGCGCGCCAGCTCGGCCATCACCACTTGCCGGCTGACCGACACCAGCAGCGTGTCCACCAGCGCCTGCGCGCTCACCATGCAGGGCTTGCCCAGGAACATCAGCGCCTCGGCGAAGCTGCCACCTGCGCCGATGATCTCCACGATCTTCTCCTGCCCCGCGGGCGAGGCCACCAACAGCTTCACCTGGCCACCGGCGATGACGTGGAAGTGCTCGCAGGGATCGCCCTGCTGGAACACCAGCTGACCACGTTCGAAGTGCCTCAGCACGCTGCCGGCGCCCAGGTTCTGCAGGCTCTGTTCGTCGGCGTCGCTGAACAGCGGCAGGCGTGCGAGGTAACGGACGATGTCGAAGCGGCGGGTGTCGAGCACGGCAGTGACCTCGGCGGATGAGGCTGCCATGCTGCGCCCGCCCTGGGTTTTGCGCCTTGACCGCCCTCAATGGGCCGCGAGCCCGTGCGCCAGTTGGGCGCGAACCGGAGGCTGGCCCGGCTGCACGACGGTGTCGGGTGCGCCGAGGCGGGCGAGCTCCTGGCGCAGGGTCTGCACCTCGTCGGCCGAGATCCACTGCGGGTGCACCGTGGTGCGCAGCTGCAGCGCCACGCCCGACTGCATCAGCAGCGCCAGGCTGCGCGCCACCGTGGCGGCGCCGCTGCGCACACCCGTGATGCGGTCATGGCATTCGCCGCCGTCGTGCAGCGGTGCCTTGATGTCCAGGCCCACCCAGTCGAGCGATGACAGCACGGCCTGCAGCCGCCGCGGGGCCATGCCGGCGGTGTGCAGGCCGGTGCGGAAGCCCATGGCGCGCACGGCGTCCAGGGCGGCGGGCAGGGCGGGGTCGAGCGTGGGCTCGCCGCCGCTGAAGACCACCGCATCCAGCAGCCCGCGGCGGGTGAGCAGCCAGTCGTGCACCTCGGCCCAGCGCAGGCTGCCGGGCGCGGGCTCGCGGCCTTGCAGCTGCGGGTTGTGGCAGTAGACGCAGCGCCAGGCGCAGCCTTGCACGAACACCACGGCCGACAGCGCGCCGGGGTAGTCGATGCTGGTGAATCGCTGCAGCCCGCCGATGCGCAGCGCCGCGGCGGCCTCAGCCGGCGGTGGGCTGCAGGCCGGCACGGCGCTCCTCGAAGTGGCGGCGCTCGAGGAACTCGCCCTGCTTGCCGGTGTTGAAGCTGGCCACCGGCCGGTGGTAGCCCATCACACGTGTCCAGACCTCGCAGCGCTGGCGCTCGTGCTCGGCCAGTTCGATGACCTCGGGGGTGGGTGGAATGGTCGTCACGCGATCTCTCCTTCGGGAGCGGGTTGTGGCGCAAGTGCGCGGCGCTTCTTCGCCAGCCGCTCCTCGTCGCACTTCGGGCAGAACTCGTGTCGCCCCGCCAGGTAACCGTGCGAGGGGCAGATGCTGAAGGTGGGCGTCACCGTCACGTAGGGCAGGCGGAAGTTCGTGAGCGCGCGGCGCACCAGCGTGCGGCAGGCGTCGGCGCTCGACAACGGTTCGCTCATGTACAGGTGCAGCACCGTGCCGCCGGTGTACAGGCGCTGCAGCGGCTCCTGCCGCGCCAGGGCTTCGAAGGGGTCGTCGGTGAAGCCCACCGGCAGCTGCGAGCTGTTGGTGTAGTACGGGTGCTCGTCGGTGCCGGCCTGCAGGATGCCGGGGAAGCGCTTGCGGTCTTCCTTCGCAAAGCGGTAGGTCGTGCCCTCGGCGGGCGTCGCTTCCAGGTTGTAGAGGTGGCCGGTCTCCTCCTGGAACTGCACCATGCGCTCGCGCACGCGGTGCAGCAGCCGCAGGGCCAGCGCCTCGCCGGCGGGGGTGGTGATGTCGTCGGCGCCGCTGCTGAAGTTGCGCACCATCTCGTTCAGGCCGTTCACGCCCAGCGTGCTGAAGTGGTTGCGCAAGGTACCGAGGTAGCGCTGGGTGTACGGGAACAGCCCCTGGTCCATCAGTCGCTGGATGAACTTGCGCTTGATCTCCAGGCTCTGCCGGCCCAGCTCCAGCAGCGCGTCGAGCCGCGCCATCAGCGCGGGTTCGTCGCCGGCGTGCAGGAAGCCCAGCCGTGCGCAGTTGACGGTGACCACGCCCACCGAGCCCGTCTGCTCGGCACTGCCAAAGAGGCCGTTGCCGCGCTTGAGCAGTTCGCGCAGATCCAGCTGCAGGCGGCAGCACATGCTGCGCACCATGTGGGGCTCCAGGTCGCTGTTGACGAAGTTCTGGAAGTACGGGAGCCCATAGCGCGCCGTCATCGTGAACAGCCGTTCGGCGTTGGGCGAGTGCCAGTCGAAGGCCTTGGTGATGTTGTAGGTGGGGATGGGGAAGGTGAACACCCGACCCTTGGCGTCGCCCGCGCTCATGACCTCGATGTAGGCGCGGTTGATCAGGTCCATCTCGGCCTGCAGCTCGCCGTAGCTGAAGGGCTGCTCCTCGCCGGCGATCACCGGCACCTGGTCCTTCAGGTCCTCGGGGCAGGTCCAGTCGAAGGTGAGGTTGGTGAAGGGCGTCTGCGTACCCCAGCGGCTGGGCACGTTGAGGTTGTAGATCAGCTCCTGGATGCACTGGCGCACCTGCTCGTAGCCCAGTGCATCCTTGCGCACGAACGGCGCCAGGTAGGTGTCGAAGCTGCTGAAGGCCTGGGCGCCGGCCCACTCGTTCTGCAGCGTGCCCAGGAAGTTGACGATCTGGCCCACCGCGCTGCTCAGGTGCTTCGGCGGCCCGGCCTCCACCTTGCCCGGCACGCCGTTGAGGCCCTCGTGCAGCAGCGTGCGCAGGCTCCAGCCTGCGCAGTAGCCGCTGAGCATGTCGAGGTCGTGGATGTGCAGGTCGGCCTCGCGGTGGGCGCGACCTACGGCCGGCGGGTAGACATGGTCGAGCCAGTGGTTGGCCACCACCTTGCCGCTCACGTTGAGGATGAGCCCGCCCAGGCTGTAGCCCTGGTTGGCATTGGCCTGGATCCGCCAGTCGCGCTGCTGCAGGTACTCGTCCATCGTGGCCTGCACGTCGACGAGGCTGCGGCGCGCGTCGCGCAGTCGCGCGTGCTGCTCGCGGTAGACGGTGTAGGCACGCAGCGTCGCGCGGTGGCCGGCGTCGAAGAGCGCGGCCTCGACGGCGTCCTGGATCTGCTCGATCCCGGGCAGCACCAGGGCCTGCAGGCGCGGCAGCACGCGCTGCCGCACGAGGGCGGCGGCCCCGGCGGCGTCGATCTCGCCGCTGGCCGCGCCGGCGCGGGCGATGGCCAGGTCGATGCGCGTGGCGTCGAAGGGCACGAGCCGGCCGTCGCGCTTGACGACGAGGGCGGGTGACGGGGTGGAGATCATGGGCTCTACCGGTAGTGTTGTGGGCGGACCATAGACACTAGATGTAGTGCTCGCAAGGCGCGAGGTGCCGACCGCCGGGCGTAGATGCACATGCCTTGACCCAACACAAACGACGGCGTCGTCCGCCGGGGCCGGCGTCGTGGTGACCGCGAGGACGGTCATCCGCCTAGCACCAGAATCAAGGGCGTTCCCCGAACCTCTGGAGCCAAGTGACCCGATGAACATCGCCAGCTTCGACGACCTGCTGCAGGCCGCCCGCCAGCAGCCCGTCCCCCAGCGCCTGCTCTTCGTCTTCACGCGCGCCGAACTGCCGGAGGACGCCACGCCCGCGCAGCGCGCGCGCTTCGAGGCGGGCGAGGGTGGCGCGCTCGAGCCGCTGATGTGCGTGGACAAGACGCCGGCCGAGCTGGCGTCGTTCGCCGCGCTGCAGGCCGAGGCGCGCCAGGCCGGGCCGGCCTGGGACATCGTCTTCGTGGCCGCCATGTCCGACGGCGCGGGCTCGCCCGATGCGCCGTTGCAGGGCATGGTCGAGGCCGTGAAGCAGGGCCGCATCGAGGCCTACCTCGCCTTCGACGCGGCGGGTGAGCCGGTGATGTTCGGCTGATCGTGTCCGGCCGGGCCTGAGCGGCCCGGCGTGCGGGCTCAGCCCGCGGCCGCAGCGCCCAGGCGGAACACGCCCACCGCCGCCACCATCTGCTCGGCCTGGTGGCGCAGGCTGTCGGACGCCGCGGCGCTTTCCTCCACCAGGGCGGCGTTCTGCTGCGTCACCTGGTCCAGCTGCGTCACGGCCTGGTTCACCTGCTCGATGCCGCGTGTCTGCTCGTCGGCGGCGCCGCTGATCTGCGCCACGGTGTCGCTGACGCTGCGCACCTGTCCCACGATGGCCTCGATCTGCTGCACGGCCTGCGCCACGGAGGCCTGGCCCTGGTCCACGCTCTCGACGCTGCCGGCCACCAGCTCCTTGATCGAACGCGCCGCTTCGGCGCTGCGCTGGGCGAGCGCGCGCACCTCGGAGGCCACCACCGCGAAGCCGCGGCCGTGTTCGCCCGCACGGGCGGCTTCCACCGCGGCGTTGAGGGCGAGGATGTTGGTCTGGAAGGCGATGCCGTCGATGACCGAGTTGATCTCGCCGATGCGGCGGCTGGCCTCGCTGATGCGCTGCATGGTCTGGCTCACCGCCTCGATCAGCTCGCCGCCCTGGGTGGCCTCGTCGCGCGCCCGGTGCGCCATGCCGGCGGCCGTGCGGGCGGCGTCGGCGCTCTGGCGCACGGTGCTGGCCAGCTGTTCCATGGACGCGGCGGTCTGCTGCAGGTTGGAGGCCTGCTCCTCGGTGCGCTGCGAGAGGTCGGTGGTGCCGGTGGCGATCTGCGAGGAGCCCGTGGCGATGCTCTCGCTGGCCTCGCGCACGCGGCCCACCAGGCGGATGAGGCTCTGGTCCATCTGCGCCAGCGCGTGCATCAGGCGGCCGGGTTCGCCGCCCTGGGTGGTGGCGAGGCGGTGGCCCAGTTCGCCGACGGCCACGCGTTCGGCCACGGTCACGGCCTGTTCGATGGGGCTGGCGATGGCTCGCGCCAGCCACCAGCCCAGCCCACCGGCCACCACCAGCATGCCCATGCCCAGACCGGTGAGGCCGATGAGTGCCTGGCGGATGTCGGCCTCGGCGGCGGCACCGGTCGCTTTGGCCAGCTTGGTCTGGAAGTCTGCGAAGCCCTCGACGTACCGTTGGAGCGCGTCCAGCGCCGGCAGGGTCTGGCTCAGCAGCTGGGCCTGCGCGGCCTCGCGCTGATCGCTCTTGAGCAGTCGATCCACCTCGCTGAAGGCGGCCACGTACTGCGCGCGGGCCTGCTTGAGTTCGGCCAGCCGCGTCTTGCCTTCCGGCAGTGCCACCAGGCGGTCCAGCGTGGCCAGGGCTTCGTCGATGCCCTTGCGGTTGTCGGCGATGTGCTGCCGCACGGCCGTGGCGCGCCCGGCATCGGCGAAGAAGAGCTCCATCGTGCGCCGCGCGTTGGCGCGGGTCAGGGAGTCGATGGTCGACGCGGCATCGGCCTTGACCCATTCGTTGTGCAGGATCCGGTCGACCGCGGCGCCCGTGCGTTGCAGGCCTGCGAGCGCGAGGCCCACCATCAGCGTGGCTATGAGCAGCAGGATGCCGAATCCGACCCCGATGCGGCCGGCGATGTTCAGGCGTTCGATCCATTTCACGGTGGTTGACCTTCTGAAGGTGATGGCTGCGCTGCTCGTATCGGCCGCTGCGTTCCCGCACTGAATCGCACAAAGGCGTATTCACTACAAGCATTGATCCAGCGCAAGAGGTGGCCGGCGTGGCCCGTGAAGCCGTGTACAGGACACCGGCGCTGTGCCCTGCGCTGGCAGCGTGGGCTTGTGGCCCGCGACGCCTGGTGGTGTGGGACCATCGTTCCGCGGGATGCTGACGGTGGCGGGTGTCGCACCCGGCTTCCTTGAACGTGAACCGGGCACCACGACGGAGGACCCCATGGCACAGCAACACGCCCGGCCGGGTGACGTGATCCGGCTCGAACCCTTCGGCGAGCGGCTTGCCGAGCAGCGCACGACCGCCCTCCTCAAGGCCGGCCAGCTGGAACTCGTGCGCATCGTGCTGCTCGCCGGGCGTGGTCTGCCCGAGCACCGCGCGCCCGGCGAGATCACCGTGTTGTGCCTGGAGGGCCGCATCGCCTTTGAGACGCCCGCGGGATGCCGCACCCTGGCGGCGGGCGACCTGATCCACCTGCCGCCGCTCGAGCCGCACGCGCTGACCGCCCTGGAGGACGCTTCGGCCCTGGTCACCCTGTGCCTGGTGCGGCCGGGCTGAAACGGGCGTCCGCGTGCCGCGGTCGCACCGGCCGGGCGGTGCTGTTCAGAAGGGCATGGGCCGGCGCGGTGCGGCGGCAAACGGCGCGAACAGGCGCGATTCCTCGAGGGCCGCGTGCTCGGCCAGCTCGGTCAGGAATCGCTCCAGCCGCTCATCGAGCGGCGCCGCCAAGGGAGGTGGCAGCGTGGGCAGGGCCTGCCGGAGCGCCTTCAAGGTGTCCACGTCGGCCTCGTGCGCGGCGTGTTCACGCGCGATGTCGTCGATCAGGGCGCCGATCAGCGGGCTGCCGCCCTGTTCAATCATGGGGAACAGGCGCATCTCCTCCTTGAACATGTGCTGTTCCAGCGCGGCGGCGAAGCGTTTCAGGTGCGCCTGCAGCGCCTCGGCCTCGGGCGAAGGGGGCAAACCGCTCAGCTGTTCGGCCAGCGCCTGCAGGTCGCGCCGATGCGCTTCGTGGAAGCGTTCCACGATGTCGGCCACGAGGGCCGTGGCCGTGGAATCGGCCCCGTTCATGCCAACAGCCTGCCGGCCCGAGGCGGGTGGCGTCGCCGCACCAGCGACACCACCGTGGCGATGAAGGCCGCGATGGCCAGCACCGACAGCCATGCCGCGGCCTGGCGCGCCTCGGGCCAGCCCGCCAGACCAGCCGTCACGCGCAGCGCCACCGACGCGTGCAGCAGCCCGAGCGGAACGTACAGCCGCGCAGCGAAGGGCACGGCCACCCGCAGCACGGCGGGCAGGATGATGGGCGCGTGGCCGAAGACCATCGAGAACACGAAGCCCAGCAGCAGCGCGTGCAGCGCGGCGTCCCAGGCGCCCGTGCCGGGCTGCAGGCCCTGGCTGGCGATGAGCGCGCCGCCCAGCGCCAGCCAGGCGTAGCCGGCCAGCAGGCACACGGCCACGAAACGCGGCAGACCGCGCTGGCGCACGGTGCGGCGCGCCAGGTCGTGTCGCAGCAGCCACAGAGCCAGGGCCAGCAGCGCGGCGCCGAAGCCACGGGCGCCGGCCTCGGCCCCCGCGGGGCTGGCGAGGGCGTGGCCCAGGCTGCTGGCGAGCAGCGCCAGCGCCAGCAGCGCCGTGATGAGCGTGAAGCCCGCGGCGGCGCCTGGCGGTCGCGGCGCCAGGCGGCTGAGCTCCAGCCGTTCGCCGGCGATGGTGAGCACCAGGAAG
>JACCDS012288755.1_pt1 | contig 11383 bp, 10 predicted proteins | sample 7446441 | NCBI WGS metagenome assembly JACCDS01 (sample SAMN15323445, study PRJNA562643) | freshwater metagenome | isolation source: river surface water | place: USA:Blue River Watershed | collected 2017-08-17 | reverse complement strand
TGCGGCCGACGCCGGGCAGCGCCTGCAGCGCCTCGCGGTCGCGCGGTATCTCGCCGCCGTGCTGCTCAAGGAGGATCCGGCAGGTCTCGATGATGTTCTTGGCCTTGCTGCGGAACAGGCCGATGGTCTGGATGTACGGGATGAGGCCCTCGACGCCCAGGGCGAGGATGCTCTCCGGCGTGCCGGCGACCGGGTACAGCTTGCGGGTGGCGGCGTTCACGCTGACGTCGGTGGCTTGCGCGGAGAGGATCACCGCGATCAGCAGCTGGAACACCGAGTCGTATTCAAGCTCGGTGGTCGGCGCCGGCATGATGGCGGCAAGCCGTTGCATGGCCTCGCGGCGTGTGGTCGGGTTCATGGATGGCGGCGCGGGCGGCGGTTCAGGCGGGTGTCGGCGACAGCGACGTCAGCGGTTTGCGCCAGACGCGCAGCCCGTGCCACGGGCGGCGGTCGTAGACCTGCTGGCCGGACGGTTCGAGGACACGCAACTGGAAGCGGCCCGCGGACAGTGCCCGTAAGAGCGGCTCAGGCGGATTTTCGCCGGGCTGGTGTGGCCACACGCGTACCGGGGCTTGCTCGCTGCCAGATGTCGTGCCAGCTGCCAGCGGCAAGGCCGCGGCCAGTGGGTGCGCGCCGTACACGCGTATACCGCGCGGGTGGGGCGACGGTGCGGCAGCAGCACCACCGGCGAGCCACAGGGCGTTGAGGGGGCGCAGACCGCGGGACTCGCGTTCCGTGTTGAGCGGGTGCTCGTGCAGCAGCATCTGCGCCTCGGTCAGCCAGCGCCGCCAGTCTGCGCCGCGCGGACCCTGCGGCAGGTGCTCGTCGAGCGGCCGGCCCGCCGTGCGCCAGGCTGGCGCAAAGCGCGCATCGGCTGGCGCGTCAAGGTCGATCAGGCGGTGCAGGGCGGCAGCGTGCAGCGCGCCGACCGCCGGCGCCTGCGCCAGCACCGCATCGACCAGCGCCGCTGCGTCGGCGGCGTCCTCGGGCGCTTGTGGCAGCGCCACCAGGCGGTCCCGGCTGATCACCAAGGACAGCGCGTCGACACGCAGCCAGCCGTGCGCGCCACCGGCCAGCCCGAGCGTCGCCGCGGCCAGCGCTGGCTCCGACTCCGCTGGGATGTCGTGCATCGCCAGCAGCCAGTCCTCGATGGCGAGGAACTCATGCCGGCTATGGTCGGCGGTGGCAAGGCACGCGGCCAATGCCGGCCAGTCATCGAGCAGCCCACGCGGGTCGCGGGTGGCGATCAGCAGGGTCTCGGTGTCGGCGGCGGGCGGGGTGGGCTGCGGCATGCGGCGGAGTTTAGCCGCTGCCGGCAACTGCTGGCCGCGCGCAGTCCGTACCGACCCTGCGCGCGGTAGCATGGCGGCGCCATGCGTCTGCCCGTCGAACTCTTCATCGCCTACCGCTACACGCGCTCGCGCGGGCGCTCGGGCTTCGTCTCCTTCATCTCCGGCGTGTCGATGCTCGGCATCGGGCTGGGGGTGGCTGCTCTGATCATCGTCTTGTCGGTGATGAACGGCTTCCAGAAGGAGGTCCGCGACCGCATGCTTGGCGTGCTGGCGCACATCGAGCTGGTCGGCCCCGACAACCGTCTGGCCGACTGGCGCTCGGTCGAGACGCTGGCCCGTGAGCACCCCGAGGTCCGCGCCGCGGCGCCGTTCGTCTCTGGCCAGGCGCTATTGAGCCGCGGCAGCGCGGTGCAGGGGGCGGCGGTACGCGGCGTGCTGCCGCAGGCGGAGGCGGCGGTCTCGGAGGTCGGCAGCCATATGCGTGCCGGCACCCTGCAGACGCTGGCGCCGGACAGCTTCAACGTGGTTCTGGGCAACGAGCTGGCGCGGGCGCTGGGGGTGCGGGTCGGCGACAGGGTGACGCTGATCATCCCGCAGGGGCAGGTCACCGCCGCCGGGATGATCCCGCGTCTGAAACAGTTCACGGTCAGCGGCATCTTCTCCATGGGTCATGCCGAGTTCGACAGCGGTATGGCGCTGATCGACCTGCACGATGCGCAGCTGCTCTACCGCATGGGCGACGATGTGAGCGGGGTGCGACTCAAGCTCGACGATCTGCATCGCGCCACCGAGGTCGCCCAGGCCCTTGCCGGGCGCTTGCCACCAGATGTCTTTCCGGTTGACTGGCCGTCGCAGAACCGCAACTGGTTCGCTGCGGTGCAGACCGAGAAACGCATGATGTTCATCATCCTCACGCTCATCATCGCGGTGGCCGCCTTCAACCTGGTCAGCTCGCTGGTGATGGCAGTGAACGAGAAGCGCGCCGACATCGCCATCCTGCGCACGCTCGGCGCCACCCCGGCCAGTATCCGCACGGTGTTCCTGGTTCAGGGCCTGGTCACGGGGCTGATCGGTACCCTGCTCGGTGTCGGCTTCGGGGCGCTGGTGGCTTACAACATCGACACCCTGCTGCCGGCGATCGAGAACGCGCTCGGCTTCAAGTTCCTCGCCAGCGGCGTCTACTACATCAGCGAGCTGCCATCGGACCCGCACCTCGAGGACATGCTGAGGGTAGGCGGCATGTCGCTGCTGCTGTCCTTGCTGGCCACGCTCTACCCGAGCTCGCGCGCGGCTGCCACGCAGCCGGCGGAGGCGCTGCGCTATGAGTGAGGTAAGCCCGCTGGTGCTGTCTGGCGAGGGTCTGGTCAAGCGCTTTGGCAGCGGCGTGACGGAGACCGCTGTGCTCGACGGCGTCGACCTTGGCATCGCCGCCGGCGAGCGCATCGCCATCGTCGGCGCCTCGGGTGCCGGCAAGAGCACCCTGCTGCACCTGCTCGGCGGCCTCGAGCCGCCCACCTCGGGGCACGTGTTCTGGGCCGGGCGCGAGGTCGCGGCGCTGTCGGAGGCGGATCGCTGCGCCATGCGCAACCGGCACCTTGGTTTCATCTACCAGTTCCACCACCTGCTGCCAGAGTTCACGGCGCAGGAGAACGTCGCCATGCCGCTGCTGCTGCGGCGCATGGATCGCGACGCTGCCCTGGCCGAGGCCGCCGAGTGGCTGCGCCGGGTCGGCCTGGCCGCGCGCCTGCACCACCGGCCGGGCGAGTTGTCCGGCGGCGAGCGGCAGCGCGCTGCGGTGGTGCGCGCATTGGTCACGCAACCGCGTTGCGTGCTGGCCGACGAGCCGACCGGCAACCTCGATCGCAACACCGCGTCGCAGGTGTTCGGCTTGATGCTCGAACTGGCGGCGGCGCAGCAGACCGCGTTCGTCATCGTTACCCACGACGAGCGGCTGGCAGCGCAAGCCGGGCGGCGGATGGTCTTGGCGGACGGCAGACTGACAGCCGTTTAGGCGCAGCGCAGAGGCCCCGAGTGGTGGCCCGCTGTTGAAGGTTGCGGGTCGTGGCCGGCGGGGCTTCGATCGGGTCGTGGCCGGCGGGGCTTCCATCGGGACGCTCTTCTCGCTCTCTCGCTTCGCTCGCACCCCGCTTCGAAGAGCTTTCCCGATGCGCCCCGCTTGGGCGCGTGCTGGCAGTCGGGGGCGGGCCCTTCTCGGGTCGACTCTTCTCGCTCCTGCTCGCTGCGCTCGAAGGTCGCAGCGAAGAGCCTCCCCTGCGGTGGCCCGCCAGCGACGGTCAGCGCAGCACCCTGAACCTTCAATGGCCGGGAGAGCGGCGGATGGGGCTTTCGCAGCAGACTGCGGAGCCATCTGCAAGAAAGCTCCACCGCCGGTAGGCCCGGCCCGCCACGCTCGCGGTTTTAGTCCTCCGACCCGGTCGCCAGAGCCGCGGCACGGCTCTCGGCCAGCTGCGCCGCGCCCGGTTGCCGCGCCCGCCAGTCGGCAGTCTGCTCGTCGATCATCCGCTCGAGGGTGTCGACCCAGTCTTCGCGCTGGTTGAGGCAGGGGATGTAGTGGTACTCGCGGCCGCCGTGCTCGAGGAACTCCTCGCGCCCCTCCATCGCGATCTCCTCCAGCGTCTCCAGGCAGTCGGCGACGAAGCCGGGGCAGACCACGTCGACGCGGCCGACGCCGGCTTCGGCCATCTCCACGAGCGTCGGCGCGGTGTAGGGCTTGAGCCACTCGGCCTTGCCAAAACGCGACTGGAAGCACACCTTCCAGCGGCCCTCCGCCAGACCGAGACGTTGTGCGACCAGGCGGCCAGTCTTGTGGCACTCGCAGTGGTACATGTCGCCCAGGTCGAGCGAGCGGCGCGGCACGCCGTGGAAGCTCATCACCAGCTTGTCCGGCTCGCCGTGCTCGTCCCAGTACTCGCGGATGCTGGCGGCCAGTGCGGCGATGTAGTCGGGGCGGTCGTGGAAGTTGCGCAGCATGCGCAGCTCGGGCACCACGCGGCGTGCCTTGAGCGCGTCGAACACGGCGTCGCAGACCGATGCCGTGGTGCTGCCGGCGAACTGCGGGTACATGGGGATGACGAGCAGGCGGTCGCAGTGCAGCACGCGCAGGCTGGCGATGGCATCACTCACGCTGGGGCGGCCGTAGCGCATGGCGTAGTCGATCACCACCGCGTCGCCAAAACGGTTCTGCAAGCGCCCTTTCAGGATGTCGGTGACGCGCTCGGTGTGCACGCGCAGCGGCGAGCCCTCGGCGCTCCAGATCGACGCGTACTTGGCGGCCGAGGCGCGCGGCCGCAGCGGCAGGATGATCAGGTTGAGGATGAACCACCAGATGGCGCGCGGGATCTCGACCACGCGCGGGTCCCACAGGAACTCGGCGAGGTAGCGGCGCAGGGCCTGCGGCGTGGCGGCGTCGGGCGTGCCCAGGTTGACGAGCAGGACGCCGATGCGGGGACTGTCGCCGTGGGAGAAGGCCGGCTCGGGCAGGTAACGGGGCATGTGGGGTGTCGGAAAAGGGTTCCGTGGGGTCAGACGGCGCCTCGGCGCCGAGGTTCATATGCGCTGCGGCGGGATGGTCCTTCGGAGCGCCGCGCCAAGCCGGGTCAAGGCGCCGACAGGGCGCTGGAGAGCAGGCGGGCGGTGATGTCGACGATCGGGATGACGCGCTCGTAGGCCATACGGGTGGGCCCGATGACACCGAGTGTGCCGACCACCTGGCCGTCGACCTCGTAGGGCGCGGTGACCACGCTGCACTCGTCCAGCGCCGTGACACCCGACTCGCCGCCGATAAAGATCTGCACTCCGTGGGCCTTGCTGCTGGCGTCGAAGATCTGCAGCAGACCGGTCTTGGTCTCGAACACCTCGAACAGCCGTCGCAGGTTGGCGAGGTCGGCGGTCAGGTCCTCGGTGCGCAGCAGGTTGCCTTCGCCAGAGATGACGCAGTCACCCACCGGCGAGTTGCTACCGGTCGCCAGCACCGCACCCATCAGCGCCTGCATGTCCTCGCGCAGGGTCTGCAGCTCGTCGCGCAGGCGTCGCTGCATCTGGCTCAGCGTCTGGCCGGCGAAGTGCTCGTTGAAGTAGTTGGCGGCCTCGACCAGGCGCGCCGGCGAGGGCTGTGCGGTGAGGTGGATGATGCGATTCTGGACGTCGCCGTCGGTGGTGATGAGCACCAGCAGCACGCGCCGCTCGGACAGCGTGATGAATTCGATCTGGCGGATCGCCGGCTCGGTACGGCGGGTCACGCTGACCACACCGGCAAAACTCGACAGCTCCGACAGCACCTGTGACGCCGTGTTGATCAGCTGCTGCGGGTTGGCTGGAACGAGTTTGCCCTCGACCCGCTCGATCTGCGCGCGGTCCAGCGGCCGCACGGTGAGCAGGCTGTCGACGAAGACACGGTAGCCGCGCGGTGTCGGCACCCGGCCGGCCGAGGTGTGCGGGCTGGTGATGTATCCGAGGTCCTCGAGGTCCGCCATGACATTGCGGATGGTCGCGGCGGAAAGGTCCAGTCCCGACTGCCGGGACAGGGTGCGTGAACCCACCGGCTGGCCGTCGGCGATGTACTGCTCGACGAGGAGCTTGAGCAGGATCTGGGCACGGTCGTTGAGCATGCGCCGGATATTAGCAGCGAGGGGCGCTGACGGCAGATTCCTCACCACAAGGCGCACCGTTCAGACGGCCGATGGCCGGCCCGGGGCCTTGTGGTTTAATCCGGCCATGCACCCCTTCCGGACCGCCGCCGTCATCGGCAAGTTCGCCCGCCGCGAAGACACCGGGCAGCTGTCGGAGCTGGCGCGGTTTCTCGCCGCGCGCGGCCTGTCCGTGCTGGTCGAGCGCCACACCCACGAGTGCCTCGCCGACGACACGCTCGAGCCCGCAGACTTCGAGCGCATCGGCCGCGAGGCCGACATCGCCATCGTCGTCGGTGGCGATGGCACCCTGCTCACCGTGGCGCGCGAGCTGGCGCCACACGGCGTACCGCTGGTCGGCGTCAATCGGGGCCGGCTGGGCTTCACCACCGACATCGCCATGAGCAGTATGCTGCCGGCGCTGGAGCAGGTCCTCGACGGCAAGTACACCGCCGAGGAGCGCACCCTGCTGCAGGCCTCGGTTAGCCGCAAAGGCCACACGCTGATCAACACGCTGGCCTTCAACGATGTCGTCGCCAGCCGCGGTGTGCAGGGCGGTATGATCGAGTTCCGCGTCATGGTCGACGCCGAGTTCGCCTACGAGCTGCGGGCGGATGGCCTGATCATTGCCACGCCGAACGGCTCAACCGCCTACGCCCTGTCCTCGGGCGGCCCCATCGTCCACCCATCGGTGGCCGGTCTGCTGCTGGTGCCGGTGAGCCCACACACCCTATCCAACCGGCCGATCGTGATCGGCAACGGCAGCCGCGTCGAGGTGGTCCTGCTGCACTCGACATGCGGCAGCATCTACTTCGACGGGCGCGACCACCATGCGCTGCTGGCCGGAGACCACCTGACGGTGACCACCGCGCCGGCGCGGGTGCAGCTGCTGCACCCCGACGGCTACAGCTACTTCCGGACGCTGCGCGAGAAACTCGGCTGGAGCGGCTCGCCGCAACCCGGAGCCTGAGCCGCCATGCTGCGCGCGCTGGGCATCCGTGACTTCGTCATCGTCGACCGGCTCGACCTCGAGTTCAGCGCCGGCTTCAACGTGCTCACCGGCGAGACCGGCGCCGGCAAGTCGATCCTGCTCGACGCGCTCGACCTGCTGCTCGGCGGCCGCGCCGAATCGGGCCTGATCCGCCCCGGCGCCGAGCGTGCCGAGCTGCACGCCGAGTTCGATTACGCCGAGGGCAGCGCGGTGGCGCGCTGGCTGGCAGACAACGACTACGCCGACGCCCCGGGCGAGCTCCTGCTGCGCCGCGTGGTCGACACCTCTGGCCGGTCGCGCGCCAGCATCAACGGCCGACCGGCCACCCTGGGCCAGCTGCGCGAGGCCACCGAGCAGCTGGTCGACGTGCACGGCCAGAACGCCCACCTGATGCTGACCCGCAGCGGCGCGCAGCGCGATCTGCTCGACCGTTTCGCCGCAGCGGCAGCCGAGTCCGCTGCGGTGGCAAGTGCGTTCGCCGCCTGGCGTGAGGCCGATGCCGCGCTGCGCGAGTGGCAGTCGTCGGCCGACGCCTGGCGGGCCCGGGTCGAGACCCTGCGCCACGACATAGCCGAACTCGAGCCGCTGGCAGACGACCGCGCATCGATCGAGGCGCTGGAGACCGAGCACCGCCGCCTGGCCCACGCGCAGGGCCTGATCGAGGCGGCGCAGGAGGCCCTGCAGCGCCTCGACGACGGCGAGGCCAACGCGCGCGACCAGCTCGCCGCCGCGCTGCAGCGGGTCGACGCGGTGATCACGCTGGACGACCGGCTGGAGGAGGCGCTGGCGTCTCTGCAGACCGCAGAGGCAGCCGCCGCAGAGGCCGCGTCTACCCTGCGCCGCTACCTTGACCGCGCCGAACTCGACCCCGAACGGCTGGTCGAGGTCGAGTCGCAGCTGGCCGAACTGCAACGCGTCGCACGCAAGCACCGCTCGACGCCTCTGGAGTTGCCGGAACTGCTGCAGGCGCTGCGTGCAGAACTGGCACGACTCGGCGGCGACGGCGAGCAGGACACCGAATCGCGACTGCGCCAGCGCGCGGACTCGGCACGGCTCGCCTACCAGGCCGCTGCCGCGGCACTGCGCGCGCGCCGCGAGCCAGCCGCGCAACGCCTGTCGGAAACGGTGACGGCGACCATGCAGCGCCTGTCGCTGGCCGGTGGCCGATTCGAGGTGAGGTTCCACGACGAGACGGCGCCCTCGGCGCACGGCAGCGAACGCATCGAGTTCCTCGTCTCGGCCAATGCCGGGATGCCGCCCGGGCCGCTGGCGCGGGTCGCCTCTGGCGGCGAGTTGTCGCGCATCGGCCTCGCGCTCAGCACCGCTGGTGTTGCCGCCCTCGAGTCCGGCACCTTGGTGTTCGACGAGGTCGATGCCGGCATCGGCGGCGGCGTCGCCGAGGTGGTCGGCCGCATGCTGCAGTCACTCGGCAGCGCCCGGCAGGTGCTGTGCGTCACCCACCTGGCACAGGTCGCGGCCTGCGCCGGCAACCAGTTCCGCGTCAGCAAGACGGTGGTCGAAGGGGTGGCAAGCAGCCGCGTGACCCGTCTGGATGGGGCACAGCGCGTCGACGAACTGGCACGCATGCTGGGCGGGACGCAGATCACCGGCACCACCATCGCCCACGCCCGCGAGCTGCTCGAGCAGCTGGGCGCCTGCGACCACGCTGATTCACCCGGTTAGGCGAATTTGCCCTAAAGTCCGGGGCAGACCGGCCGATATACTCGTCGAACCACAGTAGGCCTCGCACAAGAGGTAAGCCATGAAGATCCAGAGCAGCAGCACCGCACCGAGCATCGACACCACCGCCGCGACGGGCGGTACCGCGCGCAGCGAAGGGCGCAAGACTGCCGCCGCCGCGCCTGCGAGTGGCGCCAGCCGTGATGCCGGGACCGTCCGCATCGACCCGCGCGCCAGCCTGCTGGCAGCAGCCGAAGCCTCCCTCGAAAACGTCAATGCCGTCGATTCGGCGCGCGTCGAAGAGATCAAGCGCGCCATTGCGGAAGGGCGTTTCGAGGTCGACAGCCGCCGTGTGGCGGAGCGTCTGGTCGGTAGCGTCCGCGACCTGATCCTGACACGCGGCAACTGAGCCTGCGCCGCCGTGATGGCGGCGCCAGCCGGGCATTCCCGCCGGATCCACTTCTGCGCGACAATCCGCGCATGAGCACAAGCCAATTCACCGACATCCTCCGCCGCGAACTGGACGGCATGCATCGCCTGTCCGCCATCCTCGCCGAGGAGTTCGCAGCACTCGGACGCACCGACCCTGACGCGCTGGATCAGGTGTTGCAGCGCAAAGCCACCATCCTCGACGAATTGCAGCGGTGCGCATCAGAGCGCGCTTCGGTTCTCAGTTCGGCCGGGGTCGAGGTCAGTGCTGCCAGCGTGGAGGCGTGGGTCCAGGCGACGTCAGGTGCGCAGGGTGCCAAGCTGTGGGGCGAGCTGATGACGCGGACGCGTGAGGTCCACAACAACCACCAGACCAATCTGGCTCTGCTCGAAGGTCTGATGCGTCACAACCGTCAGTCTCTCGACCTGCTCACACGACTGGCCAACCCCGACCTGACCTACCAAGCCGACGGCAGCACCTCGGGCAGTTTCGGCACCCGCAACCGCGGCCAGGCCTGAGGGCTTTCCGCCGGCTAGCGGCGCGCGGACTCTCTACTCGCCGATCCCGGCCGGCATGGCCCGCCGCCGCCGGTCCATCAGCTCGAGCATCAGCGGCGTCAGGATGAACTGCATGGCCATCCCCATCTTGCCGCCCGGCACCACGATGCAGTTCGGCCGCGTCATGAACGAGCCCTGGATCATGCTGAGCAGGTAGGGGAAGTTGATCCCGGTGGGGTTGCGGAAGCGGATCACCACAAAGCTTTCGTCCAGCGTCGGGATATCGCGCGCCGAGAACGGGTTCGAGGTGTCGACCAGCGGAACGCGCTGGAAGTTGATGTGGGTGCGCGAGAACTGCGGACAGATGTGGTGCACGTAGTCGTACATGCGCCTCAGGATGGCGTCGGTCACCGCCTCCATCGAGTAGCCGCGCTCCTTCATGTCGCGGTGGATCTTCTGGATCCACTCCAGGTTGAGCACCGGCACCACGCCGATCAGCAGGTCGACCCACTTCGCCACGTCCACGCCGTTGCCGACAAATCCACCGTGCAGGCCCTCGTAGAGCAGCAGCTCGCTGCCGGGCGGGGTCGGGTACCAGTTGGTGAATGCGCCCACGGGCACGCCGTGCTGCTCCGCCTCTTCATCGTTATGGATGTAGTGGCGGCGCTGGCAGATGCCGGTCTCGGCGTAGGTGCTGAAGCACCGTTCGAGCTCGCCCAGCAGGTTGCCCTCGGGGCCAAAGTGGCTGATCGGCCGCTTGTTGCGGCTGAGCTGCTCGGCGATCGCCATCTGCATGTCGCCACGCCCGAAGCGATGGAAGCTGTCCCCCTCGATCTGGATCGGGTTGATCGACTCGCGACGACAGATGTGGTCGAAGGCGAGCTTGACGGTGCTGGTGCCGGCGCCGGAGGAGCCGGTGACAGCGATGATCGGGTGACGGTTCGACATAAGCCTAGGATTATCGCGCAGATCGACGCGCGGCTCAGAACAGGCCGGGCTGCGGCGCGTCGCCGCCACCGGCACCATCCGGCGGCTGCAGGCCAAAGTGCCGGTACGCGGCCGGTGCCGCCACCCGCCCGCGCGGTGTCCGCTGCAGGAAACCCTGCTGAATCAGGTAGGGCTCGATGACATCCTCGAGCGTGTCACGCTCCTCGCCGACCGCCGCCGCGAGGCTCTCAACGCCCACCGGCCCGCCGTCGAAGCGCTGGATGATGGCTCGTAGCAGGCGGTGGTCCTGCACGTCCAGACCCGCACGGTCCACCTCGAGCATGAGCAGCGCCGCGTCGGCGGTCTCGCTGTCGATGCGGCCCGCGGCACGCACCTGCGCGTAGTCACGGACGCGCCGCAGCAGCCGGTTGGCGATGCGGGGCGTGCCGCGCGAGCGGCGAGCCACCTCGAGCGCACCGGCGTCGTCGATGCCGACATCGAGCAGGCCGGCCGAGCGGGTGACGATGCGCGACAGTTCCTCGGGCGTGTAGAACTCGAGGCGGGCAACGATCCCGAAGCGGTCACGCAGCGGGTTGGTGAGCATGCCGGCGCGGGTGGTGGCACCGACCAGCGTGAACGGCGGCAGGTCGAGCTTGACCGATCGCGCCGCCGGCCCCTCGCCGATCATGATGTCGATCTGGTAGTCCTCCAGCGCCGGGTACAGCACCTCCTCGACCACCGGACTCAGGCGGTGGATCTCGTCGATGAACAGCACGTCGTTGGGCTCGAGGTTGGTCAGCAGCGCCGCCAGATCGCCGGCACGCTCCAGCACCGGCCCGGAGGTCTGGCGTAGCCCGACGCCCATCTCGCGGGCGATGATGTGCGCCAGCGTGGTCTTACCGCGGCCCGGAGGGCCGTAC
>JACCDS010028859.1_pt1 | contig 11383 bp, 7 predicted proteins | sample 7446441 | NCBI WGS metagenome assembly JACCDS01 (sample SAMN15323445, study PRJNA562643) | freshwater metagenome | isolation source: river surface water | place: USA:Blue River Watershed | collected 2017-08-17 | reverse complement strand
GCCGTTGCTGTCATAGCTGAAGCTTTGGCCACCATGTGCGGTGTATTGGTCTAAGTTATTCGGCAGATCGGCCGTCGTGCCCGAGGGGGCTACTTTTATCTGATAATCACTGGTTGAAGTCAGTCGGCTAATCAATTGACCGGCAGGATTGTGGCCAAAGCTGCTTTTATGAATACCCGTGTGGTCAAAATTCTGCAAGTTGCCAATCGCTGTATAGCTCAGGGCTGTGCTCAGACCATTGGCGCGGCTGATGCCCGTGAGCCGGCTCATGCGGTCATAGCTGTAACTGGCCAGCGTTTTGCTGCCTTGTACCACACTGGAGAAATCGGGATAAACGCTCTGATGTCAGCGCGAAACAAGCAAAAGCCCAGCTGTTTATGGGCTTTTGCTGGTTTTGGTTTCGAACAATTGTTAGTCAGTGGTTAGGGTGGGTGTTCTTGGTTGTTGTTGTCTACTGCTGCTGACATTGCTGAAATCGGTCGTTTGTGATCAAAAAACGAACACCCATAGTTCGGCGGAAGCTATGGGTGTCTCGGAATACTCTGTTTAGACGACTTGAATTATGTGATCTTCTTTAGCTTTAACCACATTTTTGTAATGTCAACGATTATTAATATCAGTCCAAAGATAGAAAAGCTCGTTACCAACAACCACTCCAATCCAGAATTGGAATAGCCTATCGATATTAAAAACCTATAAGCTAACTCCACAATTGCACCAAGTACAATCATTCCAAGTCCCTCAATAGCTGCAGATAGGTACATTAAAAAATAAAACATTTTGGGTCTGCGCACTAACATTTCTTCTGCGCTCCACAAGAGTCAGCGATCCCACTAGAATTTGAAATTAAATTCGATGCAGCATCTGCCGCACCAACCGCGGACGACATTCGAGGTCCGTCTGTAGCTTGTTTGATGTGTTGTACCATATTTTGTTACGCAACTGACCTTTCCCCTGAATTAATACCAACCCCGTGATGAGATTTTCCAGCTTATTGACAGACGATATGTCATTCAATTAACGATGTAGGCGAATGATGACAAAATCAGGACACTAACTTTAGCTTTCTCAATAGCTCTATGAACACCTGCTTCAATTCCCGCCAGATTTATTCGCAACGAAGTGCCCGCCAATCCCCTGCAATACACTCACCAATCCCCAGCAAACAGCAAAGAGCCCGGTGGTGGACAGCTCTGGCAACCAGCACGCAGTCCGCAGCGCCAATAACAGCAGAGACGCCAGTACAAAACCGCTGGTCAGGATCCGTAGTAACCAAAGCCCGCCGAAGTGACGGCCACCGTGGTGACGGCCACCGAAGTGACGGCCACACTGAGCCTGTGAGGCATAGCGTCGGACGAAACTTTCGCTGGCCAGCAGCAGCATGATAACAGTCAGGCAGCCGCCGGCGAACAGCAGCGCGCGCAGGCCCGGACCGGCAAAAACGGCCTGATGCAGGGCGTACAGACTGTTGCGCAGCTGCCAGGGCGCGTCGGTGGGATAAGGTGCTTGCGCCAGCGACTGGCCGCCGGCATCAAATGTTTGTTGTTGCAACTGATAAGGCGGCTGCTGTAACTGGCTGGCGGCATGCTGTGTCAGTAATACCCGACCCGAAGACAGTTCCAGCTGCAGTTTAGCCACTGGCCAGCGCGCCTGCTGCAAAGCCAGCTGCGCAGCAGCAGCGAGTGCCGCCAAAGTGGCGGGCTTGGTGGCCGTTTTATTGGCCGACACCGCAGCCGGCGCCGGAAACAACTGCGCATAATAAGCCGCCCGCGTCAGGCCAGCCTGTTCCACCAGACCCGGCTGCCACTGGCCAAGCTGCGTAAAGAGCGCCGAGCCACAAAACCACAGCAACCAGGGCGACACCAACAACCCAGCCAGCAGATGCCAGCGCAGCAGGCGCTGCACCTTGCCCGCACCTGCAGCAAAAAACCAGCGCCGCCTTTGCTGCCAGCAAAGCAGCAGCCCCGACAACGTCAGCCACAATAACAAGGCTGCCACCGCCGTGGTGAGCCATAGCCCGTAATGGCCCAACAAGCCAAGCAGCTGATAATGCAACGAAAAAAACCAACTACCAACCGCCTGAGGTGCAGAACCTGTGGCGGCCGGCTCAGGGCCACGCAGCAGCCGGACCTGAACTTCCGGTGTTGCCGCAACCCCCGGCACGACTGCATCAGCGTCTGCCAGGAAGGCAGCAGTGCCTGCCGCGCCCCCATCATTGCCTGTCGGCATACTGAGCACCAAGCGCTGTAGTTGCCAGCTGCCTTCCTCGCGCAAATGGACCGTCAGGTAAGGTTTGGCGCTACTGGCAAATTCCAGATATATAGCGGCGAGCGGCGCGCTGGCTGAATGACGTTCTGCTGTCGGCGCGGCTGCAGATATAACTTCCGGGGCAGCGGCAACCCGCTGGCTGGAGATAAAGTGCAGGGCTGCCTGCAACTGTTTGGCTTGAAACGGCCTGGCCTGTAACGGATCGGCCTCTATCTGCCCAGACTCTATCTGTTCGGCCTGTTTCTGTTCGGCCTCTGTCTGTTCGGCCTCTGTCTCACCGGACTGCGCCGCCAACTGCGCGAACGGCTCTGCGCCAAGCTGCGCCGGAGGTTGCCCGGACAATTGCGCAGAAGACTGCTGATAAGATTGCCCAGAAGACGGCTCAGAGGATTGCGCAGAAGCTCCTGCAGAAACTTGTGCTGAAAGTTGCCCGGTAAGCTGCAGCGCCCCCGCCTGCATCGCCGGGCGCAGCTGCGGGTCCAGCCAGCCATCCAGCTCAGCGCGATACAACGACAAAGTGCCGCTCCAGCACAGCCAGACAGCCAGCGTCAGCAACACCAGTCCCAGTGCACGGTGCAGCGCCGGCGCCAGCTGCCGGATGTCGCGCAGCGTTTTGCGGGCAGCAGGGCTGAATTGTGTCGACGCAGTTGCCGGCGTCGCAGCCTGAAGGTCTGACTGCTGTGCCAGCTGGCCTGCCTGACGGGTCGCGGCGCTGGCTGGTTGTCCAGTTGCGGACTGCTGCCCTGTCATTGGCTTACCACCTTGCAATCACCCAGCCGGCCAGCCAGCAAATGACACCAGTCAGCAACAAAGGCCGCGTGCGCAGCCGGCTTTGCAGCAGCAAGCCAAACAGCAGAAACAGCAACAGCTGCGCGACATAACTCCACAACAGCGCAGGCAGCGGCGCCAGTTGCGTACGCAAAACCCGCAGCAGCAACTCGCCCCATTGCAGACAAAGCGCAAACGCCAGCAGCATACCGGGCAACAGCCGTTGCCACCAAAGCCGGAAAATCATCGGGTTTTCAGCTGATCATGGCTGTGTCAATAACAGCAGCTGATTGGCCTGGTTTTTGGCTTCCTGCTGACCAAAAGGCAACACCAGATCTTGCTGACCGTCATCATTTAAGTCATTGACCAATAAGTTAATCGCCCGCTTGGGTAACGCAATTTTCTGCCGGCTGCTCTTGTCGGAAAACAACTTGGCGCCGACCGGTGCGTAGCTGCGCAGCACATCCTCGCCATCGGCTTTCACCAACATGGCTTTGCCGTCTTTGCCCTTGAGCACCGCCGTCACCGGCAGATTAAACTGGCCACTGCCGAGCGAAATACCAACACTGACTTCCTGCCGGTAGACAGGTTTTTGGCCAAAACTGCCGTCGGCCTGCTGTTTGTAGAACAGCCAGTCGACCGAGGTCGAACCGGTCAACAGCGCCGAGACAATTTTACTGATGCCAATCTCGGCCGCCGGCGTGTAGAAATCGAGCCGGCCGTCGCCATCGAGGTCGGCAAACTGCACATCAAACTGCACGCCACTGGTGTCGATGCGCTGGTCCGGCGTGGTCGGGAAACTCAGTTTGCCGTCCTGCTGGCGGCCATAATGGATGCGGTAACTGTATTTTTGCTCCATCACGTCGACGTAATGTTGTTGCTGCACCACCAGGTCAGTCAGGCCGTCGCCGTTTAAATCGGCCAGTCGCTCCAGCCGGCTGATGGTCAGGCCTTCATAGCTGCGGCCATCGCCACCGCGTTGCTGCGCCTGCGCATCCGGCGTCAGACCACTCCCGAGTGGCAGCACTGTCGCGGTGGTGGCAAAGCTGCCGTCGGCTTGCTGCGGATACAGCCACAGGCTGTCGTCGACGTTAAACACCACATCGGTGCGACCATCCAGCGTCAAATCGGCCAGTCGCGGTGTTTTTAAAATAAAATCAGGGTCTTGCTGAAAAATCTGCAGCTGCGCCAGCACTGGCAGCCGGAACTGCCGGAAGCTGCCGTCCGCTTGCTGCAACAGCAGATGATAAGCGGTGAAATCCGGGATCAGAAAATCGGTCAGGCCGTCTTTGTTAAGGTCGTGGGCAAATTCCAGTTTCAGAAACCTTTTGCCGTCAATCACCGGAAAAGCCGTCGGCACTGTGACCAGACGCTGCCAGCTGCCGGCGCCTTGCGCGCTGCCTGCCTCAGTTGTTGCGCCGGCAGGCTGGCGGGCAAAATGCCAGACCGCATCCTGCCCTATCGCCACCAGCTGGCTGCCATTGTGGCCGGCCAGTGTCGCCTGTTGAAAGAACTGCGCCTGCGGCGCTATCGGGATTTGCGTGGCACTGTTTTGCTGGTAATCGACCCAGCTCAGCCAGCGGTGTTCGTGGTTATGGCCCGACACCAGCAGCACCGGCTGGCCGGTCAGCCGCAACACACTGCCATTGGCAGGGTGTTCTAATTTAATGATTTGACTCTGAAATTCGACAGCGGCCAGCGGCAGCGCCGTACTGAGCAGCACCATGCTAAGCAATACAGTGCGCAGTCGCCTGGTGCTCAGCCGTGCAGTGCAAAGCGGCAAACGAACAGCTGATAAGGATCGCGGCAACGACATAACATCAGACTCCTCTTATTAAAATGGCGGCTGTTAAAATAGCGGCTTGGCGGCGGCAACAAGATGGCAAGATGCAGCCACAACGGGCGGGCCAGCATACTGCAGCCTGGCCGGGTAACGGCCAACAAATGTGTAACAAATTCAATTACTCTGCCACAAGTCAGCCCGGCGCGGGCAGCTTTTTCGCTGCCGGACCGCTAAAAGTACGCCGCAACGCCGACAAAGGTTTGGCCGGCAGCCGCTTCCACGCTAAAATAACCGGCTTTGCGGTCTGCCGGCCGTGTTCAGCCTCAACCGGGGCGCAGGCGGCAGCAACTTTATCTGGGGAATGTCTGATGTCGATTAACTGGTTTCCGGGCCATATGCACAAAGCCCGTAAAGAAATTGCCGAGGTGATGCCGCAGGTCGACGTCATCATTGAAATGATCGACGCCCGCATCCCGTTTTCCAGCGAAAACCCGCTGGTGCCGGAACTGCGCGGCGACACGCCCTGCATCAAAGTGCTGAATAAAGCCGACCTGGCCGACCCGCAGTTGACCGCCATCTGGCAGGCCCATTTTGAACAGGAAAAAGGCGTGCGCGCCATCCCGATCAGTCAGCAAAACCCGGAGCAGATCCGCGCCCTGCTCGACCTCTGCACTGAACTGTTGCCCGAGCGCAATTTTGACGTGCGCGGCCCGCGCGCGATGATTATGGGCATTCCGAACGTCGGAAAATCAACGCTGATCAATACCTTAGCCGGCCGAATCATCGCCCGTACCGGCAATGAAGCCGGCGTCACCAAAACCCAGCAACGGATTAAACTCGACAACGGCGTCATTCTGACCGACACGCCGGGTTTTTTATGGCCCAAACTGACCCCGCCGAGCTGCGGCTACCGGCTGGCCATCACCGGCGCCATTAAAGAAACGGCCTACGACTACGGCGACATCGCACTGTTTGCCGCCGATTACCTGCTGAAAACCTATCCACAGCGGCTGCAAAAACGCTATCAGCTGGCTGAATTGCCGGACCATGACCTGGCCCTGCTGGATGCCATCGGTGAGAAACGCGGCTGCATGGTGCGTGGCGGCGTGGTCGACCTGACCAAAGCCGGCGCCATCCTCATCAACGACCTGCGCAGCGGCCAGCTCGGCGCTGTCACGCTGGAAAACCCTGAGATGGTGACAGCAGAAGTCACCGATGCTAAGTTAGAGGACGACCGCAAAGCCGAAGAAAAAGCCGTGCGGGACAAAGAACGGGCGCGCCGTACCAAGAAAAACCGGCGTTAAGCCCGCAGATCCAAAGGGCAAGACCCGAATAGCTGACCCGGCCAGCCAACAGAGCTGCACAGAAGGCCGGGCAGCCCAGTCCATGGAGAGCATGATGCGCGCACCCCTGTTCCGCCACCGCCCGCTGGCGGTTGCCTGTTCGTCCCTGTTTTGCAGCCTTGCGCTGTTCACGTCCGTCAGCCAGGCCGCGCCGGTGCTGGTCCACAATGTCAAAGGGTACGGTTTTGCCCCGGACCGCAGCCTGGTGTCATTCAGCGAGCTGGTGTTTGACGACGCCAGCGGCAAAGTGCTGGCCCGCGGCCAGGATCTGGCCAAAACCTATCCCGACGCCAGCCGCGTTGACGGCAAAGGCAAGAGCCTGCTGCCGGGCCTGATTGACGGCCATGGCCATGTGCTGGGCCTTGGCCAGAATTTAAGCCAGGTGGAGCTGCGCGACAGCAGCTCAGAAGCGCAGGCGGTTGCCAAAGTCGCCGCCTTTGCCAAAACTCATCCCGAAGCCCAATGGATTTTAGGCCGCGGCTGGAATCAGGTGCTGTGGCCGAGCCAGCAGTTTCCGGGCCGCCAGTTGCTGGACGAAGCCATCAAAGACAAACCGGTCTGGCTCAGCCGGGTCGACGGCCATGCCGGCTGGGCCAACAGCAAAGCGCTGCAGCTGGCTGGCATCAGCAAAGACAGCATAGATCCGCCCGGCGGCCAGATCCTACGGGACGCTCAGGGTAATCCGACCGGCGTGTTAATCGACAACGCCATGTTATTGCTGGAAAAACAGATCCCGGCCAGCAATGAAGCGGAGCGCCAGGCCGCCCTTGGCGCCGCCTTTGACCATTTATTGTCGCTCGGCATCACCAGTACCCATGACGCCGGGGTCGATGCCGCCAATCTGGCCAGTTATCAACAGCTGCAAAGCGATAAAAAGCTGCCGCTGCGTATTTACGCCATGCTGTCAGCCACAGATCCGGCGCTGAAAAACTGGCTGGCCGCAGGCCCCATTGACGACCCGCTCGATTATCTGGATGTGCGCTCGGTGAAAATCTACGGCGACGGCGCGCTCGGCAGCCGCGGTGCGGCACTGATTGAACCTTACAGCGACAAAGCCGGTGAAAAAGGCCTGTTGGTGACCCAGCCCGACGCTTTGACCGCGGTGATGAAACTGACGATGGACGCCGGCTTTCAGGCCAACGTGCATGCCATCGGCGATTACGCCAACCGGCTGGTGCTGGACCGTTTTGAGCTGCTGCAAAATGCAGAGCAGCGCAAAGCAGGCCGCCATCGCATTGAGCATGCGCAGATAGTGGCGCCGAAAGATTTACCACGCTTCGCCCGCCTGCAGGTGCTGCCGTCGATGCAGCCGACGCATGCCACCTCAGACAAAAACATGGCCGGCGACCGGCTCGGCGTGGCGCGGCTGCGCGGCGCTTATGCCTGGCGGTCTCTGATCGATGACGGCAACCGCATTGTCGGCGGCTCGGATTATCCGGTTGAGCTGGCGAATCCGTTCCATGGCCTGCACGCGGCCGTGACCCGGCAGGATCAGCAAAATCAGCCGCCTGGCGGCTGGCTGCCGGAGCAAAAACTGACGCTGACCGAAGCACTGCGCAGCTTTACCACGGACGCCGCCTTTGGCGCCTTTCAGGAACAAAGCATGGGCAGCCTGGCGCCCGGCATGTGGGCCGACTTTATTCTGGTCGACCGCGACCTGTTTAAAGTGCCGCCGGAACAAATCTGGCAAACGCGGGTGCTGGCAACTTATGTCGGTGGGGAACTGAAGTTCCAGTATCGCGACTAACTGAATAATATCTGAATGAAAACCACCAATATCTGCGGAGTTTTATGATTAGCCAGAAATGGTCAAAACTGATTAAGTCATTGCATTTAAAGAAATATCGCAAAGCCGAGCAGCTGTTTTTTGTGGAAGGCGAAAAGGCGGTGCTCGAAGTGCTGGCGTCCAAATGGCCAGTGCGCGCCTTGTTTGGCACCGCCGATTTTTTTGATAAGTATCCGGATACCGCTTATGCCGCTGACATGAGCCATCCCTGTGCGGCCAGTGAACTGGAACAGGTCGGCACTTTTACCAGTAACAATGCGGCGCTGGCCGTAGTGGCGATGCCCCACTACGCCCCTTTTGCTGAAAGCGCCGGCCAGTGGACGCTGGTGCTCGACAGTATCAACGACCCCGGCAACCTCGGCACTATCATCCGCATTGCCGACTGGTACGGCATCCGGCATATCCTGTGCTCGGCCGACACCGTCGATGTATTTAATCCCAAAGTGATTGCCAGTGCCAAAGGCTCGTTTTTGCGGGTCAAACTGCATTACGGCGAACTGAGCGACTGGCTGAAAAGCACCCGCCAGCCGGTGTATGGCACTTTTTTAAATGGCCAGTCGGTGCATGAGCTCAGCCTGAAACAGCCCGGCGGCTATATTGTGCTTGGCAATGAAGCCAATGGCATCAGCGACGAAGTCGGCAGCCTGGTGCGCCAGCGCATCACCATTCCATCTTTTGGCGAAGCCGAATCGCTGAACGTCGGCATCGCCACGGCGGTCATCGTCGACAACCTGCGACGGTTGTCATCCTCCTGAAGGGAAGCGCCGGTCTTTAAACCGGCCGGCACTGCCGCTTTTTAGTGAAAAGCCAGCAAATTGCTGGCTTTTTCATCTGAAGCACTGTCAGTCTTACGACGACCGCGTGGCTTCGCGTCACCGGTCGCGCTGGCTCTGGCTCTGACGCTGCCGGCGCCAGCTCAGCACCGGCAACAGCACCATCAACAGGCCAAGACCGGCCCCCCCGCCCCCACCAGAGCTGCTATTGCCGGCAGCTGGCGGCGTCACCGGGTCGCTGCTGCGACTGGCATCCAGTGGATATTTATCGCTGACATCCGGCACGCCATCGTTGTCATCGTCAGGGTCGGCGTTATTGCCGATGCCATCTTTGTCGGTATCAACCGATTCATTCGGATCGAGTGGGAAGGCATCACTGACATCCGGCACGCCGTCGTTGTCATCGTCAGGGTCGGCGTTATTACCGATGCCATCTTTGTCGGTATCGACCGATTCTTTTGGATCCAGTGGGAAGGCATCGCTGACATCCGGCACGCCGTCGTTGTCATCGTCCGGGTCAGCGTTATTGCCGATGCCATCTTTGTCGGTATCGACCGATTCATTCGGGTCAAGCGGGAAGGCATCTTGCTCATCCGGCACGCCATCGTTGTCATCGTCCGGGTCGGCGTTGTTGCCCAGGCCATCCTGATCTGAATCGAGCGATTCTGTCGGGTTGTAAGGGAAGGCGTCGCTGACATCAGCAATGCTGTCATTGTCGTTGTCCGTATCGACATCATTTAAAATACCGTCACTGTCGACATCGTTGTCGCCGCCTGCACTGGCGCCCAGCCGCAAGGCCTTGGGCATGGTATTCAGCAGCTCGTTGCCAGACGCCATCTGCACCTGCAAACGTAAATCCAGCCACTGCTCGCCTGCGCGCAGCGGCAACGGGAACTGATGCAGACCGGCATTGTAGCCATGATAGGCCAGCTGCCAGTCACCAGCGCCGGCCTTTAACCAGACTTTGAACGCTTTGACCGGATCCGCGCCCGATGCCACTTCAACACTGAATTGATTGTCGATCCGGCTGATGGTGTCGCCACGCGCTCCCCGGTTAAAAGTGGCCAGATTGACAAAATAAGGCGATGCCAAACCGGCGTTCACCGGCATGAAGCTGATTTCGCCCCGCAGTTCCTGACCATCGCGCGCCGCCAGCGGATAGCTGATAAAGACCTTATGGTCTTTACAGTCATAAGGTTGCGTTAATGCTGCGGCAAAGTATGAAGCTGTTGTGTAATACGACAGATGCTCCTCAAATGCAGCTAAGGTGTCGACTTGTGTGCCGCATTGCTGACGCGCTTGCAGTTCGGTGTAATTGGCCACATCGTTTTGCCACAAGTCATTGAAAATATTATTGCTGTAATACAAGTCTGCGATGTTGTGGCGCGGTTTAATCTGTAAGCCTTCAGCACCCAGCTGCAGCGGAGACGTTAAATAGCGCAGATTGTTATCAAACGACAGCTCCCGCACCTCTGAGCTGTAAATGAGCTCCAGATCAGACAGTTTGGTGATATCGCAATGATTTGCCTTACAACGGAATTTCTGCAAAATGCCGGCATCGGTTAATCGCCACTGCTGGGTGCTGACGACTGCCGCATTGACGTATTTGGATGTGTCTTCAAAACGCATTCTGTTGTCAGGCAGTTCGTTGTCATCAAGCCCAACTGACTGATGCCAGATTTGTAAATCAAGTGGTCCGGTCGGGCCAAGGCCCGCCAACTGGCCCATGGCGAGCCTTTCATTTGGACTGCTCCTGGCCTTTCGTAATGTCACCCGTTGCTGCCCGGTGAAATCCATCTGCAGATCCTGTGATTGCAGCGGGCTGGTAAAGCGATAGCTTGCCATGATCATCTGCTGCGGGATCAGCTCTGAGATCAGCAACTGATGCTGACTCTTTAAGCCAAAAGTCGCCGGGACATCACTCAGATAGAATTCTGTCGGTGCCGAGGCTGCGCACAAAGCCTGGCAAACACTCCAGAACATCCCCCCCTCGATCAGTTGATCACCGTCCGCCATTGACCAGGTGCCAAAGCTGTTTTTAAAAGGAACCGACCAGAAAGGCTCACCGTGTTTGGTTGGCGCTTTAAGGCGAAGGCGGTGTTTAATCTCGCTGTTGGACAAAGTCAGTACCGGAGTTGCCGCCACATCGATGTCCGTACGGAAAATCCAGTTCTCCCGGGTCACGGGCAAATATCTGGTTTCTGCCGGGATCAGCGCATCCGGTGGCGAACTTGCATTGGCCAGCATGTTAATTTTCCGGTCCACCAGACGCAAATCTAACCAGGAATGCCCTTGCAGATTGAAGTGGTTGGAGATGCGCTGCCACTGTGGTGTGTAAATAGCCACAGACGACATAGTGCTGGCCAGATGGATGCGGACCTCGAAATAATGATCAAGCAATACCGGGATCTGGCCGGACTGGCCACCGCCAGCCAGTTCAATATGGAACTGATGCAAAGCGTTAGCCGGCGGATCCTGTGGAATGCGCTCTGGATGAACCAGATAACTCAGCTCGACTTCTTGCGTTTCGCCCGGCGCTAATTTGAGAGTGGCATGACTCAAAGTGGCGGTTAAAAATGTCGGTACAGCTGAAGGTTTTAAGGCCAGCTCCAGCAGCTGGCCGGACCTGTTTTGCACGCTGATGCGACGAGTGCCCTGGCTG
>JACCDS010569639.1_pt1 | contig 11384 bp, 8 predicted proteins | sample 7446441 | NCBI WGS metagenome assembly JACCDS01 (sample SAMN15323445, study PRJNA562643) | freshwater metagenome | isolation source: river surface water | place: USA:Blue River Watershed | collected 2017-08-17 | reverse complement strand
GTCAGGGCGTCAGCGATGTCGTGGGTACCGATGGAACCGAACAGCTTGCCTTCATCGCCAGCGGTGGCGGTGATGGTGACTTCCAGCTCAGCCAGCTGAGCAGCGCGAGCTTCGGCGGAAGCTTTCTTCTCGGCAGCGGCTTTTTCCAGCTCGGCGCGACGTGCTTCGAAAGCAGCGACGTTGGCTTCGGTGGCAGCGGTAGCTTTGCCTTGCGGCAGCAGGAAGTTACGGCCGTAACCGGCTTTAACGTTCACTTTATCGCCCAGGTTGCCCAGGTTGGCGATTTTTTCCAGCAGGATGACTTCCATTTGGGTGTTACCTCTTAACTTTTAACCTTCACCGTTGGCGGGACCCGAACCGGGCTTGTCCGCCAGACGACCACGAAAATCAAACAGACTGTCGACGATGGCTAACACCACCAGCAAGGGATAGATCAGCTGCATGAACAGCAGCAACGTGATGTACAGCCCGACCAGCCAGAACTTCGACAGTCGGCCCTTGGCCACCAGCCCGTGCAACAGGGCGATGGCTGCGAACACCAGCGGAACACTGCACAACGGTGTAAGCATGGCCATCTCGACACCCAGATTGGGCCCGAGCAGCATGCCGACCAGCAGCAACATCGCCAGCATCGGCGGAAATCTCAGCTCACGGAACTCCGCGCCGAAACCTCCAGGGTTGTACAACGCCGCCTGCCAGAAACGCCCAAGCATCAGGCTCAGCAAGCTGACCACCTGCAGCAACGCTGCCAGCAATCCGGTCAGGATGGGTGCAATGAGACTCTGAAGACGCGCCTGATCGTCCACCGACATCTGTTGGTGAACCCCATCGAGCATCTGCGGCAGGAGCTTGGTCAGCTCCTGCGCCATGGCTTCGATGGGCTCGCGGAACGTCGCCCCCAATACCAGTCCATACACCAGGCCCAGCGCGATGCTGAACAACAGCACCCGCCTCCAGGACGGATTGGCGCGCAATACACACGCCAGCCCCAGCGCGCCCAGCAACACCAGCAAGGTGCGCGGTTCGCCGAAGTACCACCAGCCAATGGCCGGCAGCAACGCCCAGGCGAGGATGCCGATGGCATCACTCAGACCACGCCGCAGAAGCACCAGGCTCCCCGCGGCGGCACTCAACCAGAACAGCAGCGGCAAAGCTGCAGATCCGACCACCACGAGGGTGGCCTGCATACGGCCGCGCATGATGAATTCTGCCAAGGCGCGCATGCGATAAATCCCTTACTACTTGTCGAACGTCAGATCTTAACGGCCGTGGCTGTCGGTGTAGGGCAGCAGGGCCAGGAAGCGGGCGCGCTTGATAGCGGTAGCCAGCTGACGCTGATAACGAGCCTTGGTACCGGTGATACGGCTAGGAACGATTTTGCCGGTTTCCGAGATGTAGGCTTTCAGGGTGTTGAGATCCTTGAAATCGATCTCTTTCACGCCTTCAGCGGTGAAACGGCAGAATTTACGACGACGGAAGAAACGTGCCATGGGATTGGCTCCTCAATAGATCCGGTGATTACTCGTCAGCGTTGTCGCTGTCGTTGTTGTCGCTGTCATCGCCGTCGTTGGACTCGGCGTTTTCAGGACGTTCACGACGCTCACGGCGCTCACTGCGGTTTTCTTCGGCCTTGAGCATCTCGGACTGACCGGTAACGGCTTCGTCGCGACGGATGACCAGGTTACGGATCACGGCATCGTTGTAGCGGAAGTTGTCTTCCAGCTCGGCCAGGGCCTTGCCGCTGCACTCAACGTTCAGCATCACGTAGTGAGCCTTGTGAACATTGTTGATTGCATAGGCCAGTTGACGACGGCCCCAATCTTCCAGACGGTGGATTTTGCCGCCGTCTTCTTCGATCAGCTTGGTGTAACGCTCGACCATGCCGCCGACTTGCTCGCTCTGGTCCGGGTGAACCAGAAAGATGATTTCGTAATGACGCATGAATGCTCCTTACGGGTTGTAGCCTGCCACGAAATGCGGTCAGGCAAGGAGTGAATGACTCTGTTGGACTTGCTGTGACGGATGGGCGCGCAAGCGCCTGCCATGACGGCAAGGGGCGACATTCTAGAGAAGCACCCTGGCGCACGCAAGGCGATTTGGCGATTTTTTGAACAGCCAATCGCCGGCGCTGTACCGGCGATTGTTTCAGGCTTTGAGCGCGCGACGCTGACGCAGCGCCTCGAACAGACAGATGCCGGTGGCGACCGACACGTTGAGACTGCTGACGCTGCCGGCCATGGGCAGCTTGACCAGATAATCGCAGTGCTCGCGGGTCAGGCGGCGCATGCCCTTGCCTTCAGCGCCCATGATCAGCACCGTCGGGCCGGTCAGGTCCTGCTGGAACAGCTCCTGCTCGGCCTCACCGGCCGTACCGACGATCCACAGACCGCGCTGCTGGAGCTTTTCCAGGCTGCGCGCCAGATTGGTCACCGCCACCAGCGGGATCACCTCGGCAGCCCCGCAGGCGACCTTGCGCACCACCGGCGTCAGCGTCGCCGACTTGTCCTTGGGAACGATCACCGCCAGGGCGCCCGCCGCATCGGCGGTACGCAGGCAGGCGCCGAGATTGTGCGGGTCGGTCACGCCATCGAGCACCAGCAGCAGTGGCGGGCCTTCGCAACGGTCGAGCAACTCCTCGAGCATCGCCTCGCCCCACACCTGGCTCGGGCTGACTTCGGCGACCACGCCCTGATGCACGCCTTCGACCCAGGCGTCCATCTCGCGACGCTCGCACTGGCCGACGGCGACGCGCGCCTGACCGGCCAGCTCGAGCAGCGGTTGCACGCGCGGATCACTGCGACCATCGGCCAGCCAGATCTGCTTCACCCGCTTGGGGTGATGACGCAGCAGCGCCTCGACGGCATGCACGCCGTAGATCTTTTCCAGCTGACTCATGACTTGGCCTTGCCTTTCGACGGGCCCTTACGATGGCGACTGGGCTTGCCGCCCTTATCCGTCGTCTTGCCGCCTTTCTTGCCGGAAGTCTTGGACTCGGCGAGCAGCGCCTTCTTCACGTCACGGCTTTTCTGCACGTCGGTATTGCCAGCCGGCGTATTGCGCGAGCCCCGGCCACCGCGGCTGTCGCTGCCGGTTTCGCGGCGCTTGCGGCCAGCAGGGGCCTGCTCGACACCCTGCGCCATTTCGAAATCGATCTTGCGCTCATCCAGATCGACGCGCATCACGGTCACCGACACGCTGTCGCCAAGGCGGAAGCTGCGCCCGCTGCGCTCACCGGCCAGGCGGTGATGCACCGGGTCGAAGTGGTAGTAGTCCGCCGGCAGTGCGGTGACGTGCACCAGACCTTCGACATAGATGTCCTTGAGCTCGACGAACAGGCCGAAACCGGTCACGGCGGTGATCACGCCCGGGAAGGTTTCACCGACGCGGTCTTTCATGAACTCGCACTTGAGCCAGTTGACCACGTCGCGGGTCGCTTCGTCGGCACGCCGCTCGGACATCGAGCACTGCTCGCCGAGCTGCTCGAGCATCGGCTCGTCGTACGGATAGATGCGCGCCTTGGGCATGCTCACGGCACCGGCACGCTCGACGTGTGGCGTGTCCTGCTTGGAGCGAATCACGCTGCGGATCGCGCGGTGGATCAGCAGATCCGGATAGCGGCGGATCGGCGAGGTGAAGTGCGCGTAGGCGTCGTAGTTGAGGCCGAAGTGCCCCTGATTGTCAGCGCTGTACACCGCCTGGCTGAGCGAGCGCAGCATTACGGTCTGGATCAGGTGGTAATCCTCGCGACCGCGGATGCTTTCCAGCAAGGCCTGATAATCCTTGGGCGAAGGGCCGTCCTTGGACTTGCCGCGGTGCAGGGACAGCCCCAGCTCGCCGAGGAAGGCCTTGAGTTTTTCCAGGCGCTCCGGCGGCGGGCCGTCATGCACGCGGTACAGCGCCGGAATGCCGTGTTTCTGCATGAAGGCAGCGGTGGCCACGTTGGCGGCCAGCATGCATTCCTCGATCAGCTTGTGGGCATCGTTGCGCTGGGTCGGGCGGATCTCCGCGATCTTGCGGCCCGAGCCGAAGATGATGCGGGTTTCCTGGGTTTCGAAGTCGATGGCGCCGCGCTCGTGGCGAGCGGTGAGCAGCACCTGATAGAGCGAATACAGCTGCTTGAGGTGCGGCAGCACGTCCCTGTACTCGCTGCGCAGGGCCTTGCCTTCGCTGCTCTTGGGCTGCTCGAGCATGGCACTGACCTTGTTGTAGGTCAGGCGCGCATGGGAGTGGATCACCGCCTCGTAGAACTTGTAGTCGGTCATCTTGCCGGTCTTGGAGATCGAGATCTCGCAGACCATCGCCAGGCGATCGACCTTGGGGTTCAGCGAGCACAGGCCGTTGGACAGTTCTTCCGGCAGCATCGGGATGACTCGCTCCGGGAAGTACACCGAGTTGCCACGCACCTGAGCTTCGGCGTCCAGCGCCGAGCCGACCTTCACGTAATGGGAAACGTCGGCGATGGCTACATAAAGCTTCCAGCCACCGGAGAACAGGCGCCAGTTGCTGCCACTCTTCTCGCAGTAAACCGCATCGTCGAAATCGCGGGCATCTTCGCCGTCGATGGTGACGAAGGGGATGTGGCGCATGTCGACGCGGTTTTCCTTGTCCTTCTCCTCGACCTCGGGCTTGAGCTTGCGGGCTTCCTTGAGTACCGCCTCGGGCCAGACGTGGGGAATGTCGTAGCTGCGCAGCGCCACGTCGATTTCCATGCCCGGCGCCATGTAGTTGCCGACCACTTCGGTCACGTCGCCCTGGGGCTGGAAGCGCGGCGTCGGCCAGTGGGTGATCGTCACTTCGACGAACTGGCCCTGTTTGGCGCCGCCGTTACGGCCGGCGGTGACCAGCACTTCCTGCTGGATCTTCGGGTTATCGGGAATCACGAAGCCGATGCCGCTCTCTTCGTAATAACGACCGACGATGGTCTGATGACCACGGGAAATCACTTCGACGATGGCGCCTTCGCGGCGACCGCGACGGTCGAAACCGGAAACCCGCGCCAGCGCGCGGTCGCCATCGAATACCAGGCGCATCTGCGCTGGGCTGAGGAACAGGTCATCGCTGCCGTCATCGGGCACCAGGAAGCCGAAGCCGTCGCGGTGACCACTGACGCGGCCGAGGATCAGGTCCAGCTTGTCCACCGGCGCATAAGTGCCGCGGCGGGTGTAGATCAGTTGGCCGTCGCGCTCCATGGCGCGCAGTCGGCGGCGCAGGGCTTCGATCTGCTCGTCGGTGGTCAGCCCGAACTCTTCGAGCAGCTCCTCACGACTGGCGGGCGAGCCGCGATCAGCCAGCTGCTGAAGAATCAGCTCGCGGCTGGGAATGGGGTTGTCATATTTTTCCGCTTCTCGGGCGGCCTCGGGATCGAGGGATTGCCAATCGGCCATTAGAAACTGTTCACCTTATCTATAGAGTCGGTTTTTGCCATGTGCGTATTGAAGCGCGAAAGCGCCCTCCGGGTCAGCTTTCAGCGCGAATAATTTTTCGACGTCAGGGGTTTACAAGGTAAAAGCGCGACCGTATAGTTCGCGCCCACAGCGTCGAGCAGACGTTGTAACACGGAACAGATGAGCAATCATCAGTTTCAGTGCCCAGGTGGCGGAATTGGTAGACGCGCTGGTTTCAGGTATCAGTGATCGCAAGATCGTGGAAGTTCGAGTCTTCTCCTGGGCACCAAATTTCGTGAAGCAGCTTGATAACCTGCTTTGCAAATAACGGACGTAATGATCCGTGTCGGTGACGACGAACATTACTGCAGTGCCCAGGTGGCGGAATTGGTAGACGCGCTGGTTTCAGGTATCAGTGATCGCAAGATCGTGGAAGTTCGAGTCTTCTCCTGGGCACCAAATTCAAAAAAACCGAGCCAATGGCTCGGTTTTTTATTGCCTGTAGAAAAGTGGCTGGCAAGGCCTGGCAGTCACCAGGCCCGCGCCACCCTCCTCATACCTTGAACTGACCCAGGCTGCCCTTGAGCTGCCCCGCCAGGCCATCGAGCACGCGACCGCTATTGGCTGTCGCCGCCACCGCCTCCGCTGCACGCTGCGCCTCGGCATGGATCACCTCGACCCGACCGCGTACCGCATCGGCACCCTCGGCCTGATGCGCGGCCGCCTGAGTAGCGGCATTGATGGCGCCGTGCACGTCCTCGACCGAGCGTTGCACCACCTGCTGGATCCGCGCACTTTCACGCAGCGCCGCCAAGCCCTGATCCGCCTGCTGCCCAGCCTGACCGATTGCCCCGACCGCTTCACGGGCGCCCTGCTGCAAGGCGACGATATGCGACTGGATATCGCCGGTCGATTGCTGGGTCTTGCTGGCCAGAGCGCGCACTTCGTCCGCCACCACCGCAAAGCCACGGCCGCTCTCGCCGGCTCGCGCCGCCTCGATGGCCGCGTTAAGGGCCAGCAGATTGGTCTGCTCGGCAATCGAGCGGATCACCGTGAGCACCACTTCGATCTGCTCGCTTTGCTTGGCCAGCCGCTCGATGACCGCCGAGCCGGCCTCGACCCGCTGCACCAGCTCTTCGATGGAGCCACCGACCCGATTGGCGATGGCCGTGTTTTCCTGAGTAGACTGGCGAATCGCTTCGACCCGCTGCAGGGCCTCCTGCATGGCGCGACTTTCGGCCTGGGCCTCATCGGCCATCGCTGCCAGCGCCTGCAGGCTGGCCGCCACTTCGTCACGCTGACGCTCGGCTGCCCGCTCGGCCGCGACACTGCGAGCACTCAGCGCGGTGATTTCCTGACCGGTACGCACCGCCACCTCGCCAGCCTCACGCACGATGGGCTGCAATTTGGCGACGAACCGGTTGACGGCCGAGGCCATCTCGCCAACCTCGTCACGGCTGTCGATTTCGATCCGGCGGGTCAGGTCGCCCTCCCCGGCGGCCAGATCATCCAGCGCCGCGATCAGCGTGCGCAGGCGCACCACGACACGACGCCCCAACACGATCGCCAGCGCCAGCAACACCCCGAGACCAACCACAGCCAGACCGACCCCGATGCGCCAGCGCAGATTGGAGGCGGCCGTGTCGACTGCTGCACCGGTATTGGTCGCCATGCTCTGGGCCGCCTGCTGCGCCGAGGCCAGACGCTCCGACAGCGCCTTGGCACTGTCCGTGGAGGCGCCGGCCAGGCTGTCGGCCACCAGCTGGCCGCCGCTGGCCAGCAAGGCCTCGAAACGCTTGTCGACCGCCTGCAGCTCGGCCTCGATGGCGGAAGTGGAAACCCCCATCAGCACCTTGCCGATTTCCACATCGTTAGGGCTGATGCTGGCTTCGACGAAATACACGCCCGGGTCGGTCTTGGCCGCATTGATTACCTTGTCCAGCGCCCGCTCGCCCGCCCCGGTGTCGAGCATGTGCTGAATCTGCTCATTCTGGCGGTTGAGGTAACGGGTCAGGTGGTTACCCTCGGCATCGTCGTAGATCACGAACAGCACGTTGGGGTTGCGCTGCGCACGGCGGGCGAATTCCGACAGCGCGGGAATATCGGAATCCCACATGGCCCGCGGCGCCACGGCGGCGAGCAACTGCGCCAGATCATTGGCGGAATCGCGCAGACTGCGCTCGAGACTGGCGCGAATCTGCACCCGCTCTTCACTGAGACGACTCGACAGCCCGGCCGACAGACTCTCACGGGTACGTACCGAAAGCCCGCCCAGGCTAGCCGACACGTCCTTGTTGGCCTGCTCCAACCCGGTCGCCAGACGCTGGGAATCGCTGCCCAGCTGATGCTCAAGATCGGTCACCAGACCATCTACGGTGCTGCGCGTCAGTGCCAGCACCAGCACCACCTGGATGAACAGCGCCACGCCCAGCGCGATGAACACGGGCAGCAACAGGCGACTACGCAACAGCGAAAAGACAGCGATCACGGGCAAATCCTCCGACCGCCAGAGGAGCGGCAACTTCAGGGTAGGAGCAAGTCAAAGCAAGGCGCGTGCCGAATAGCGGCACATCGCCAGATTGCACCCGGGCCTCGCGCCTCGTCAAACGAAAACGGGCCGCCCAAGGGCGACCCGTTTCGTTTACCGACCTACGGCTCCTTCAGGAGCCTCCACCACTCAGGCGAAAGGATGACGCAGCACGATGGTCTCGTTGCGATCCGGGCCGGTGGAGATGATGTCGATCGGCGCACCGACCAGTTCTTCCAGGCGCTTGATATAGGCGCGGGCGTTGGCCGGCAATTCTTCCAGGGTCTTGGCACCCAGGGTCGACTCGCTCCAGCCCGGCATTTCCTCGTACACCGGCTCCAGGCCGATGTAGCTGTCGGCATCGGTCGGAGCATCAATGACGGCGCCATTCTCGTTCTTGTAGCCCACGCAGATACGGATGGTTTCCAGACCGTCGAGCACGTCCAGCTTGGTCAGGCACAGGCCCGAAATGCTGTTGACGTCGATGGCGCGACGCAGGATCACGGCGTCGAACCAGCCGCAACGACGGGCACGGCCGGTAGTAGCACCGAACTCGTGGCCGCGCTTGGCCAGGAAGGCGCCGACGTCATCGAACAGCTCGGTCGGGAACGGACCGGAGCCGACGCGGGTGGTGTAGGCCTTGGTGATACCGAGGATGTAGTCGATGTACATCGGGCCAACGCCGGAACCGGTGGCGATACCGCCGGCGGTGGTGTTGGAACTGGTGACGTACGGGTAGGTGCCGTGGTCGATGTCCAGCAGCGAGCCCTGAGCGCCTTCGAACATGATGTCCTTGCCGGCGCGACGCAGGTTGTGCAGCTCGGCAGTGACGTCGAGCATCATCGGCTTGAGCTGCTCGGCGTATTCCATGCACTGATCCAGGGTTTCCTGGAAGTCGATGGCCGGCTCCTTGTAGTAATTCACCAGCTGGAAGTTGTGGTAATCCAGCAGCTCGCCGAGCTTGGCGGCGAAACGCTCGCGGTGGAACAGATCACCGATGCGCAGGCCACGGCGGGCGACCTTGTCCTCGTAGGCTGGGCCTATGCCGCGACCGGTGGTGCCGATCTTCAGCTCACCGCGGGCCTTCTCGCGCGCCTGGTCCAGCGCTACGTGATAGGACAGGATCAGCGGACAGGACGGGCTGATGCGCAGGCGCTCGCGCACCGGTACGCCCTTCTCTTCCAGCTTGGTGATCTCGCGCAGCAGGGCGTCGGGAGCGACCACCACGCCGTTGCCGATCAGGCACTGCACGCCTTCGCGCAGCACGCCCGACGGGATCAGGTGCAGTACGGTCTTCTCGCCATCGATCACCAAGGTGTGACCGGCGTTGTGGCCGCCCTGGTAGCGCACAACGGCGGCGGCGTGTTCGGTGAGCAGATCGACGATCTTGCCCTTGCCCTCATCACCCCACTGGGTGCCCAGGACGACGACATTCTTACCCATGATACTTGTCCTCTTCGCGCAAGCTTGAGCCGGTCGCGGCCGGCGAAAAAAATCAGAATAGACGAGCCCGCAGGCCGCTCAGTCCAGCGCCAGCACCTGCCAGCGACCCTCATGCAATACCAGTTGGCGATCGCAGTGCGCCTGCACCGCCTCGCTCAATTCCTGCCCCGGCAGCGCCTGCACCACGCGCTCGCCGTCGGCGCGCAAGCGGCGCACCGCCTGCCACAGATAGACGTCGTGGCTGTCCGGCGCCCAGATGCCTGCCGGCTCCTCGCCGAGCGGCATGCGGCCGAGCGTCACCAGGGTCTTCAGGTCGGTGGAGAAGCCAGTAGCCGGCCGCGCGCGACCGAAGTCGGCGCCGATGTCGTCATAGCGCCCGCCCTGGGCGATCGCCTGCCCCACGGCTGGCACGAACGCGGCGAACACCACGCCGGTGTGATAGTGGTAACCGCGCAGCTCACCGAGATCGAAATACAGCGGTAGCTCCGGGTAACGCAGCTCCAGCGCATCGGCGATGGCCACTAGCTCGTCGAGCGCGGCATGCACGTCGTCCGGCGCATCGACCAGGCAGGCCTGGGCCAGATCCAGCACGTCGCGGCTGCCGCACAGCTCGGCCAGGGCGCGCAGCATACGGCGCAGCGAGTCCGGCAGCGCATCGGTGAGCGCATCGATCTCGTCCATGGCCTTGCGCTGCAGGGCATCGAACAGCTGCTGCTCGGCTTCGCCGGAGAGCTCGGCGGCACGCACCAGGCCGCGGTAGATACCGACGTGGCCCAGGTCCATGTGCACGTCCGGTACCTCGGCCAGCTCAAGGGTATCGACCAGCAGGCTGATCACCTCAACATCGCTGGCCGGACTGGCGTCGCCGTACAGTTCCGCGCCCAACTGGATCGGGCTGCGCGAAGTGGTCAGCGCCCGCGGCTGCGCATGCAGCACGCTGCCGGCGTAGCACAGGCGGCTCGGCCCTTCACGGCGCAGGGTATGCGCATCGATGCGCGCGACCTGCGGGGTGATGTCGGCACGGAAACCCATTTGCCGGCCAGACAGCGGATCGGTCACCTTGAAGGTGCGCAGATCCAGATCCTGGCCCGCGCCGGTGAGCAGCGACTCCAGGTACTCGATGTGGGGAGTGACCACGAATTCATAGCCCCAGCGCTGGAACAGATCCAGCACCTGACGACGCGCGATTTCGATGCGCGCCGCTTCCGGGGGCAATACTTCTTCGATCCCATCTGGCAGCAGCCAGCGGTCTACCGTTGCCATTTCGCCATTTCCCTCTTGATACGGGCGGCACAAGCCTTCAGTGAAGCGGATGGGAAGCCGAGCGCGGCAACAGGCCGGTCGACTCCAGGAACGGGCATCGAGACGATCAGAGATTTGATTGCACGAAGCCCCCACGCCAGCGGCGCGGAAAGGGGCAAGGTCAGGGACCTTGAAAGACAGAACGTAACGCTCAGTTCGTGCCGCATGATTCCCACAGGCGTAAAAAAGCCGGGATTTTCCCGGCTGCCGCATCATACCACGTCGAAAGCCTCAAGCCGCAAGCTTCACACGACAAGCGAGCACAGGGCTCGGCTTGCGGCGTCTGGCTTGCGGCTCGGAGCCTCGTTATGGCTTGGACTTTTCCAGATAGCGGAAGAAGTCGCTACTCGGATCCAGCACCAGCACGTCACGCTTGTCGGAGAAGCTCTCGCGATAGGCGTTCAGACTGCGATAGAAGGCGTAGAACTCCTGATCCTGGCCGTAGGCCTTGGAGTAGATGGCCGCGGCCTGGGCATCACCCTCACCGCGCAGCTCCTCGGCCTGGCGATACGCCTCGGCGAGAATCACGCGCTGCTGACGATCGGCGTCGGCGCGAATACCTTCTGCCAGCTCCTTACCCTTGGCGCGATGCTCACGCGCCTCGCGCTCACGCTCCGAACTCATACGATCGAAGACGCTGCGGTTGACTTCCTTGGGCAGGTCGATGGCCTTGACGCGAACGTCCACCACCTCGATACCCAACTCACGCTGCGCCGCGCGGTTGAGCG
>JACCDS010832326.1_pt1 | contig 11389 bp, 2 predicted proteins | sample 7446441 | NCBI WGS metagenome assembly JACCDS01 (sample SAMN15323445, study PRJNA562643) | freshwater metagenome | isolation source: river surface water | place: USA:Blue River Watershed | collected 2017-08-17 | reverse complement strand
CGGCCAAATGGCCGCAGGGCCTGACCTCCACGCATGACTTCTAGTCCGACGGATTTCTCGCGGTTTTCGAGATCGTCTACTACAGCGGCAACATGGCCTGCGCGACCACGACCACCAAGATCTGGTTCGTCAACAACGCGCAGTACTCCCCCAACAACAGCTGCCAGAGCCTGTTCATTCCCGTGGAAACGGTGGGCAAGCAGGCCCCCGGGCCACGGCCGCGGTCGGCGTGCCTTTCACCTACACGATGAAAGTGCCGGTGATGTACGACCCGGCCACCAACACCTACTACAACCAGCCCTCGGTCAACACCCTGTCCAACGCGACGATCTATGACGATCTGACCGCCACCGGGGCCGCGCTCACCTATGTGAGCAACACCGCCTTCCTGGTCAACGGCGCCACCCGCACGCCCATCGGCCCGCTGACCCTGGGTGCCACCCCGACGACCCTCGCGACGCTGGGCATTCCCTCCTCGGACAGCAGCAAGCACATTGTCTTCTCCTCGGACTTCAACGCGGCGCTGACCAATATCGCGGCCGGCACGCAAGTCGAGATCCAGATGACGGTGCTGCTCGACAACGTGCCCGCCAACGCCACCGGCACGCAGTTCACCAACACCGCCAAGTGGTGGTTCGGCCGCGTGATCGACGGGGTGGCCTACACCCCGCTGCCGGGCCAGTCGGGCATCTCGACGCCGATGAGCATCGTCGAGCCCGGCCTCACGCTGCAGAAAAGCAGCACGCTGACCAATCTCAACGTGGGCACGGGCGCGCCCTTCAAGCTCAATGTGCAGAACACCGGCGGCGGCGCGGCCTGGAACGCCACCCTGAACGACGTGCTGCCCACGGGCATGTGCGCCTTCGATCCCACGCCCACGGTGTCCGCGCGGGTGTACGCCAGCGATGGCGTGACGCCGGTCTCGGGGGGGCTCGTGGCCGGCACCGATTACACGGTGAACTACAGCGGCTGCACGCTCAGCCTGAACATGTTGTCGGCGGCGGCTTCGATCGGGCCGACCCAGCGCCTGATCGTCAATTACCAGGCCCGGCTCGACGCCGGTACCGCCCCCGGCCTGAGCTTCACCAATGTGGCCGGCGCCACCCTGTGGTACAGCGGTGCGATCACCGACCTCAACCGGCGCCAGTACAACCGCACGCTCACCAACGGCACGCCCGGCACGCTCGATTTCCAGGACGCCTACACCGTCACCTCGACCACCCAGGGCTATTTCTTCCTCAAGTCGGTCGGTGACCTCACGACCGGCGTGCCGGTGGCGACCTCGGCCTTTCCGGGTGACCGGCTGCGCTACACCCTGCAGATCCAGAACTTCACCTTCCCCACGCTCAACAACGTCACCATCACCGACGACTTCGACGCGCTCAATGCGAGCGCGGCCTTTGTGCCGGGTTCGCTGGCGCTGGCCAGCAGCAATCTGCCCGCCGGCGCCACGGTGAGCGTCAACCCGACCGGCGGCAGCAAGGGCACGGGCTCGATCACCATCAGCGGCCTCAATCTGCTGCAGAACGACCAGTACCAGGTCCAGTTCGACATCACGCTGGCCGCCGGCCTGAGCAACGGCAGCACCGTGCTGAACCGGGGCAGCCTCACCGGTACCGACCCTTCCAACGTGGTGTGGACCGGCGTCAGTGACGATCCCTACGTCAACGGCCCCTCGCTGCTGAGCGCCAATGGCGATGCCACGCCGATCCAGATCTTTGCCCCCGGCGCCCTGGCCAAGGCCAACACCCAGGCCAGCGCCGCCATCGGCCAGACCTTCAAGTACCGCGTCACGGTGCCGGCCACGCCGGTCAACGTGCCCCTGTACGACGTGCGCATCCTGGACAACCTGGGCCTGTCGGCGGCCAATCTGGGCTACGTCAGCGCCGCCGTCGTGTCGGGCGGGAGCTGGAGCCTGAGCAACACCGGTACCGCCAGCAATCTGGTGATCCAGGACAGCAGCACCGGCATCGACATCCCGGCCGGCGGGCAGGCGGTGATCGAGATCACCGTGGTGCTGCAGAACACCGCGACCAACAAGAACGGCCTGAGCTTCACCAACAGCGCCTCCTACACCTACAACAAGATCAATGGCGACAACGCCACGCAGGGCAGCGGGGCCGGGGCCACCACGGCCGCCATGACCGTGGTCGAACCGGCCCTGGGCATCACCAAGGCACTGAGTTATGTCTCCCCGGCGGGCAAGCTGGCCAGCGCTCCGGCCGCCGTGGGCGATGTGCTGCAGTACACGGTCACCGTCACCAACACCGGTACCGCGCCGGCCTTTGACGCCGATGTGATCGACGCGATGCCGGCCAATGTGTCCCTGGTCGCCGGCTCGGCCAGCGCCACCCTCAACGGCGTGGCCGTCGCCGGTTTTGTCGCGACGCCCACAGTGCTGCCCAGCGGCGCCCTGGTGTGGGGGGCGCAGAACGGCGACGGCAACTTCGACATCCCGGTGGGCGGGGTCCTGGTGCTCAGCTACCGCGCCACCGTGCTGTCGGCCAATGGCACGCCCATCACCAACAGTGTCTACACCGACTGGGCCTCGCTCAACGGCGGCGTGATCGGCGAGCGCAATGGCGCGGGCTGCCCCAGCGTGACCGCGCCCAACGTCTATTGCGCCGGACCGGCCCTCGCCACCGTGACGTCGATCGACCCGACCGCGCTGGCCAAGACCGTGGCCTCGGACACCTGGACCACCGCGCCCAGCACCGCCAATGACGCGACCTTGCGCGTGGGCGACCAGGTCGTCTACACCCTCACGGCCACGCTGCGCGAAGGCACCACCCAGAACGTCGTGCTCAGCGACACGCTGCCCGCGAACATGGCCTTCGATGGCGTGGTCAGCGTCAATGGCGACAGCACCGCGCCTTACGCGTCGGTGGCGCCCTTCAGCTACAGCGACTTCGCCGGCCCCACGGTCAGCGGCAGCACGGTCACCTGGAACTTCGGCGCCGTCAGCAATGCCGTGGACAACAACGCCGCCAACAACGGTTTTGTCGTCCAGTACCGCGCGCGCGTGCTCAACACCCTGGCGGCCACGCCCGCCTCGCAACTGCTGACCAACAGCGCCACGCTCAATTACGCCATCGCCGGCGTGGCCGGCACGCCCAAGGCGGCCAACGCGCCGCTCAACGTCTGGCAGCCGCTGCTGGGCGTGTCCAAGAGCGCGGCACCGGCCGGCGGTGATACCGTGCTGGCCGCGGGCGAGCTGGTCACCTACACGGTGAACATCCAGAACACCGGCTCGGCACCGGCCTACAGCACCCAGTTGCAGGACATCCTGCCCCTGGGCATGCGCAACGCCACGCCCACCACGCTGAGCGTGAGCCTGGTCAACGCCGGCACCGTGCTGCCCAATGTGACGCCGAGCTACAGCAGCGCCACCGGCGTGGCGACCTGGACCTTCGTCTCCGCCGTGGCCAGCCAGTACGCCATCCCGCCGGGTGAGACCCTGCGCCTGGTCTACCAGGCCCAGGCCGATGCGACCCTGGGCGCCGGCAGCGTCCTGACCAACCAGGCGCGCGTGCTGCACTATTACTCGCTCGACAGCCTGGACGCCAACGCCGCGCTGCGCAAGGACTACGGCGCCACCAGCGCCGCCCTGGTGCAGCTGACCACGGCCTCGGCCACGGCGCTGGCCAAGCAGGCCCTGGTGTCGACGGCGGCCATGGGCCAGCCCTTCACCTACCGCATCACCGTGCCGGCCACGCCGCAGCCCACGGCCCTGTACGACGTGCGGGTGACGGACAACGTCAGCCTGGCCAGCACCGGCGTGACGCTCAACTACCTGGGTTCCAGCGCCCGTCTGGCCTCGAACACCAAGACCTGGGCCACGCTGTCCAACGCCGGCACCGCCACCAGCCTGATCCTGCAGGACAGCAGCAGCGGCGGGCTGGACATTCCGGCCGGCGACCAGCTCGTCATCGACGTGGTGCTGGTGCTGGGCGATGACCCCGCCAACAACACCGCGGGCAAGCAGTTCAGCAACACGGCCAACTACACCTACAACAGCATCAACAACAACGTGGCCACGCAGGCCAACGGCGCGCCGGGCGCCAGCGGCCCGGTCACCGTCGCCGCGCCCAATCTGACCCTGGTCAAGAGCGGCCCGGCCACCATGCGCCTGAGCCTGCCCGGCACCTTCACCCTCAATGTGCAGAACACCGGCGCGGCCACCGCCTGGCGCGCGGTCCTGTCCGACGTGCTGCCCAATGTGACGACCGCGCCGGCCGGCGGCATGTGCGCCAGCGCGCCCACCGGCCTGAGCGCGCGGGTCTACCAGGCCGATGGCGTGACGCCGGTGTCCGCCCCCCTGGTCAACGGCAGCGACTTCAGCGTGAGCTACGCGCCGGCCCCCAGCTGCACGCTGACGGTCAATCTGCTGACACCGGCCGCGGCCATCGCACCCACCCAGCGCCTGCTGCTGAGTTACAGCGCCCTGCTGGATCCGGCCACGGCCAACGGCATCCAGCTGAGCAATGTGGCCGGCGCGACGCGCTGGCTCAGCGCCGACCCGACCGTGACCGGCGCCACCGGCAATGTGCACACCTTCAGCAATGCGCTGACCAACGGCACGCCGGGCCTGCTGGACTTCCAGGACGTGTTCACCGTCACCACCGAAGCGCCGGTGCTGACCGTCAGCAAGACCGCGTTCAATGTGAGCACCGGCCTGTCCGGCGCCAACGCCAGACCGGGCGACACGCTGCGCTACACGCTGACGATTCAGAACGTCAGCCCGGTGGCGGCCAGCAACTTCTCTCTCACGGATGAGCTGGACGCCCTGAACGCGAGCCCCATGTTCGTGCCCGGCAGTCTGGTCCTGGTCAGCCTGCCGGCTGGCGCCAACAGCTCGCTGACCTCCGCCACCGGGGGCGCCAAAGGAACCGGTCTGGTGAGCGTGAGCGGCCTGAGCGTGGATGCCCAGGGCGGTGCCAACGCCAGCGCGGTCATCGAATTCACCGTGCAGCTGGCGCCGGTCATCAACAGCGGCACCGTGGTGCTGAACCAGGCCCGCATCAGCGGCACCAACCTGGCCGCGCAGCTCAGCGACGACCCGGCCGTGGCCGGCAGCAGCGACCCGACGCGCACGCTGATCGCCTCGGCGCCGGCCTGGCGCGTGCAGAAGACCGTGCGCGACCTCACCTCCGGCACGGCCGTGGTGCTGGCCGGTGACGTGCTGCGCTACACCATCACGGTCAAGAACATCGGCACGGAAAACGCCAACAGCGTCACGCTCAGCGACGCCATCCCCAACTTCACCAGCTACGTGGCCGGCAGCACGCGCCTCAACGGCAACCTGGTGGCCGACCCGGCCGCGGGGGTGTCGGCCCTGCAGAACGGCATGCTGATCAACGCCACGGGCAACACCACGCCCGGTGTGATGCGCGCCGACGCCACCGCCACCCCGGCCAATGTGGCGACCATCACCTTCGACGTCAAGGTCAACACCAGCGCGGTGGGCGGCACCATCATCTCCAACCAGGGTTTCGTCAACGGCTCGGGCGTGGCCAGCGGGACCTTCCCGGTCGCCCCGTCGGACGACCCGGCCACCGCCACCCTGGGCGACCCCACGCGCGTCATCGTCGGCAACCTGCCCCTGCTCAACGCCACCAAGACCGTGGCCTTGCTGGTCGATGCCAATGGCAACGGTGCCATCGAAGCCGGTGATGTGGTGCGCTACACCATCACGGTCAACAACTACGGCGGCGCGCCGGCCACCGGCGTCACGCTGAGCGACGCGACACCGGCCAACACCACTTATGTGGCGGACACCGTCACCCTCAACGGGGCGGGTGTGGGCCGGCCCGACGGCGGCGTGTCGCCGCTGCTGGCGGGCATCGGTCTCAACTCGCCGGGGTCCGGTGTGGCGGGAACCATCGCCGCGGGCGGTCAGGCGGTGGTGACTTTCAATGTGCAGGTCAATGGGGGCGTGGCCGGCGGCACGACGATCAGCAACCAGGGTAGCGTGACCAGCAACCAGCTGCCCGCGCTGCAGACCGACGCCGACGGCAATGCCGCCAACGGCTACCAGCCCACCGTCTTCGTGGTGGGCAGCGCGCAGCAGCTCACCATCAGCAAGGCGGTGAGCGTGGTGGGCGGCGGCCCGGTGCTGCCGGGTTCCCTGCTGGACTACCTGGTGACCGTGAGCAACAGCGGCACGGTGGCCGCCACCAATGTGGCGCTGAGTGACGACCTGGGCGTGCTGCCTCTGGCCTCGCAGCTCGCGTATGTGGCGGGCTCGGCGCGCCTGAATGGCTCCACCAGTGGCGTGACCGTCACCGGCGCGTTGATCACCGCCGACTATGCGGGCAGCTACGGCAACCTGGCCGCGGGCGCCAGCGCGCAACTGCGGTTCAGGGTGCAGGTCGCCAGCGGCCTGGCCAACGGAACCACCATCACCAACACCGGCCAGGTGGCCTGGAACAACCCGGCGCTGACGGCCTCGGCCAGCGTGTCGGTCTCGGTGGGGGGTATCCCCGGCACGGCCAGCCTGCGCGGCAGCGTCTGGGACGACCCCAACTTCAACAAGGCGCTCGACGCCGGTGAGGCGCCCCTGGCCGGCTGGAGCGTGGAGGTGTTGCGCAACAACGTCTTCCTGGGCTCGGTCACCACCGACGCCAGCGGCCAGTACAGCGTGACCGGCCTCACGCCTTCGACGGGTCCGGCCGACCAGTTTGCGCTGCGCTTCAACGCGCCCGGCGCCTCCGCCAGCACCGCGAAGCTGGGCTATGCCGATTCGCCCTACACCAATGGCCTGCAGTTCATCAGCGGTATCACGGCCGGCTCGGGCAGCATCGTGCAGAACCTGAACCTGCCGATCTCGCCCAACGGCGTGGTCTACAACTCGATCGTTCGCACGCCCGCGTCTGGCGTCATGCTCAAGTTGCTGCGTTCGGGCAGCGCCCTGGCCCTGCCGTCCAGCTGCTTCAATGACCCGGCCCAGCAGGGACAGATCACGCTGGGCAGCGGCTATTACCGCTTCGACCTCAACTTCAGCGACCCGGCCTGTCCCTCCGGCGGGGATTACCTGATCCAGGTGAGCACGTCCAGCGCCTACGCGGCCGGGCTGTCCAAGGTCATCCCGCCCACTTCGGACGCGAGCACGCTGCCCTTCTCGGTGCCCAGCTGCCCCGGCGGCGTTTCGGACGCGGTGCCCGCGACCACCACCTATTGCGAGGCGCAGGCCTCGCCCGACGCACCGGCGACGGCGATCCCGGCGGGGCCGGGCACCAGCTATTACCTGCGCCTGAATTTCAGCAGCCTGGCGATGCCCGGCAGCAGCCAGATCTACAACAACCACATCGCGGTCGACCCCTTGCTCAACAGCGCGGTGTCCATCACCAAGGTGGCGGCCGTGCAGACCGCGACACGCGGGCAGCTGGTGCCCTACACGATCACGGTGAGCAACACGCTGCCGGTGTCGCTGACCAATGTGAGCATCGTCGACATCTACCCGCTGGGCTTCAAGTACGTGGCCGGCTCGGCGCGCCTGGACGGCGTGCCGGTGGAGCCGGTGGCCGTGGGCAACCAGCTGAGCTGGGGCAATCTGCAGCTGGCCACCAACACCAAGCGCGTGGTCCAGCTCTTGCTCATCGTGGGCGCGGGCGTCAGCGAAGGCAAGTACGTCAACCGGGCGCAGGTCTATTCGGGCCAGACCGGCGGCGCCGCCTCGGGCGAGGCCACGGCGGCGGTGCGCGTGGTGCCCGATCCCACGCTGGACTGCTCCGACATCATCGGCAAGGTCTTCGACGACGCCAACCTCAACGGCGACCAGGACGAGGGCGAGCAGGGTCTGCCCGGGGTGCGCCTGGTGACGGCGCGCGGCCTGATCGTGACCACCGACAAATACGGCCGTTTCCACCTGACCTGCGCCGTCGTGCCCGACGCGGACCGGGGCTCCAACTTCATCCTCAAGATCGACGACCGTTCCCTGCCCAGCGGCTACCGCATGACCACGGAGAACCCGCGCGTGCTGCGCGTCACGCGCGGCAAGATGAGCAAGTTCAACTTCGGCGCCGCGATCCACCGCGTTGTCAAGCTGGACCTGGCCGACGGCGTCTTCGAGGCCAACTCGACCGAGGTGCGGGTGCAGTGGCGCCAGCGCATGGCGCTGCTGCTGGCCGAGCTGAAGAAGTCGGCCTCGGTGCTGCGTCTGTCCTACCTGGCCGAGGTGGAGAGCGAGCGCCTGGTGAAAGAGCGCCTCGCGCTGGTCAAGCGCGAGATCGCACAGGCCTGGAAGGACCAGGACGGCGGCTACGAGCTGGCCGTGGAGACGGAAGTGTTCTGGCGTACGGGAGGACCGCGCTGAGCGCGGCACAGGCAGACAAATGGCCTCAATCCTCTTCAAAGCCGCCTTGCTGCTCCTGGTCTCGGTCCCGGCCTGGGCGCAGGTGAGCCCGTCCAGCAGCAGCCCCTTCGCGCCCGGCGGCCGCACCGTCTTCGAGACACCGGCCCTGGGTGCGGCGGTCGAGCGGCAACTCAGCCCCGATGCGCCCTACACGCCCTGGAAGCAGGACGACAGCCTGTCCAGGCCCAAAGCGGATCGCGTCGAGGTGCGCAAGGTGGTGGAGAAGAACGTGCGCACCATCAAGCTGCAGAACGTGGTGCCGCCCATCCTGTTCGGTTCCGGCGAGGCGAACATCCCGCCGGAGTACATCGACAAGGTGCGCGCCATCCTCGATGGCATGAAGGACCGCCTGAATGTGCGCCTGCACCTGGTGGGGCATACCGACAATGTCCAGTTGCGCGGCGAGGCGCAGACGCGCTATGGCGACAACGCGGGCCTGGCGCGCGAGCGTGCCGGCGTGGCGGCCGAGTTCTTCCAGAAGGCGCTCAAGCTGCCGCCCGAGTCGGTGACTTATGAAGGGCGGGGAGAAAGCCAGCCCGTGGCGTCCAATGCCACGCCCGCCGGGCGCGCGCAGAACCGCCGCATGGAGGTGGAGGTCTGGTACGACGAGATCGACGAAAAGCTGGTGGACAAGGAAGTGGTGGTTGCCGAGGATATCAAGCGCATCCAGATCTGCCGGGTCGAGCAGATGTGCCGCATCAGCTACCAGGCCGGTCACGCCCGGCGCACCCGCGTCAAGAACCTGATCGCCCCCTTCCATTACGACGACGACAGCACCGCGGTGCCGGCCGACTACCAGCAGAAGCTGGCGCAGGTGCTGGGCGACCTGGGCAACAAGCAGGGCGTGGTGGTGCGTTTCATCGGCCACACCGACAACAGCCCGCTGAGCGGTCGCGACGAGCGCATCTACGGCAACCATCTGGGCCTGTCCAAGGCGCGCGCGCGGCGTGTCGCCCTGGCCTTGCAGGAGGCGCTCAGGCTGCCGGCCAGCGCGGTGGAGAGCGAGGGCCGCGGTGCCGCCAACCCGCTGGCACCCAATGAGAACGAGATCGGGCGCGCGGCCAACCGCCGCATCGAGGTCGAGTTCTGGTACGACGATCCCTTGCAGGTGCAGTCTTCCGAGCCGCAGCTCTGCCCGGAGGATGCCGGTGCCGAGACGGTGACGCGCATCTACAACTCGCCCAACACCACGCTCAAGCCGGTGCCTTACGAGAACGGCAGGCCCTCGATCCCGGCGGGATACGCGCAGGACCTGGCCCGGGTGATGGCGGAGATCCAGGGCAAGACCCGCGTGCGTCTGCGCTTCATCGGCTACACCAACAACGAACGGCTGGACCGCCGCACGGCGCTGGCCTATGGCGATGACATCGGCCTGTCCACCGCCCGAGCCCGCGTGGTGACGCAGGCCGTCCAGCAGCAGCTGGGCCTCAAGGATACGCAGGTGGAGTTCGAGGGGCGCGGGTATGTGCAGTCCTCGGACGTGGTCAACAGCGGCTTCACCGAAGCCGAGGTCTCGCGCGTGGAAGTCCAGGTGGTCTATGACGAGCTCGCCGCGCTGGACAAGCAGGAGGGCCTGGACATCACCCGCCTCGCGCGCGAGGTCCAGGTGGCTAACCCCTATGGCCTGAATCTGATGCGCATCACGGTGGACGGCAAGCCGCTGGACGATCCGGGCAAGAGCATTGCCGACGTCGGGCGCTGCACCGATCTGGCGCTGGAGAAGGCGAAGGTCCAGTTCAAATACGACAACCTGAACATGAAGCCGCGCCTGAATGTCACGGCCTGGCCCAATGCGGTGCGTTACCGGGACGACCCGGCCACGGACCGTCGCGACGACCAGGTCGATTTCCGCGCCTATTCCAATTTCCCGGCCTTCATTGCGAAAAGCGAAGTGCGCATCTTCGACCAGGAGAAGTCCACGCGCGACCAGCCACTGGCCGTGGTGGCCCTGAACGCCGAAGGCCGCGGCCAGTGGCGCGCCGATCTGTCCGCGTATTCGGCCCCCGGGCGTGAACTCAAGTACCTGCTGCGCGTCTACGACAAGGACGGCAACTTCGACGAGACGGCATCGCAGCCGCTGTGGATCCTGGACCAGGTGGAGGCCGACCTCGATGCGCGGGATGTGGAAAAGGAACTGCTGGTGGGCTACGGCGAAAACCGCCTGGTGGTCGAGAACATCGCGCTCAACGGCGGCACCATCAAGGTCTACGGGCAGAACATCCCGCCCGGGCGCCGCCTGTCCGTGGCCGGGCGCGCGGTGCCGGTCGCGGCCAACGGTGAATTCGCGGTCGAGGAAATCCTGCCGCACGGCCTGCACACCGTGGAGGTCTCGGTGCTGGACGCGGCCGGCAACGGCGAGGTCTATCTGCGCGACCTCGAACTGGGAAAGCGGGACTGGTTCTATGTCGGTATCGCCGACATCACGGCCGCCTCGACAGTGACCAGCGGCCCGGCCAAGCTGGTCACCAACGAAGCCGGGCATTACGACAACGGCCTCTCGCTGGACGGCCGCCTGGCCTTTTTCACCGACGGGAAGTTCGGTGACAACTGGCAATTGCGCGCCAGCGCCGACACGCTGGAGGGCCCGGTGGGCAGCCTCTTCAGCAACTTCATGCAGAAGACGCCGGACGCCATGTTCCGGCGCGTCAACCCCGACTATTTCTATCCGAGCTACGGGGACGACAGCACCACCGAGGAGGGCGCGCCGACGCTGGGCAAGTTCTACTTCCGGCTCAAGAAGGACGCCCACTACGGCCTGTGGGGCAATTTCAAGACCGGCTACACCGGCAACAGCCTGGCCCATGTGGACCGCACGCTGTATGGCGCGAATCTGCACATTGAGCCCGCGCCGGTGACCGGCTTCGGCGAGAAACGCCTGATGCTGGACGGCTTCGTGGCCCAGCCGGGCACGATGGCCGGCCGCGACGAATTCCGCGGCACGGGCGGCTCGCTCTATTACCTGAAGCACCAGGACATCATGTCCGGCTCCGACCGGGTGCGCATCGAGATCCGCGACAAGGTGTCGGGCATGGTGGT
>JACCDS010107341.1_pt1 | contig 11390 bp, 13 predicted proteins | sample 7446441 | NCBI WGS metagenome assembly JACCDS01 (sample SAMN15323445, study PRJNA562643) | freshwater metagenome | isolation source: river surface water | place: USA:Blue River Watershed | collected 2017-08-17 | reverse complement strand
GTTTTAAAACCCTTTTAAAAGAGAAACGCCCCCAAGCGGAGGCGTCGGACCAAGGATACTATCCTTGGTGATGTTCATGAGCAAATATAAAGCAGGACAATTTATGATGCAAGAAAATTTAAAAAAACTGAAAGAGTAATAGCATATGTAGACTGATTCAACCTGTATTTTGGTATGCGTGATGCGGGTTCCCATAAGTTTAGATGACTTGATGTCATCCAATTGTCAATAAAATGGAAGTTGGGTACTCTTTGTTACAAAAAATCGCAAAAATTGGGTACTCTTTGTAACAAAAAAATGTAAAAATTGGGTACTCTTTGTAACAAATAAGTATCGTATATTTGTATAAACTATTGATTTATTAAACAATATGGACCATTTGATTCGAATAGCCTACCAGCGACTGATAAACTGGAAGCAAAGTCCCAAACACAAACCGATCATACTACGTGGGGCTAGGCAGGTAGGAAAAACCACTTTGGTAAGGAAGTTGGGTAAAGAATTCAATTGCTTTTTAGAACTAAATCTGGAAAAGGAAAGTCACAATAGTTTATTTCAACTAGAGGATGTAAACAAAATATTGGATGCTGCATTACTCATGTTAGGTAAAAATTATGTGGCAAATTCTACCTTATTGTTTATTGATGAGATTCAAGAAAACCCTAAAGCGATTCAATTACTTAGATATTTTTACGAAGAAAGACCTGATCTACACGTGGTAGCGGCGGGTTCATTACTTGAATTCGCATTAAATGAAGTCCCTAGTTTTCCGGTGGGTAGGGTTGAATATCTCAACTTATATCCCCTGAATTTTAGAGAGTTTTTACTGGGAATTGGAAATAATGTGGCTGAAGAGAAATTAAAAGAAATTCCAATACAGCCCCACTTTCATAATATTTTATTAGACCTCTTTCATCAATACGCTGTAATCGGAGGTATGCCTGAAGTGGTGGCTGATTACAAGATGAACCAATCTGTAGCACATTTAAAGGACTATTATTTAAGCATTTGGCAAACCTATAAAGATGATGTTGAACGCTATGGAAGAAATGATACAATCAAGAATGTTACACGTTATGTTATTGATAAATCACCGTATGAATTAGACCGAATTAAATTCGCCAATTTCGGGGGAAGTACTTACAGATCTCGAGAAGTATCAGAGGCATTACATGCTTTGGATTTGGCAAAAATCATTCGACTTGTTTATCCAACTACCAATATTAATTTACCTGTTTTACCTGATCTGAGGAAAAGTCCAAGATTGCAATTTTTAGATACGGGTCTTTTGAATCATGTATTGAATATCCAAGGTGAAATGATTGGATTGAAAGACATGAGCGATTTCCAAAGAGGAAAAATCATCCAACATTTGATCTTCCAAGAGGTATTAACTCTTAGTGATTACGCTGTAATGCCGCATTTTTGGGTCAAAGAATCAAAAGAAAGTAATGCCGAAGTGGATATGGTATATCCATTTAGAAATTTATTAATACCTATAGAAATTAAATCAGGAAAAACAGGCACATTACGTTCACTCCACGAGTACATCAATAAATCAGAGCACTCTATGGCGGTGAGATTGTATGCAGGTCAATTCAAGATTGAACATACATCTACGCCTCAAGGTAAAGCGTATTCACTCATGAATTTACCTTATTACTTAGGCACTCAATTGCCCGAGTATTTAGAGTACTTCTACCAACAATTGAATCCATAATTGAGTCATAATTAACTCCCTCAAAATATATATTTTATTATAGTATAAATCGAAAAACACAATATGAAGGTAATATCTATTTCAACATTGAGAAAAAATATTAAACGCTATTTTGATGAAGTATCGGAGTCATTAGAAATGATTGTTGTTACAAGAAATACCCAAGATGATGCCGTGGTAATTATTTCTCTTAAAGAATATAATTCAATGGCTGAAACGCAACACTTGCTATCTACTAAAGTAAATAGACAGAGAATTGTAGAATCTATTCAACAAGCAGAAAAAGGCGAATTTCAGCCTTACGAACTTGATGAATTAGATAAGGTCCAAGGAGAAGTGTGATTTGCACCCTCAAAAGCACCCTCAAAAGCACCCTCATTCATTCTGAACTGTTATTTTTCGACTTTGGGAAGTACTTATGAATTGGCTAAAATGATTATGGTATCATTTAGTAACTAAAAATATTACCCATTCGTATGCCAAAAGAGATATCTGCGTACTATCTCTTCCATGGTACACCCATTTTTTTCTATAAGACTCATCCTTTGATTTCTTATTGTGTATTTGGATTTCCTTGTTTCTCTTGAAAGTTCAATTGTGGATTTGCCTTCAATTTGTGCGAGTATTACATATTCTTCGGCACTAGAGAATTCGACTTTAGGAGTTAACTCTGATATGCGGCTTTTCTTGTTTGTAACTTGAGTACTTAATGAGCACCTATATACTTCATTGTTGAGTAGTTTGTGGATACCTAATTTTAATTCCTCTATTGAGGATGATTTAGATACAATCACGGATGCATTTAGACTATCACAATGCTCTATTATTGTGGAATTTATGTGACTTGAAAAAACCATGCACGGTATTTTCAGTTGGAAACATTCACGAATGAGATCAAGTTGTTTTGTGCTGTTTATTTGAATGTCACTAATTACTGCATCTGGTTTATTTGATTTTAAACTGTTAATTGCAGCAGGTGAATTTTCAAAAGTAATAAATTCAGCAGCGTTATTTGTTTCATTTTCAATTAACTGTATTAAAACAAGTTGAGTGCTGGGATGATCTTCAAGCATTAAAATTCTCATAACCAATTTAGATCGGGAAAATGATGGTTTCTTTATAGGTCAATTCAGTTTTTGTAATTTCAGTTTTGGCTTTTAGGGTTTTCAATCTTTCGGGAATTATGCTAGAACCTCTTCCCGATTTTCGAATATTCCCACCGACAATTTTCTGTTGTTTTTGGGAATTGAAATTATATGAAATATTCAATAGTACTTCATGGTCATCTGAATTTTCAAAAAGTCCAATTATTATGCTTGAAGGATTTTCATAAACTATGATGTTTGTTATTTTTTCTTGGAGTAATCGATATAACTGATGAAGTTTATCTGTTGGAATTTGATTGTCAAATTCAATATCGATTATTATTTCAGTTTGTGCATTGCTCATATCGTCAGCAAGTCGCTGAAAAACGTTTTTTATGTTTCCCGAGAGAAGCTCTTTAGGGTAAATAAACTCTACCAAATATCTTAATTCATCATGAAATTTATTTAAATCTTGAATCCCTTGAGATAGGTTTTTAAAGACAATCGGGTCTTGAGCTGATTCAAGACTTTCATTTAATTCAAGCTTTACTTTTAATAATTTACCCGCAACAAAATCATGCAAGTCGTTGGCTATTCTTTTTCTTTCAGATTCCAATTCCTCGAGCTTTTTACTTCTATATCGACTTAATACCAGGTGCAATCGTTTAATTCTAAAGTATGAAACTATTAGAATTGCGACAACCATCAAGAAAACTGGAAATAATAAATAAAATATTTCAGTTAAAAGCAGATCTCCAGAGTTTGACATTGATTAAGCAAAGTGTTAGAAGCAAAAATAGTGAAACAGTCAAATGAAAACTTTTTAGTAATTGAGAGTTTGCCCAGGAAAAAACTTTTTGGGAGATTAAACTAGTAACGTGCATAAAGTACAAATTAATTGCTATTAAAAAATCTATAGAATGGTGCCATTTTATTTTTCCAATTTTTAAACCAGTTACAATAAGCACTAAATAAAGTGATATAGTAGCTATGAAATTGCAGGCAATTAAGTCATTGATATTAAATGTAAAATAGCTACATAATAGGATAAATGTGTATCTTGAAACATAGATTTTGTAGTTTTTAGAAAGGCGGTAAAGTGCAGAAATAGACAGTATGTAGGGAAACAATAGAGAAAAGTAAAGCTGGACAGAGTTTACATCGTTAGGTTTTGTAAAAAGAAATATTAGCTCAAAAAGAATACCAAATGCTATATAGCTAATGTAGGTTGTATTTTCCTTTGAGATAGAGTTTTTAAGTATACTGATAACTGCTAAGGTGTTAGCAGCTATCAGTAAGGAAAAATAAATAACTAATTTGATCAAGATGGTAGCATTAACGGAGAGTTATTGCTGCAATTGTGAGGACAAGGTACAAAACGATCCATTATTTTGCCGGATGTTATATCGTTGCCATTTTGATCTACTCCAACCATTACTAATGTTAATTTATTTAAATCATCTTTTGCCATGTACGTTCTAATTTGTACACATCCAGGTTGATTAATAATTTCCAAGATAGTGCTGTTGTCTGTTTTAAATGCAACTGGTTGGTTAACGAAGTTAGGGTCCAATTGATAAGCATGTGTAAGTGCTACTGCCTCTGTAAGTGTTATTTCATTTGTATTCATACAATACAAAATTAAAATAGTCGATTTATTTATTTATAGTTACATGTAACTATTTATTTTACTGGAACAATTTCTATTATTGTCAAAAAATTGTTAATGTATGAAAAAGGAATTTGATGATGTTTATCATTTGTTATTTATGGATTACATTCATGAAACAGGGCGAAGGTCAAGAGAAATTAGACGATATCGTGAATCAGAAATGTTAAGATTAATTCGAAATCAAATTGTACAATCTGATTCTGTTGGTACTTTGCGCTCAGATGCCAAGTATTTTTTATTAGTAAATTTTCATTGCATGGTGCTGTTGCCATTAATAAGAGAATTAGAAGAGTTTAATGCAATAGGTTATAAAGTAAGTGAATTTGAAAACTCTATTCATGAAATAGACATTAAAGAAGCAATAATTTCTGATATTAATGAAATAATTTATCAGGCACAAAAAATGGATAATTCTGAAAAAGTAAGTGGGCATCAAATCATGAGAGTAATTGATGATTTGTGGACTAAACTTAAAACCACACAAATTCAAATTTGGGGGGAATGAGGGAAAATTCTACTACTATATCTACCCAATTGATTCAAGCCGCTTTGACAATGATTACTGTAATGAGTGCAGTTACAGTTTATATTATGGAGAATAGAATTGTACATCTGGGATATTATATAGTTTTATTTACCTCATTTTTTTGTTTTGTATTGAGTATATTTTTTGGAGGTAAAGGTTTAACGCAGCTTGAGAAAAAAAGGACTAAATGTAATTGGTTCAATCTTCAGGCAATCACTTCATTCATCGGAATTTTTATGTTTTGCTTTAGTGTTTTTATGGGAAAGAGTAAATTAGATACCGTGGAAGTTAAACTAATGAATATAGAAAAAGATTATAAAAGAATACTTGAGCTTTTTGAAGTTAAAAATTCGGATAATTATACTTGTCGAGAAAATAAGAGATAAAGAAATTAAAAATAAAAATGTATAAAAATACTTTTATTTTAAGTTGAATAGAGTCATTTGAGCAATTGTGACTCATTAAAATTGTTTGTGATTTGAAGAGGATATTTCAGAATATTACATTGATCTTACAATTAAGATAAAATTATTATAACTAGTACATATATAGTTAAATAAGATTTATATGATAAGAAAAATGGTATTTTATTGACTAAAAAAAATACAATAATGTTTCAAAATGAGAAAAAAGTACTATATGCATTACTCGGAAAATATTTGTATAATTGATAACAAAGTTCAATTGATTGAAGTTGACTCAATTTGCTTTTATAGGTCTTAAAAATTCATACTGTATTTAATCAATTTATGCTTGCAACGAAAAACATAAATTAAATTTTGAAAATATGAAATTATGGAAAGACGAATTAAATTTTAATGCTGATCAACTAATTGATTTTTCTGAACAATTAAGAAAGCAAATAGCATATGATCTTCATGACTCAGGCAAATATTTGTTATTGGAGATAAGAATGAAAATTGAATCTATTGTTTTCAATTACAAGAATGGTAATAATATTTTATCTGAGTTGGAAAGACTAAATGTTTGCGTTTCTCAATTAGGAAAAAAATTGAATGATATTATTGAAGAGAATGATCCGTTAGAAGTAAAGGACGGTAATCTGAATGTTGCGATATCTACTTTAATGGATAGGTTTACTTCAGATTCGTGTAAATTACATTTTGATAAACTAGATGGGCAAATACTTGTATCTAATGATTGTTGTTTGCAAGTATTTAGAATATTACAAGAACTTATCACAAATATCATTAAACATAACAATGCTAAAAATATTTATATTGATGTATTGGAAATTTCAGGAAGAGTAAGTTTGGTTTTGAATTATGATTTTTTTGTAAATCAACTAAATGATGCAACTGAAGATAAATCAAGATGTCGGGGACTGATTTCTATCCAACAAAGGTTGGATATGATTCAAGGTATGTTGGATTATCAAAATGATGATGAAAATAGACGGAAAGAAATAATATTCAGTTTTCCAATTCAAATTAATAATTAATTTATGAAAATATTAGTTGTTGAAGATCAGATTTTTTTAAAATCGGCAATTAATGATATTCTATTTGGAATCAGGGATGTAGAAGTAATTTATTGTATAGATTATAGAGAAGCTATGCTACAGTTTGATAGAAATAGTGATTCAAAGATTCAAATTGGTTTAGTAATTAGCGATTTGCAATTTTCAAATGGATGCAAATCATTTAAAGTTTTAGAATTGGCTAGATTGTATAAAATTCCAAGTTTGGTTTTTAGTATGCATGATAGTAGAATTTATATCGAAGAAGCTATAAAACATGATATTCAAGGGTTTGTTTCAAAAATGGAGTCTGCAGAAGAGTTGGAAAATGCAGTTAAAGAGATACTAAGAGGACATAAGTATTTCTCAAAGCATATACTTACTGTTTTAAACAAGAGTTGTGATCGTTGGACTCCCAAAATATTGAATTTAACAAAAACAGAAACCCAACTTCTTCATTGTTTTGCAGAAGGCCTATCATTCAAACAAATTGTTCAAAAGTATAATTTGAATGAGAATACACTCCGAAATCATAGAAGACAGATGCTGATAAAAAACCAATGTAATTTTGAACAATTGTTGGCTTCATATCATGCTTGGCCTCCTGAGTTTCCATTTTGTGAATCAACTTTACTAAAAGCAAAATAACGGCTTGAAATAATATATTTTAAAATTAGTTGAAATATTCATAATTAAATAATTGTATTATTGATTAAAAGGAGAATTCAAAATTTATAAGTTTATCGACATTGAGATATATGACACAAGGAATAATAAGATATATTCTATTTCTGCTTGCATATGCGCCAATTTATATAATTGTTGCGCTTAAAACAGTAGACAATCAAACACTTGACAAAAGTGGTCAATCGATTACAAAATATCAAATTTTGCTTAATAATATATTTCCTATATCACTTATTATATTTACTATAATATTGATACTGTATTTTAAATTATATTCCAAATTTAATTTAAAACCTAAAGGGAATCCTTTATTTACTATAAAATCAATTAAGTCACAGCATAAAGAGTATATTACTTACTTAGGTACATATATTTTGCCTTTCATTTCATTAGAAACAAATACAGTTTTTGATGTCATTGCATTCATATTTATGTTTCTAACGATTGGGTTTATATTCTCAAAAACGACATTGATTTACACTAATCCTACACTCGCCTTCTTTGGGTATGATATATATGAAATAGAAACAGATGATGGTAATACGTATGATTGTATTACAAGAGATCGTTTTTCTGCAAAAGATAGACCCAGTGGTATTAAATTAGGAGATAATACATTTATAATTTCACAATGGAAAAGAATAGACTTATAACGGATTTGGAAAAAATAATTAATTGCTCAACATTGAGTGTAGATTTATTTTTTGTTTTCAAACATGGAGAAATTTACAAACATTTTTTATCTGACCCAGATCAATCACTGCGTGATAAGTTAATAAAAGAATTCGTTTCGATATTGAGAGGTTTCACTAATCCAACAAATCTATATCAACTTAATAATATTTATGACGATAATGAGTATGAAGACTATCATTTATTTTATGATAATTTAAATGAAAATGAAATAGCAAAGTCTATTTTTAATTTTGAAAGAACTAATGCATTACCTTACTTTAAAGAAGTGGGTCCAATGAGTAAGATATATGGATTTTTAATTGAGATTTCTAATGGTTTAGAAAATTTGACAATTTATAAGCGAAATCAACCCACAAATGCTATTAACCCTCAAAATGTAATTAACTTTTTTACAGGAACTGATAATAAAATTCAACTTTTTCAGCAGAATGCAATTTATATAAATAAACAAATAGATGTATTTAAAATTAGTGATACTATTTTTATAAATAACAGGTCAGTTTATGAAACGCATTTCGGTTTTACTGCAGAATTGAAAGCAAAAGCAGAAATGGGCTTTACAGAATTATTGGCATTCCGCAGTTTTGATTTCAGTGATAAATTACAAGACAAAGTGAAAAATTTCTCTAAAGAGGAATTAAAAAAATTGAGTAGTTTGACAAGAAACAATCCTATTCTTGAAACAAAAAATTGGGATGCAATTCTATTTCAAGCAAGAAATTATGCTAAACATAATTTTGAGACAAACGCTGACGGGTCAATTAAAATTAAAACTCAAAAAGAATTAAAACTGCTAATTAGTATTTTGAATAGAGATTTTAATTTAAATGAAGCAAGTCAAGAAAAATTTCTCACAAAAAATAAGAAACAAATAAAATAAATAGAATTTCGGCATAGAAAGTTGGAATGAATATTTATTGGGTTCATTTAATTAAATATTTTATTTGAAGAAAGTATTTAGCTCAGACAGTAAACAGTTGATAAAATTCCATTTTTGAAAAATTATACCAATTATAAACAGCAATTATTCGCAAATTATTTAATTACAGAGGCTGAAAGATCTAACTTATCTAAGTTAACAAATTGAATAAATAAAAAGAAGGGGATTCAAATTTTATAATTTTACAACAATTCAAAGAGAAACAAAATCAGTAACTTTAATATCAAATACTGAAGTTCAATTTGAAATTACCAGTGAATGCGGGTTGAATGTGTTGGATACCCCATACTTTATAATATTCATCAAACCCAGCGGTTAGGGTGGCTCGTGTTTTTTTGGAAACTGTGGATGAAACAGAAATTTGTGTGCCTCGCCTAAATGCTCCATTTTCTTGTTGGAAATATTTTCCTGAAATCCACCACTGTAAATGTTGACTCGTTTTTCCAAAGTTAAACTGACAACCTTTGTTTTGCAGACTATCAATTGCAGGATCAGTAACCGACGAGTTCGTCATAAGAGAAAATTGAAAACCGTTGTTCTTGATAATATTGAATTGTAAATTCAATGATTTGAAGTTATTAACCATTGTATCGTTTAAGAGTAACTGGCTTTGAGAGAAATATGATTGAATAGAAATTCGAGTTTTTTTATTGCTCCAATTCCAAAAAATTCCAGAATTGAACAAATTACAACGACTATTTACCCTGAGTAATGTATCAGGATGATTATTGCCTTGTTCAAAAGGAGTAAAAGAAATCATGAAGTTGGGTGATTTTTTGTTTTTGAATTTCGATTGTAATGATAACCCGTATCCATTATTCTGAAATGCGTATTGATTTCCGGAATAAGGAAGCGTTAAACTTGAATATTGTTTATAAAATACAGAAGCAAGAATTTGATTATCAAAACTGTTGATTTTTAATTTAATGGAATTCTCAAGGAATTGATTTCGAATAAAAGGGTTTCCCAAATTGCGAAATACAACTCCATTTCGTTGAGATTTTAACTCCGCTATTAATTGTTTCTTATAAATATTTTGACTCACTACTAAATGATGGGCTAACTTATCTTTTAATCGTTGGCCAGGTATATCGGCTGTTGATGCTATTTGTTTTTCGCCTTGACTCATTTGTGTAATTGAAAAACTTGAAATAGCAACGGAGGAAACAATATTCATGTTTTTGAAGATGGTTCCATTTAAACCGATTCCTCCAATTGCGTTTTTATATTTTATTAATTCAACACTTTTTGAATTATCCCAAATCAAATGACCAAATGTTTTTAGTTTTAGGCCATTTATTTTTTGTTCAATTTCAATAGTACTTAAATTCCGAGTAAACAGTGTTTTTTTTCTGTCGAATTGCACAACACCAATGGAGGGAATTAAGCCTACTGCCCATTCAATTTGAGTGTTTTTATTTATAAATGAGTTGCAGATTCCCCTAATGGGCAATCCATATACAGATAGAGGATCAATTAAGGGATTTGCGTTGCCTATTTCGAGTTTTTCGATTTTTGAAAAGACTTTTTGAACTTTATTTAATTTATTATATACAGCAGAATTATTTAATTCACTGTAGTCAGGAGTTTGTAGACGTGAATTTTGGTATTCGTCTAACTTTATTGAATCTAATTCGTATTGTTTTTTTAAATCTTGATACAAACTATCTGCTTGTTTTTGTTTGTTTTGAATGGCAATTAAACTCGAATAAAGGCGGTGTAATTGTACATCCGTAAGACTGTCTTTCTTTATTTGAAGTTGATTTAATTCATCAGACTTGAAACTTTGGGTAAGTAAATTTGAGTCATTAAGACGATTTGAATTTAAGTTGGATTCCCATTCTTCATTAATTTGATTTTTTCTTTCTTGAATTTTTTTTTCCAGAAGCAGCTTTTGATTTTCTAAATATTCATTTTCTTTCACTGATTTGGACTTGTTATATTTTAAGTCATCCAAGTTCTGCTTAGTTTCAATAATTAATTTGGTTTTCTTTTTTCTAATAATATCGTCCAGATTAGGTTTGTCGAAATAGAATTTTAGATAATTTGAATTATAAAGAGATTGATTTTCAGTTGTATAGAAACCGTTTAACCCTAGTCTAATTCCTTGTAAATCTATTTTTTGATGGGTAGAGACTCTCACGTACTGTCGTTCAGAAAAAGTATGTGGACTTTGGAAATTAGTGTATTTCGATTCAACTATTACATTCCCATTTAAATCAGGTATATAATTCATCATTCGATTTTTTAGGGAGTCATTTAGAAGATTATTATTACTGTTTTGGGAAGCTAATTGCTTGAGATTGAAAATAGATATGAGAATTAAAAAAATGATTTTTGACAAAATCAAACGCGATAAATAAATGAAAAATCGTTTCACGAAATCCGTTATCATAAAATCAGTCTCTTGTGGTTAAACAAGTATAGTCCAGAATGTGCGAGAGACTATCAGTTGAACTACAAACAATTCCAATGAATTAATGATAAATAGTCAATATTGACTATGCGCAGAAATTATTATAGTCAATATTGATTATATGAGAAATTTCTTGATTTAAATAAGTGAAAGTTATAGGTATATATT